>OHPH01001455.1_pt1 | contig 10172 bp, 9 predicted proteins | sample 1577681 | NCBI WGS metagenome assembly OHPH01 (sample SAMEA3879603, study PRJEB24766) | human gut metagenome | biome: human-associated habitat; feature: feces | place: USA | collected 1985/1987 | reverse complement strand
TACCATTTGAAATAAACAGCGAGAGGGATTCTGTTTTATTACGCGGAACTTATACTTTTGAGTTTATCAAATCAACGGAAGATGATTATTTTGATACCAAATCATTAATATTAGGAAAGGTAAGTGGCTATCAATCGCTACGCATTGATGTCTGCATGGAAGACTGGTATGGGCATAAGAAGCCGGAAGTCCTTACTCATAAACTTGCCTGTAAGCATATATTCGGTGATGAGAAAGTACATACGATTGTTTCTTATTGGAAGTTTGATACTGATTATCGGGAGGCAGAACTTATCCGTCTTACAATAGATGATGTGGAGAGTCCGATTCTTGAAGGTTTTGACAAATTTTATCCTCAAGCTCTTGTTAGCTTAGATAAATAGAGAGTATCTTATGTTTTTTATATGGACGATATAATGGTTGGTATACAGCTTATGATGTTAGTCCTATAGAAGATAGATTTATCAATATGATAGAGTAAGTTTGTATGTTTCACTTCAGAAAATATATTATGAGAAATTTTAGATTTTTGTTATTGACTGCTTTATTCCCTTTGATTTTCATGGGTTGCAAAAGTGAGGAAGACTCTTATCCTCCTATTCATTATGGATACAATTTAGCATTTGTCGATGAAAATGGCAATGATTTGATTGAGGGAATGCAAACCGGTCTTGGAAGAAATGGTAAGCCTGCTTTGAGAGAGAAAGATTACTCCTATAAATTGGTAGAACCCGATTCTAAAGATGACTTTACCGGACCGGACTGTATCTATGTGGAAAGCAGGGACGGACTTTTTACTTTGGCAATCTTTGATGTATTATGGGATGGATATAAATATGACAAGAAGCCTGAAGTGTTGACACGTACCTTTGTTTGCCCCTATATCTTTGGTGACGAAGAGGAACATTCCATTATTTCCCATTGGAAGTATAATGATGGTTATGGCAGTGTTGAACTTATTAGAATAACTATAGATGGTGTGGATGCCCGCATCGAATCAGGAACAGACAAATATCAACAACCGTTAGTTATCGCTGTGTTGGCAAAGTAACTTGTTTTTCTTAAATACTCTGTCTTGGTAAAATCAGCACTTTATCAAGACAGAGTTTTTATTCTTTGGAATTACCGCATCGCCAGCGCCTTATTCTCCGCCTCCTCCATAATCTCCCGTTCTCCCGGCCCTTTGTCATTGATGCCGCAAAGGTGGAGGATGCCGTGGATGATGACCCGGTACAGTTCACGTTCGTAGTTGTTATCGGCGAACTGTTCCGCATTGGTGCGTACGGTATCGAGGCTGATGAAGAGGTCACCGCTAAGGCGGTTGCCTTCACAGTAGTCGAAAGTGATGATATCTGTGTAATAATCGTGTTGCAGATATTGGCGGTTCACTTCGAGTATCTTCTCGTCCGAGCAGAAGATGTAGGCGATTTCACCGACTCTTTTTCCGTAAGTGGCGGCTACGGATTTTATCCATTCCGTGGTTTCACGCTTCTTGATGGATGGCATTTCCACGCCGTCTGTCTGATAACTAATCATTTTATTTACGATTTAATGATTTACGATGTACGATTGAAATTACGTTCTTGCGATTAAGCTAGTTCTTTTAAAAGAAGAATAAGTAACTGATGATGATGGCTGCAATGATGCCGGAAAAATCGGCAATCAGCCCACACGTCACGGCATTCCTCGTTTTGGTGATACCTACGCTGCCGAAATACACCGCAAGAATATAGAATGTGGTGTCCGAAGCGCCACGTGCCACGCAACTCATGCGTCCTACAAATGAATCGGCGCCATACTGTTTCATGGTGTCAATCATCAGTCCGTTGGCACCGCTGCCGCTCAGTGACTTCATCAGGGCAGTGGGTAGGGCACCTACAAAGCTGGTATCTACACCGAATAGTCCTACTACATAACCGATACCGTTCACCAGTATATCCATGGCGCCGGAAGTGCGGAAAACGGCGATTCCAACGAGAAAAGCAACCAGATAAGGGATAATGCGTACGGCAGTGGTAAAGCCTTCTTTGGCTCCTTCTATAAAGGCATCGTATACATTGATTTTCTTCCATAGCCCCCAGAGGATGAACAGCAGGATGATGGAGAACAGCAGTATGTTGGCAATCAAAGTGGAATATACACCCATTTCATCACGGCTAATCTGTGTGAACAGATAAATGAGTGCGGCAAAGAAAAGACTGATGCAGCCAATCAGGATAAGTATGGGCTTGTTCAACAGGTTGATGCGTTGTGCAATGCTGACGGCAATGACACCGACAATGGTCGAGATGGCAGTCGTTATCAGTGTGGGGATAAAGATGTCCGTGGGTTGGGCGGCACCCATCTGCGAGCGATACATCATGATGCTGACGGGGATAAGTATCAGTCCCGAGGTGTTGAGGACAAGGAACATGACCATCGGATTGGTGGCGGTGTCCTTTTTCGGGTTTAGTTCCTGAAGTTCCTTCATGGCTTTCAGCCCCATTGGAGTAGCGGCATTGTCCAGCCCCAGCATGTTGGCAGAGAGATTCATGAAAATGGAGCCCATGGCAGGATGTCCTTTCGGTATTTCGGGAAAGAGACGGCAGAATACCGGACTCAGCCAACGGGAGAGGGCATTGATCATGCCGCTGTTTTCGCCTATTTTCATCACGCCGAGCCAGAGGGCGAGTATTCCTGTCAGTCCCAGGGATATTTCAAAAGCTGTTTTGGAAGAGGAGAAGGTGGAGTTGACGAGTTCTGTGAATATCTCCACATCACCCATAAAGATGAGTTTGCAGAGGGCTACGATGAATGCGATGACGAAGAAAGCTACCCAGATGTAATTTAAAACCATGTATCGTTACTTTGTTTCTAGTGGATTAATATTTGTTTTCGTTGGCAAGATTCCAGGCGTTGAGGAAAGCTGCTTTGGTTATTTCTATCATTTTTTCCCAGTTCAGCCGGTCGGTGTGGTCCGAAGGCTGGTGATAATCGAGATGTCCGTCTGTGTGGTACCAGATGATGGGGATGTTGCACAGGGCAAAAGAAGCATTGTCACTTCCTCCCGTGGGGCGGTCCCAGGCGCGGTAGTCCGGTTGCAGGCGCAAGCTGTAGCGTGCAATGTCCTGCTTCAGCCAGTCGCCGAATACGGGGTGGGCGGCGGTGTAGAAGTAGACAACGTGTTGAGGCTGCTCGGGCTTATTGTTACGGCCTATCATGTCGAAATTGAGATAACCTTTCACCTGGCTGATGAAAGGACAGCTTTGTACAAAGTATTTTGAGCCGAGCAATCCCTTTTCTTCCCCATCCCAAAAGGCAAAGATGACCGTGCGCAGAGGCTTCTGTCCGGTGGCAAGAAATGCACGAGCTATCTGCAGGACGGAAGAGACACCGGAGGCATTGTCGTCTGCACCGTTGTATATCCGGTCGTTTGCCAGCGTCTCGTCCACACCCAGATGGTCGAAGTGGGCACCTACGATGACATATTCATCCGGTCGTTCTCCCGGGATGGTTCCCAATACATTACTCATCTGCAGGATGCGGTGGACGCCTTGTTTAAGGATGGCGATGGAGTCGGGATGCACTTGCCACCGTCCCCGTTGTTGGCGTTCCTTGTTGTAAGCCTCGAAGGGCTGGTAATAATTGTCCTTTTCCAGCGGGGCAATGCCGGCTTCTTTCAGGCAGGATGCCAGATAGCGGGCAGCCAGTCGTGAACCGTGCATGCCTGCTTCGCGTCCTTGCAGCTCATCATCGGCCAGAAAGCCGACAATAGCCTTGGCTGAAGTGCGGCTGATGCTTTGCAACCCCTTTTCTTGTGGAGATTGTGCATGTAAGGATAGTGCGAAAGAAAGGCAGCAGATTGCTCCCAAAACAGCTTTATACATGTCGTACGGTTTTAAGGATTGGACATACCGGTTGCAAAATTAAAGATAACTTTCCATAGTTTCTATATAAATGTTGTATTTTTGTCCATTGGTGGATGAATTCAAATCCGTGTAAATCAAATGAGAGAAGGATGAAAAAGAAGAATGAAGCAGTGGAAACCGTCTTGTGCGAACGTGTGCTTTCGGCAGAAGAAGTGGCGTGCATCTCGGTACAGATTCAGCAGGAATTGGAGGCGTATATCGACCCGGTGAAAAGGGAGTATCTTCCCCGTTTCTTCAAGACCGGAAAGGGGCAGTATGGCGAGGGGGATAAGTTTCTGGGAGTGGTGGTACCCAACACCCGGCAGGTGGCAAAGCAGCACAAGCACGAACCTTTTGGGGTAATGGCAACCTTGCTTCAGAGTGAATGGCACGAGTGTCGCCTTTGTGCCTTGCTGATGTTGGTGGAGCGATTCAAAAAGAGCGATGAAAAGGGGAAAAAGGAGATTTATGACTTTTACCTTTCGCAAACGGGCCGTATCAATAATTGGGATTTGGTCGATTTGTCTGCCCCCGGCATTGTGGGCGAATATTTGAAAGACAAACTTCGTAAAGACCTCTACCGGCTGGTGGATAGTCCGCTGCTTTGGGACCAGCGCATTGCTGTGGTATCTACCTATACTCTTATCAAAAATGGTGATTTCATCGATATATTAGCCCTTTCGGAACGGCTGCTCCATCATAAGCATGACTTGATGCAAAAGGCGGTAGGATGGATGCTCCGGGAGATGGGTAAGCGGGACAAGGACTTGCTGGTACAATTCTTGGAGAAGTATTGCAGGACGATGCCGCGAACGATGTTGCGCTATGCCATAGAGAAGTTTCCAGAGGAGGAGCGCAAGGAGTTTATGAAGCGCTGATGGGGAATGAAAATCGTTAAACTGTATTTTGCTCTTCTTGCCAACAAGTTGACAAGTTTTTGCCACCTTATTGGCAAGACTTTGCCACCGCGTTGGCAAACTTTTGCCATAGGCATGGCAAAGTTTTGCCAAAGGTGAGGCAAAGAGTTGGCAAAATTAGTCTCTGATGGTCAGTGCGTTACCAAAGGTAGCCTTCTGCGTAACTATCAAATTCTGTAGCCATGCCGGCATCCAGATGTCTGAAGACGTTCAGTACGGATTGTTGCTCTTCGGGGAGCAGCAGGCGTTCGCCTTTGCGGGCGCGGTAGTAGGTGCGTTGGCCGAAGCCGGCTATCAGGTTGGCGATGGCGATTCCCCGCTTGTTGTAGGGTAGGCTGTTCAGCATGTTCATGAAGCCTTTGGCGTAACGCGCCTTCTGACTGGAGCGGTAGAAGGGGCATTCCCCTTTGACGGTGGCAAGGCGTTTGGGGCTGATGATTTTCCAGTAATCCTTTTCGGTAGGCATGCTCTGCATGGCGAGCTGGCGGAGGCAGGTGGCAGCCTTGGGGCATTGCCCGTTGAGGCATAAGGGGTAGTCGAAGGGGACTTGGGTAAAGGATATTTCTTCTTTCATAAGTAGCGTGTTCTATGCATTGTGCTTTCAGCAGGGGGGAGATTCGGCTTGCTGTCAGTAAATGGCTGGTTATTCTGCACAAATGTAGGAAGAAAGTGTGAGCCTGCAAATATATTTCAAGTATATATCTTGCTACTTCTATCGTTTTTTCTGTAATTTGCCTCCGGGCAGCATAATATTCCGTTGTATGGAGCGTACTAGGTATGTCATACGCCTTTTACTTATGTGAAAAAAGAAAGGGGATGAGTGCTATCTCAAAATAAATTCGTTATTTTGCAGGAAACAAAAGGAATATCCCTATGATTACTTATCTTAAAATAAATGGTTTTAAGTCATTTCATAATTTTGAAATGGAGTTTACCCCTTTGACCATTGTTGCAGGAACAAATGCTGCTGGGAAGAGTAACTTGTTTGATGCATTGAATCTGTTGTCACGCTTGGCTGAAGTGGACAAAATACATACAGCATTCAGAGAAGGGCAAAGAGGTGATTTGTTTGAACTATTCACTCAGTATGATGAACATGCTTATGCCGATGAAATGGAGTTTTGTGTGGAAGTGCTGGTAAATCGTGAAGTGACTGATGCTTGGGGAGCTACTGCAAGATTGAAATATACGAGGTTGCGTTATGAACTAAAAATACATCGCTTTGTAAACTCCAGTGGTATTGATGATTTAGAAGTTGTTTATGAACATTTGGCTACATTGAAACATCAAGAAGACAAATGGATAAAACTTTTGCCTAAAGAACAAATAGAATTTTGGAGACCTAAAGTAATTACAGGGAAACGTGGTCAACCTTATATCTATACACAAGAGCAAAATGAATTGCCTACGGTATTTGTTCCTCAAGATGGTGGTGGAGGTAACAAGCGAAGTTTTCCCCTGAGAAATGCTACGCGTACGGTATTGAGCAGCATTGATTCTGTTGATTTCCGCCATATTCTGGCCGTGAAGCAGGAAATGATCAGTTGGCGTTTCTTACAGTTGAACCCGGAGGATTTACGTCAACCCACAAGTAAGAGGACGGGAGAAGATGTCATTGGTGTTTCTGGGAAAAACCTGGCTGCAGCATTATTTAGGATTCAGCAGGAAGATAAATATTCATTGGTAGAGATATCTCGTGAATTAAATAGTTTTATTCCCAACTATACCCAGGTCTTTGTAGAAGATGATACAGAAAACAAGCAGTATATCATTTATCTGAAGAATGTGGACGGAAAGAAATACTCTTCCCGCGTGTTGTCCGAGGGTACGTTGCGATTGCTTACGCTTTGCATCCTGCAACACGATATGAAATACTCCGGTTTGCTTTGTTTTGAAGAACCGGAGAATGGCATTCACCCATTTAGGATAAAATCAATGGCGAAATTATTGAAGGATTTGACCACTAACTTTGAAGACCATGATCTACCTTTAAGACAAGTGATTGTGAATACGCATTCTACCGTTTTTGTCGGTGAAATTCAGAAATGGGAAGATGATTTGAATGTTTCCATCCATTTTGCGGAGATGAAATCAAGAGTGCTTTCTTTGCCATCGGGCAATAAGGTGAAACTCGATGTTTCGAAAATTATACAAGTTCCTAAAGAAGGGCAATTGACTATCAATTTCTCTGAGCAAGAACGAAAGCTTTCTTTGCAAATGATTAAGGAGTACTTAGAAAATACCCTAAAGGAGTGGTAATATGGCTAGACAATTATTTATTGGATTAATCACGGAAGGCCCTACGGATGTACGTTTCTTGCAGAGTGTGGTGGAAAGGACTTTTATTGATGTGGCTTTTGAATGCGAGAATGATTTAGAACCATACGTGAAATGCTTGACTGTGGAAAAAGTGCGACTTAGTTTTAATGAATATGTAGAGAAAGCTTCACGTCGAGGAATGGAAGAGATGGGTATGGATATACTTTGTGTCCATACAGATGCTGATAGTAAGGATACTAAAAGAGCCTATGCTGAAAAGATAAATCCGGCCAAAGAGTTCTTGTCTGATAAGAAAGGGGAGATTTGCAAGAGTCTGATTCCTATTGTTCCAGTGAGGATGGTAGAAGCATGGATGCTTGCTGACAAAGAACTATTAAAAGAGGAAATGGGTACAAGGATGTCGGATGAAGAATTGGGTATAAATCGTATGCCGGAACTTTATCTTGATCCTAAGGCTACCATTATACAAGCCATAGGTAAATCTAATCGGACTACGACACGTAGGCATAGGAAGGATTTGGATATTAGTGAACTATATGCTTCCATTGGTGCGAGGTTGGAATTGGAAAAGTTGCATCTGCTTCCTTCATATAGGCAATTTGTGGATGAGGTCAGAGAAGCCTACAGACAGTTGGGATTGTTACGGTAATGTGGAAAAATCAATAGGAAATAAAGCAGTGTTTGGAACATGATAGATAGTATGGAACAAGAAGATTTTGATATACGCAACCAGCAGCCCGTCACCAGCCGAGAACGTGATTTCGAGAATGCTCTCCGTCCGTTGAATTTTGAGGATTTCAGCGGGCAGGACAAGGTGGTGGACAATCTGCGCATATTTGTGAAAGCTGCCCGCCTGCGTGGCGAGGCGCTGGACCATGTGTTGCTTCACGGCCCTCCCGGATTGGGAAAAACAACACTCAGCAATATCATAGCCAACGAACTGGGCGTAGGTTTCAAGATAACTTCCGGTCCGGTACTCGACAAGCCGGGGGATTTGGCGGGAGTGCTTACCAGCCTGGAGCCCAATGATGTACTTTTCATCGACGAAATACACCGTTTAAGTCCTCTCGTCGAGGAGTACCTTTACTCCGCGATGGAAGACTACAAGATCGACATCGTACTGGACAAGGGTCCTTCCGCACGTTCGATACAGATCGAACTGGCTCCCTTTACTTTGATCGGCGCGACGACGCGCAGCGGCCTGCTGACATCGCCGCTGCGGGCCCGGTTCGGCATCCAATGCCACTTGGAATACTACGATTCTTCGGTTCTGAAAGGTATCGTAAACCGCTCGGCCCGCATTCTCGACGTTTCGATCGACAGCGATGCGGCGTTGGAAATAGCCCTCCGTTCACGCGGAACGCCGCGCATCGCCAATGCCCTGCTGCGCCGTGTGCGTGACTTCGCCATGGTCAAAGGCGAAGGTCATATCGACCTCGACATCACGCGGTTCGCCCTGACAGCCCTGAATATCGACTCCCGGGGACTCGACCAGATGGATAACAAAATACTCTCGACGATTATTGAAAAATTCGGCGGCGGCCCCGTCGGACTGAACACCATCGCTACGGCAGTCAGCGAAGATGCCGGGACTATCGAAGAGGTTTACGAACCGTTCCTGATCAAAGAAGGGTTCCTCAAACGAACGCCACGCGGCCGGGAAGCGACCGAAATGGCCTATGCACATCTCGGATTCTCCCGGACGGACCATGGCGAACAGTCCCTGTTCTGACGCCAAAGACACTATAATCGAATATGTTAAATGAGGTCATAAACAACGAGTGAAGATGAGAAATTTAGTAATATGCTTTTGCACACTGATAATAGCGATATGTACGTGTGCTTGTGAAAGCAATAACGATGTGATCGAACACCAAACTGGTGTTTGGGTTAGCGACAAGGCAGAGTTGTTGCTGACCGATAAGATTATGATGTATTTTGAAAAGCAGTCGGATGATGCCGTTTTGGTGATGCTTAAAGTAGATAGCATTACAGAAGATTGCACGCTTTTCAGTAAAGATACAATCATCAGACAATCTATTCCCGAAGACTTTGCAATGAAGCACATTTCTTCCAACGAAATAATAGTCAATGGACAGAAAATGGTCAAAGCTGAAACTATCGAAATGTGCGAACCCTACGACATGACAGCAGCCAATGATTCAAATGCACTTGCCGACAGATTAACAGAGTGGCGATTGGGTGCTTGGGTTAAAGTTGATAAAACAACAAATGACATCGATGCAGCAGTGAACACCCCGAGGAATATGTTCGTATATAATATTGAAAACGGCATGTATTATTTGCGTGCTGCGAGAATTGAGAATGTGAACGAAGGTACTTTATTCTATCAGAATATCCGTTTGATGAAGAATCCAAATACGAAAGAACGGACGGTTTATTTTTCTCCGAACAACCAAAATGAAGTATTGGGAGCACTTGAAATTAACTTGGATGGATTCAAGCCAGGAACCTGTTATTTCGACCCGAACGGGGGCATATATTGGTCTTATATGTCACATACTCCGGACCAAATTATTTTGAACGGATGTGGAGGAGATACTTATTACATCAATAGAAAACTGGCCGGGGATAAAAATATGTTCGAATGGATAAAATATACAAATAAGTAACCTAACAAACACACAATACGCAGACAAAATAGATGAACGTACAAATCAATATCGACACCGCCAGCTGCATCCGATGCGGAAAATGCGTCAAGGTTTGCCCTGCCTGGATCATGACTCAGGCCAAACCCGGCGACCCGATCGGTCTGCGCAATATCGACTCCTGCATCGGCCGTTTGCCCGACCGGCTCGGTCCGCCACAGCTCATTCCCTCCCGATAAAATTCATCCGATCGACCGCAACGGGCTGCCCTCGCCCGAACAGGTGTTGCTCCTCTGCAAGGCACGCCGTTCGAACCGGGCGCTCTCCGACCGTCCCGTCCCGCAGGAGGCGATCGACCGAATCCTCGAAGCCGCCCACCGGGCACCGACGGCCAGCAACCGCCAGGAAGTGAGCTTCACCGTCATCACCGATCCCGCAATTCTGGACAAGATCATCCGCTTCACGCTGGATACTTT
>OHPH01001450.1_pt1 | contig 10192 bp, 9 predicted proteins | sample 1577681 | NCBI WGS metagenome assembly OHPH01 (sample SAMEA3879603, study PRJEB24766) | human gut metagenome | biome: human-associated habitat; feature: feces | place: USA | collected 1985/1987 | reverse complement strand
GTATGTTGTAGGTGGCTATCTTCAGATACTTGCCTGCCGGGGTCTTGTCTTTCGGCAGGTGGAGCTGGAAGACAGACGTCAGATATCCCCAGTTGCAGAAGAATGCCACCAGCGGAACCAGTGCCCAGCGCTTACGGGCCAATGCCCAGCAGAGTGCCGTTATCAGATTGACAATCAGGAGTACGGGCACTGCCAGCCCCAGTAATGGCATGATGACGGAATCGACCGGAGCTACATTTCCTGAGAAGGCTGCCACTATGGTGATGGTGGCCAAGACGAATGTCGCTGCTATCAGACAGATGTAGAACAGACCTTTTACGGCGGACTTTCCCATGTTGTTTGCTTATTTATTCACTACGTTCACCGGCTTGCCGTCTTGGTAGGCCTTGATGTTCTCGAGCATAATCTGCATGAGGCGTTCGCGCGCGGCGGTGCTTGCCCAGGCAATGTGCGGAGTGATGTAGCAGTTGCGGGCGGAGAGCAACGGATTGTCGGCACGGGGAGGTTCTTGCGAGAGTACGTCTACGCCGGCGGCATAGATGGTACCGTTGTTAAGTGCGTCGGCAAGGTCTTGTTCGTTGATGAGCGGGCCGCGTCCGGTATTGATGAGGATGGCTCCCGGTTTCATAAGCGCCAAGGTGTGCGGGTTCACCAAATGGTGAGTCTCCGGGGTGAGCGGACAGTTCAGGCTGATGACATCGCACGCGGAGAACAGCTCTTCCATTGTGGACTTCCGGATGTCGGTACCCAACTGAAGAGGGCTTTTGGAGGTGCAGGCATATACTTCCATGCCGAAAGCCAAGGCTATGCGTGCGGTAGCCATGCCGGTATGTCCGAGTCCCACGATACCCATTTTCTTACCGGACAGTTCCATGAGGGGCGTGTCCCAATAGCAAAAGTCCGGATTGCGGCTCCAACGTCCCTTACGGTTTTCTTCGGCATAATGTTCCACGCGGTTGGTAATGGCCAACAGGAGGGCGAAGACCATTTGGGCTACCGAACGGGTACTGTATGCCGGGATGTTGCAAACGGGAATCCCGTGTTTGCGGGCAGCTTCGATGTCTACCACGTTGTAGCCCGTAGCCAATATGCCGATATATTTCAGATCCGGCAAACGGTCGATGTGTTCGGCTGTGATGAGGGTCTTGTTCGTTAGCAAGATATCCGCTCCTTCGGCGTGTGCATAAAATTCTTCGGCCGAAGTCCGTGGAAACACTGTCAGTTCTCCTAATTGTGCGATAGGCTCCCAGGAAAGGTCGCCGGGGTTTAAGCCGTAGCCGTCTAATACAGTTATTTTCATAGGTTTCTGTTTTATTTTCCGTTAATCTTGAAATTCATGCGGCGGTAACCGACCAGTTTGTCATAACGCCCTCCGTTAGGACGATGGTATACCAAGATGATGTATTCGTTTTCCGTCTCATAAAAGTTCCCGTCCGTCCGTCCGCTGTTTCCTTGGGTTTCACCGTCCGGCACGAAGAGATAATTATAATTGTAATATCCTTGTTTCAGGAGAGCGGTGGCTTCGTAGGCCTGTGTTTCCCGGTTGTATGTCATGCGGTATTCGGGGATGAAGCGGTTGTAAGTCCATTCGCCGTTCAGGTAGACTTCTCCGCCGGGCAGTTGAGGACTTTTCAAAGTGAAATGCGTGAATACATAGTCGCAAGTGGTAGCCACGTCTTCGTCGTCGCTGTTGCGGATGATAAAGGCACCGTTTTGGTCTTCGTCATACAGATAATTCCGGGCGGTTTGATTGGGATAGAGCGTGGCGTGGTAATACGGGTCGAACCATTCCATCCTGTCTACGTTCAGTGTAGGGATATGTACGTCCAGAATCTCAAATTTGTGGTATTCGTTGCCGGCCGGGAAAATCAGTTGGCGGTTGTGCGTGAATTCAATCTTATTGGCCGCCTGGATGTTGGGCTTGGGATTGACCACACAGTTATCCCACCGGCGGTTTTGCATTACTACGGTTTTCAGTTCACGATGCGGGTCGATGACTTTTACCAGTCCGTAGTTGACGGAGAAATCCACTTGCTGGTGGGATTTGTTGAAGTCTATGTCCGTATTGGTACTGACGGTAGCTCCTATTCCTACGCCCGGTTCCACCAGACTGAAACAGGCCGTAAGGACGGGTACAGGTTCGTCGCCTTCGTCGTTATAGACCGTGAGTTTATAGTTGCCGGATAGCTTGAGCGAAATGTTTTCGTTCGGAATCCGTAGCGAGTAATGGGTGTAAAGCACGGTCGTATTGAAGCTTTTCTCGTAGTCTTCTATCGGTTCCCCGTTGAACCCGTTCATGTAATCGGATTCAAAGATTTCTGTTGATGGAGACCAGTCTGCATTGCAATGTTCCACCTTATATATATAACGGTGGTATTCGTGTGAGAACTCGTCGAAACCGATTTCCAGATGATTCCCTCCCCCCAAGTTCATGATGGGAGGCAGCAACGGGTCATCGTTTACTACCACTTGCAGAGTGTGCAGTTGACGGTCCAGGATTTCATGCCGTTGTGCTGTTATTGCCGATGCACAACATAGCAGGCTTAAGAGTACGGTTATCTTTTTCATACTGCAAAATTACGCTTTTTTTCGGATGCCTTATCAAGTTTTTATCTTAACTTTGTCTGCAACCTTTTAAAATGATATGATGTCACATCGAATATTAGGACTGTTTGTCGGAGGGGCGATGATGTGTCCTTTAAGTCTGTCGGCACTGACTTATACGAAAGCGGATTCGTTGAAAGTGGTACAACTCCTTGATGCCGGGAAAAAACAAACGAGAGGAACGGACCTGACTTTGTTTTTTGCGGAGCAATTCATCGGGGTGCCTTACGTGGCTTCCACTCTCGAAGTAAATCCGGATGAAGAATTGGTCGTCAACTTACGTCAGTTGGACTGTACGACGTTGGTCGAGAATGTGGTGGCTTTGACTTTGACCGTGAGAGAAGAGCATCCCACATTTGTTTCTTTTTGCCGGAATCTGGAAAAAATACGTTACAGCGGAGGACAGTTGAACGGTTATTCTTCCCGTAACCATTATTTTAGCGAATGGATAGCGAGTAACGAAAGTCAGGGCGTCGTGAAGGAAATAAAAGGAGAAAAAGGTAAGGGATACCGGCCTTTTATTGCCGTACAACGTCTGCGTTTGGATTATATGAGTACGCATCCCGACGCATATCCGATGTTGAAAGGAAGGGCAGGCGAGATAAGCCGTATCCGCAGAAATGAACAAAAATTGGAAAATGTTTCAGTGAGGTACGTACCTTTGTCGTTGTTGGATAAGGGAAAGGATGTATTGGGAACGATTCACGACGGTGACATTTTAGCTATCGTGACCCGAAAGAAAGGTCTGGATACCTCGCATTTGGGATTTGCCGTGTGGCAGAAAGGATGCCTTCATTTGCTCAATGCTTCCAGTATTCATAAGAAAGTGGTGTTGGAACCCATGACATTGAGCGAGTACATGAAAAAACACCCCTCCCAATTAGGGGTGCGGGTGGTACGTGTCATTTGAACAGGTCGATATGTTTCATTTGCCGCATGATGGCCGTCTGCCGCTTCAACATGTACCGTGACGGATTTTTGGAACTGTATTTGAGCGGATTGGGTAATGTGGCGGCTATCAGCGCACAGTTGGCACGCGTGAGTTTCTCGGCAGGACGCCCGAAATGTTGTTGTGCCACAGCTTCGGCACCATATATGCCGTCGCCCATTTCGATGGAGTTCAGGTAGACTTCCATAATCCGTTGTTTGCTCCAGCATAATTCGATTAAAGCCGTGAAGTATGCCTCCAGTCCTTTTCTGACCCAAGAGGAAGTCGGCCATAAAAACACGTTTTTGGCAGTTTGTTGGCTGATGGTGCTGCCTCCGCGCCGGCGTTTTCCCGCCATGCGCTCTTCTACGGCATTTTGGATTTCCACCACATCGAAACCGTGGTGTTGGAGAAACCGTTGGTCTTCGGAAGCCATGACGGCTACGGGCAAGTATTTGGACATTTCATCCAAAGGAACCCAATGGTGTTTCAACCTGATTTTTTCGCCCCGGCCGACTTGTTTTGCACAGCGGATGAACATGAGCGGGGTGACAGGTACGGGGACAAAGCGGTAGAGAATAACAAAAAAGATTGTACTCCCGAAGAACGAGAGTACAATCCATTGAATCAGTTTCTGAATTTTTTTCATCTGTCTGATTAGTTGCCTGCCTGAGCTTGGGCTTCCTGAATCATTTTTTCACTGGCATACAAATAAACTTCCACACGACGGTTCTGCTCGCGTCCGGCAGCCGTACTGTTGTCAGCTACGGGGTCAGCTTCTCCCAAGCCTTCTACCGATGTTATCTGTGTCGGGGAAACTCCGCATTGTTTCAGGTAATTGGAAACAGAATTGGCCCGTTGTAACGACAGGTCCATATTCTTTTGCACGCTTTGGGCGGCTGTGCTGTTTTTCCATCCTTGATTGTCGGTGTACCCTTTAATCGCCACGTCCATATCCTTGTTTACATTCAATACCGTGCTGGCAAATTTGGCCAATGAAGCGGTAGCATTGCTGCTTAAAGCCGAACTGCTGGTATTGAACAGAATCCCGGAGTCGAATGTTACTTTCACCGCTTGCAGACCGTTAGCGTCGGTTACGCTTTCCACTTGCGCGTTTTCCACTTGTTGAGCCGCAGCTTTGGCTTTATCCATTTTCTTTCCGATCAATGCACCTACACCGGCGCCCACGGCTACGCCTACAGCAGCACCGATACCGGCTCCTTTACCTTTATTGCTGGATGCCAAGGTTCCAATCAATGTACCCAAGGCTGCACCGCCGCCGGCACCGATCAGCGACCCCTTGCCGGTATTGTTCATGTTTCCTCCACAACTGCTTAAAAGCATACCTGCACTCAGTACGAGTGCACAAAACTTCAATCCTTTCATAGTTATAACTTTTTTAAAATCTAAATCACAAGCAAAATTAGATATTTTCTGCCGAATAACCGCATGAAAAGGAAACTTTTTGCTAATTTTGCAAACTGTTTATAGATATTGATTATGGCTAAAGAACTTAAAGATTTGACCAAAAGAAGTGAGAACTATTCTTCATGGTATAACGAATTGGTGGTGAAAGCCGATTTGGCCGAACAGTCGGATGTAAGAGGATGTATGGTGATAAAGCCTTATGGTTATGCCATTTGGGAGAAGATGCAGCGTGTGTTGGATGATAAATTCAAGGAGACCGGCGTGCAAAACGCTTATTTCCCGCTGCTGATTCCTAAATCGTTTCTGAGTAAAGAAGCCGAACATGTGGAAGGATTTGCCAAGGAATGTGCCGTGGTGACGCACTATCGCTTGAAGACCAACGAGGACAAGACCGGTGTGGTGGTAGACCCGGCTGCCAAACTTGAAGAGGAGCTGATCATCCGTCCTACTTCCGAGACTATCATTTGGAATACTTATAAAAACTGGATTCAGAGCTACCGCGACCTGCCCATCCTTTGCAACCAATGGTGCAATGTGATGCGCTGGGAAATGCGTACCCGACTTTTCCTCCGTACGGCCGAGTTCTTGTGGCAAGAAGGACATACGGCACATGCCACGCGTGAAGAAGCCGAGGAACGTGCCAAACTGATGTTGAAAGTGTATGCCGATTTTGCCGAACAGTATATGGCCGTGCCCGTAGTGCAGGGCGTGAAGAGCGAGACGGAACGTTTTGCCGGTGCTTTGGACACTTATACCATCGAAGCCATGATGCAGGACGGGAAAGCTTTGCAGAGCGGCACGTCTCATTTCTTGGGGCAGAACTTCGGAAAGGCATTTAATGTGCAGTTTATCAATAAAGACAATAAGTTGGAATATGCCTGGGCTACTTCCTGGGGAGTATCCACCCGTTTGATGGGCGCACTCATCATGACGCATTCCGATGACAACGGTCTGGTATTGCCGCCGAAGCTGGCTCCCATCCAAGTGGTCATTGTTCCTATATATAAGAATGCGGAACAACTGAAAGCTATCGACGAGAAAGTGGAAGGCATCGTTGCACGTCTTCGTGCATTGGGTATTTCCGTGAAATATGACAATGCCGACAACAAGCGTCCCGGCTTCAAGTTTGCCGATTATGAACTGAAAGGTGTGCCGGTGCGTTTGGTCATGGGAGGGCGCGATTTGGAGAACAATACGGTAGAGGTCATGCGGCGCGACACGTTGGAGAAGGAAACCCGTACGTGCGACGGCATCGAGGACTATGTGAAGACTTTGTTAGACGAAATACAAGATAACATCTACGCCAAGGCAAAATCCTATCGCGATGCGCATATTTATGAATGCGACAATTACGAGGATTTCAAGGAGCGTGTGAAGGAAGGCGGTTTCTTCCTTTGTCATTGGGACGGGACGGCTGAGACGGAGGCGAAGATCAAGGAGGACACGCAAGCCACTATCCGTTGCGTGCCGTTTGAGTTCGAGCAGACTCCGGGGGTGGATATGGTGAGCGGGAAACCGGCCAAATGCCGTGTGCTGATTGCCCGTTCGTATTAAGAGCGAGATTTTTTTGTTTTCATGGTTGTTGGTGGCCACGGACTTTTTCTCAAGGAAAGTTCGTGGCCACTCTTGTTTGCGTAGGTTTAACAGGTGATAATATTAGTTAAACGACAAGTTTTCTTCCGGAGATTTTATGGTATCCTTCATACAAATCTCTATCTTTGCCCATGAATTAACATCATTGTTAGACATTAAAGTTGTTATGAGCAAGAAAGATAATACGGAACAAGCGATATTGCAGGCGGCCGAGACAGAGTTCTTGGACAAAGGTTTTGCACTGGCCAAAACTACCGAAATAGCGAAACAGGCGGGAGTGACGCACGCCATGTTGCATTATTACTATCGGACAAAAGAAAAACTGTTCGAGCGGGTTTTTCAAGAGAAAGTGGATTTGATGGCCCATTCCTTAGTGGCTACCTTGGATGACGGAAAGCCGTTTCTGAAACAGATGGAAGATTTGACGGGGGCTCACTTCGATTTTATAGCAGAAAACCCGAAGTTGCCGTTTTTTCTTCTGAACGAGATTCATCTGAATGAAAAGCGCAGGGAACTTTATCTTCCGGTATTGTCGAGCGCGGTACGGAACACGTTGCAAAATGTGAAAAGACGATTGGAACAAGCCGTGAAGCGCGGTGAGGTACGTCCCATAAGGACGGCCGACCTGATGTTTTCCATCTTCTCGCTGAATGTAATGTCTTTTGTGGGACAGTCGCTTGTCCAACAGGCATTCGATTTAGGCCAGGAAGACGTGCGGCAGTTCATCTTGCAGCGCCGGGCAGAGAACATTGAAATGATATTAAGCAGACTTAGGAAATAAAGAAGGATATGAAACGGATTTTCGTATGGGCCGTAGGGATGTGCGCCGTTTATGGGACGGTATCGGCTCAACTGACTTTGGAAGAGTGTTACCGTGCAGCACGGGAGAATTATCCTTTGGTGCGGCAGTTCGATTTGATTGAGCGTACAAAGGATTTCACTGTGGAGAATGCGGCGAAAGGCTATTTTCCCCAACTGAGCTTTTCGGGAAAGGCTTCATACCAGTCGGACGTGACGAAGATGCCCTTTAGCATTCCGGGAGTAGAGTTCGGTTTGGACAACGACCAGTACCAACTGGTATTGGAACTGAACCAGACGATCTGGGACGGAGGGGTCGTACGTAACCGTAAAGAGGAGGCCCGGGCCGAATCCGAGGTGCAGAAAGGGCAACTGGAAGTAAACCTTTATGCGTTGAACGACCGGGTGAACCAATTATTCTTCGGCATGTTGCTCATAGACGCCCAGTTGGCACAGAACGCCTTGTTGCAAGCCCAGTTGGCACGCAACCATGGCCAGGTGAGTGCGTGCATGCAGCAGGGAATAGCCAATCAGGCCGATTTGGATGCCGTAGCGGTGGAACAGTTGAATGCCCGGCAGACGGAGAGTGAGCTACGTGTCAATCGTAAAGCGTATGCCGAGGTGTTGGGACTGCTGACCGGTCGGAAAGGAATTGATGCGGAGCGGTTGGTCAAGCCGTCCGTCACCGTGGAGCCGTTGGAAGAAAACCGTAGGCCGGAATTATCGCTTTACGAATCGCAGCGGCAGCAGTTGTCCGTGCAGGAGAAAGGTTTGACAGCCCGTTATATGCCCAAGTTGGGAGTATTCGCACAAGGGGCTTACGGTGACCCCGGACTGAATATGCTGAAGGGCGGATTCGAGCCTTATTATATAGCCGGTGTGCGGTTGAGTTGGAACATCAGCGACTTGTACACGCGGAAGAACGACAAAAGACTGTTGGCTGCAAGTCGCGACGACATCGACGTGCAGGAGGCGGTATTCCGGTTGAACAACCGTATGGAAACGGCGCAGCAGTGGCGTACGGTGGAGAAAATAGATACCTTGATGAAGAATGACGATGAGTTGATAAGGTTACGCACCAATATCCGGAAGTCGGCCGAAGCCAAGGTCGCGAACGGCACGCTCACCGTGACGGAAATGTTGCGCGAAGTGACGGCCGAAGACCAGGCCAAGCAGACCAAGGCCTTGCACGAGATACAACGCTTGCAAGCCTTATATGATATCAAATATACGATGAATCATTAAAAACAGAATGAATATGGACATTTGGAATAAGTTATGGCGGGGCGAGCTGGACAGTCCGGTCGCCGTGGGAAAGACGGGGTATGGATTCAAACGGGGAGCCCGGGACATTTGCGGCGTGGCCTTGTTGGGATTGCTTGCGGCGTGTAGCGGGACAGACACGGATTTCGACGCTACCGGAATCTTCGAATCCACGGAAGTCATCGTATCGTCCGAAGCCAACGGTAAAATCATGGCGTTGAATCTGGAAGAAGGTGATTTGTTGGAGCAGGGGCAACAAGTGGGATATGTGGATTCCGTGCAGCTTTACCTGAAGAAGTGCCAACTGGAAGCCCAAGTACGTTCCATCGGTAGCCGTAGGGCGGACGTGGCCAAGCAGGTGGCGGCCACTCGGGAACAGATCGCAAAGGCCGAACTGGAAAGAAAACGCAGCCTGAATCTGTTGGCGCAGAATGCCGGTACGCAAAAGCAGGTGGACGATGTGGAGTCGCAACTGGCTGTGCTGAAAAAGCAGTTGGAAGCCCAGTTGTCTACTTTGAATCTCGGCAACCAAGGCGTAACGGAAGAAGGGGATGCCGCAGAGATACAGATACGGCAGATAGAAGACCAACTGGAGAAATGCCGTATCGTCAGTCCCATTTCCGGTACGGTGCTGACGAAGTATGCCGAACGGGGCGAAGTGACGGCCCAAGGCAAACCCTTGTTCAAAGTGGCGGACATGAAGCATGTCTTTTTGCGGGCGTATGTGAGCGGCGACCAACTCTCTACAGTAAAACTGGGGCAAACGGTGAAAGTCTATGCCGATTACGGGGCGGAAGACCGTAAGGAATACAAGGGAAAAATCACGTGGATATCCGGACAGGCCGAGTTTACGCCTAAGACCATACAGACGCGTGACGAACGGGCGAATCTGGTGTACGCCGTGAAAATAGCCGTGGAAAACGACGGCTTGCTGAAGTTGGGCATGTATGGCGAAGTCAAATTCAACTAAGGTGTCATGGAATCCATTGTGAAGGTAGAGGGCGTGTCCAAACATTACGGCAGCGTACAGGCTTTGGACGACGTTTCTTTCGAGGTCAGGCCCGGAGAAATCTTCGGACTGATAGGACCGGACGGAGCCGGGAAAAGCACGCTGTTCCGTATGTTGGCCACTTTGCTGTGTCCGGAGAGCGGGCGGATTACGGTGGACGGGCTGGACGTTGTGGGGGACTACCGCAAGCTGCGTGCTTGCGTCGGTTATATGCCGGGCCGGTTTTCCTTGTATCCCGACCTGACGGTGGAGGAGAACCTGAACTTTTTTGCCACGCTGTTCGGTACGTCCGTACGTGAGAATTACCATCTGGTGGAAGACATATACAAGCAGATCGAGCCGTTCAAAACCCGCCGCGCAGGGAAACTCTCCGGCGGGATGAAACAAAAACTGGCGTTGAGCTGTGCGTTGATTCATAAACCGGTGGTCTTGTTGTTGGATGAGCCGACCACGGGAGTCGACCCTGTCTCGCGCAAGGAATTTTGGGAAATGTTGCGGCGGCTGAAGCGGGAAGGCATCACCATCATCGTCTCTACGCCTTATCTCGACGAGATCCGGAGTTGCGACCG
>OHPH01001444.1_pt1 | contig 10232 bp, 8 predicted proteins | sample 1577681 | NCBI WGS metagenome assembly OHPH01 (sample SAMEA3879603, study PRJEB24766) | human gut metagenome | biome: human-associated habitat; feature: feces | place: USA | collected 1985/1987 | reverse complement strand
TAGCGAATCAATCCTTTGTTATTGCTATTCTTCCGAATTGCGAGTGCAAAGGTAGACGTTTTAGATGAAATATGCAAATATATTATCTGATTTTTTTGAATTATTTTTCGCTTGAATTCTCTTTGTGCTGAAAATCAGTGTGTTTTATCCCTCCGGAAAATTCTTTTTCTTTTATTCGTATGTATCTTTGATAGTAAGAAAGCATCAAGCTGGTACAAGGCAAAGCGATAATCATACCTACAATTCCCATTAATGCCCCCCAGACGGAGAGGGATAATAAAATGATAGCAGGATTCAATCCTGTGATTTTTCCCATAACTTTCGGTACAATCAGACCGTCTTGTATAATTTGTACGATGCAGAACACAAGGAAGGCGCAAAATAATATCCACCAGAAATTCTCTCCTGTATCCGCAGCCTTCAGTAAGGCTAATAAGACTGTGGGAATAAAAGCGATAAGCTGAAGGTAGGGAACCATATTGAGAAGCCCGATAAACAATCCGAAACCGATGGCTAACGGGAAATCAATAATAAGAAACCCTATGCTGAACAGAATCCCTACACAAAAAGCGACAAACGCCTGCCCGCGGAAATATTTGTTCATGCCGTCCTGTACATCCGTGACAATATGTACTGTCATTTCACGGTGTCTGGCAGGGATCAGTTTTATCCATCCCCGTGCAATGGCTTCATAATCTAATAGAATGAAGAAAGTGTACAGCAGGATGATGAATGAGGTGAATACACTGAATACAATATTGACAGATTGGGTCAGCAATGCCCATACTTGGGGAAGAACATTACGCATGGTATTCGCAAAATTGCTTTCGTTCAGCGCTTCGTGTATTTTCAACATATCTATGTGCTCTTTTATGAAATTGGCCACTGTGCCGGGAATAGCTGCTTGCTTGGATCCTTCGATAAAATAGGCGGTGAGCAATTCTTTCAGTTTGCCGAATTCTTCAATGATTGGTGGTACAAGTCCTACAAATGCTAAAGTGATAATGGACAGTAATACCAGCAAAACAACCAATATGGAGATTACCCGGTTCCTCAGACGCAATTTGTTCTGAAAGAAAATGACCATCGGATAGATAAGATAGGCTATCAGCCATGCTATGAAGAAAGGAAGCAGCACTCCGCTGAGTCGGTTGACCAGATATAGAATGCCGATAATGACCATCGCTGTCAATATTCCGCGGATAAAACTATCGAATGTTATTTTTTTCTGTATCATAAAGTGTGTGTTATTTATTTTCAGTTTCCTCTTTCAAAGCTTCCATATAGCAGGTCCGGCAAAGAGGCTCATAGTCTGCCTTTTCCCCTAGTAGGACCCGTTTTTCGCTTTTGGTGATTCGGTGGGTGGCATAGGCCAAGTTCCCACATTTCACACAAATGGCATGAACTTTGGTTACTTCGTCTGCAATAGCCAGCAAGGCAGGTATAGGTCCGAAAGGAACTCTCCTGAAATCCATGTCCAATCCGGCGACAATGACTCTTATCCCGTTGTCAGCCAGCTTGTTGCAGACATCAACCAAACCTTCGTCAAAAAATTGCGCTTCGTCTATACCCACTACATCCTTGTCTGAGGAGAAAAGCAAGATGCTGGCAGAAGAATCAATAGGGGTGGAGGCAATAGAGTTGCTGTCATGTGATACAACTTCTTCTTCCGAATAGCGTGTATCAATGGCAGGCTTGAATATTTCTACGCGCTGTTTGGCGAATTTAGCGCGTTTCAGACGACGGATCAGTTCTTCCGTCTTACCAGCCTGCGCTTTCACTCCTTCCACAGTCACCCAAGGATGGTCTTTCACAACCGGAATCTGTAGTCCTATCAGTTTTTGGATATCTTTTAAATAAGGTAATTCTTCCGATTCACAAAAAGAGATGGCTATTCCGTCATGTCCGGCACGCCCGGTACGGCCGATGCGGTGCACATAAGTTTCCGATATATTGGGCAACTCATAGTTGATAACGTGAGAAAGCTGGTTCACATCAATACCTCTGGCTGCAATATCTGTGGCTATCAACACTCTTGTGGTGTGATCCTTGAAGTTCGTCAACGCCCTTTGGCGTGCGTTCTGCGATTTGTTTCCATGAATAGCTTCCGCCCCGATCTCACTCTTATTCAATATCTTCGCCAATTTATCCGCCCCATGCTTGGTACGGGTGAAAATCAATACAGATTCTATCTCCGGATTCTTCAACAAATGCAGCAGCAAGTCCTTCTTCTCTTTCTTCTCTACGAAATAAACACTTTGCTGGATAGTATCAACAGTAGACGAAACAGGAGTCACCTCTACCTTCTTCGGATTAGTCAGCATGGAATCTGCCAGCTTCTCTATTTCAGAAGGCATGGTAGCCGAGAAAAACAAAGTCTGTCGCCGGGCAGGAATCAGTTTCAATACTTTCTTGATATCGTGTATGAAGCCCATATCAAGCATACGGTCTGCCTCATCCAATACAAAATACTCCAACCCCTTCAATGAAATACAGCCTTGCGACTGCAAATCAAGCAAACGTCCGGGAGTGGCAATCAATACCTGCACACCTCGTTTCAAAGCATCAACTTGCGCCTTTTGGGGCACTCCACCGAAAATGACGGCATGCTTCACTCCGGTATATCCGGCATATTGGTCAAAGTTCTCGCCTATCTGTATAGCAAGCTCACGCGTCGGGGTGAGTATCAATGCTTTGATACCTTTTTTATGGTCTGATTGATAAAGTCGTTGTATAAGGGGGATAGCAAACGCTGCTGTTTTTCCTGTTCCTGTCTGGGCGCATCCCAGCAAATCTTTACCTTTTAATAATACAGGAATTGCTTGTTCCTGAATGGGGGTCGGCGTTGTATAGCCGGTTTGTTGTAAAGCCTTCAAAATAGGCTCTATAAGATCTAATTCTTTAAATGTCATGTGAAATAATTAAATTGGGCCTCACGGCCTGTATCTATTTTATGGGAACAAAGGTACAGTAATGATTCTGCCCGGAAGTATTTCCGGGCAGACTTTATGGTTATTTAACTACACCGAATGATATTCTTTACAACTACCTGAATGATACCTATAGATGCGATTATCAAGTTCTGTTTATCTATGATTTCCTCTTTAAGCGTAAATTCCATTCTGCTCTATTCTTTTAAGAAGTAAATCACGAAGATTGTCACGCAAATGAAACACATCAATCTTACACTCACAACTCTTCTCCAAAATTTCCCGAATATCAAACATGATAAACAGGTCTGCTTCTTCCAGTTCGACAAAGACATCCAGGTGTCACTGCCAAAGGTAGCAATCGCAAGATTTGGAATCGGAAATGTTAACGAATACATAAGATTTTCTTATTGCTTCAACCGCGACTTTACTTCCTCCACTATCTTTTCGGCATGCCGACAACTCATTACATATTTTTCCCTATTATTTATTTTAATCAAAAAGGCTTGACTATAATCTCCTACATATGCTGTATAAAACCCTATTTTACTATTATAGAATTTTCCTATATACCCACCTAATCCACCTATGCCGAAAATACGAATTTCTGCTACATTTTCCCTATGGTATAAGGAAATATCAGTTATATCGGAATAAGAGATATACACCTGCCCCAATATACGTTCCATAATTATATGCGTTTCTGACAAGATAAGTTTCCGTGGTTGATAGGCAACAGTAAAAATCAAAGTAAAAAAGATAAGACATAAAACGGAGGCACCAATAACCTTTGACATCATATCCTGATTTACCCAAAGTATTAGGACAGGAAATACTATTCCGGCCATAAGAATAATAAAAGAAACTATCCAAGTTATCAACTTGACATATTGACTACGTTCTACTCTTTCTTCTATAATCATACTATTTTAATCGAATCTTCTACTTACAGAACAAATAAACATTTCCACCAAAGTCCGAAACCACCAATGCATTACCCGACAGGGCTACCGACCCGAACATAGGAGCTCCTGTAGCATGTTTCCATACCACCTTGCCATCCTCTTTATTAATTCCGTATACCGTACCGTCCGAAGCGGCTACATAAACAATATCTCCCGCCCATACCGCACTGGTTTCAATCGTAGCGGAAGGCTGACGGCTATAAGGACAGGTATAAACCAAAGCATCCCCCACAGGACAAGTCCATTTTTCTTCCAATGTCTCACTATCCAAGGCTATCAGCCCTTTCTGTGCAGAACCAAAGATAATCTCCTTGTCAGTGAGTAAAGGAGTAGAAGTAACGTCCACATTATAAGGTAATGGTTTACGGACTATCACTTTTCCGGTAGCAGCCTCTAATATAAAGAAAGACTTATCTGAGATCAGATACAACAAGGCACCATGCATGGCAGGAGATGCTCCCCGATTACGCAAACCGTTATCGCTGACCGCCCAAAGTTTCTCACCTGTTTTGGCATCATTGCCGTAAAGGGCATTCCATTGTACACCGGCAACCAGCAGGTTGTTACCCAAAGTCAGCGTGCTCGTAGTCCCTTCTCCTTGTCCCCAGCCTTCATTTTTCCAAAGTTGTTTGCCCGTTCGGGCTTCAAAAGCACAAAGCCCCTTTCCGGTTCCCGCATAGACCACTCCTTCACCGGCCACCAGTCCGTCAATAAGGGCCGGCAAGCCATTTACGGGCAATTGCTTTTCCCAACACAATTTGCCGGTTTCGGTATCAATGGCATACAAAAAGCCTTGGGCATCCTGGGCAAACACAATGCCACTATCAACTGCAATGGAGTTTTTAATAGAATTACGAACAGGACAACTCCAAAGAATTGTACCGTCCTTCCCATTCAAAGCATACACATGGCCTGCACCTTTCAGATCCTCATCCACAGAGGCAACAATTACTTTTCCCTTGTGTATCAGTGGAGAAGTCATATAAAGATTAGCTCCGACATTGTTAGTCCATGCCAGCTGCAAAGGCAAATTCAATGGAGCGGAAACGGGGGCGGAATGTTTCGCATTGCCTAACAGATTATCCCAATCAGCAGAAAACAAAGGAGCCACCTTTTCAGTCCGGCAGACAAAATTGCTTTCTGCCTTAGCTATCTCTCCGTTATTAAAACGAGCTGTTACCTGCAAAGTAAGTTCTTTACCCACGTATTTATCAGACAAAGGAAGCTCCCCGTTCCATGACCAGTCAGTGCTTTGCAGCAATTTCTTGTTTTTCAGCACAGGTTTCCCGTCGGCCAGACAAGTATAGAGCACTTCTCTCACCGGCGACACGGAAGAATACACATTGACAGCCACCGGAAGGACACCCGAAGCCATTACTCCTGCAGGCGAAGCGATACAGATATTCTTGTCCAAATAGGTATAACGGAGCTCGGAAGTGAAATCTCCTTTACTATCTACGTGCATCACACGAAAAGCAGTAGTGGAATGATCTATGCCTCCTTTATCCAATGAAGAGGTACAAACACTGTAAACATCTCCCTGTTTCTTCATATAGTTAATATGCCAATGACCATATACCCATGCTTTCAAGTTGTACTCATTCAGATTAATGCTTCCGGCATTCTTGCTCTTAAAAATAAAGGTATCTTCGTATGTCAGCAAATCATGATTGAAAACAACAACAGGAGTTCCGGGGCGGATATGAGCCAGGTCGTTCTTCAACCAACGACAGACGTCATCGGAAGTATAGCCTGGAGCATGGTCTCCTCCGGGCATCGGCGTAACAACATAGTGCACATTACCTGCATCAAAAGAATAATATACCGGCCCATAAATGCTTTCAAAAAGTTCTTCGCCATACTTCCCCTTTACCAAATCATGATTTCCGATACAATAAAAGACAGGACAGTCCATATTTTCCGTATTCATCAGTTTGATATGAGCCTTCAAGCCTTTTTCATAGCAGATATCCCCGGTATGAATGATAAAAGCCGCCTGTTCATTCCTGGCATAGTCACGCACATTATTCACCCAGTCTGCATGGTTTTCCGTATTAAATATCTCTGTATCAGTAATATGAATATACCTGTGGGAGCCGTCTTTACGAATCCGTCCACTGTAAGGGATCAAACCGAAATCATAACCGGACTGTTTCTTTTCTATTTTATGATAATGACGGTTAAATGTTTTATACCCCGAAGGAGTGGTAATGAAAATAAAACGTTCACGCTCATGACCGGGTAAAGTAAAACTACCGTCGGCAGCCGTTTCAACCACATTCAAGCCATCGGATACTTTGATGCCCGCCAGCGGTTTTTCACTTTGGTCAAATACGCCATTCTTGTTTTTATCTACATATACATGGCCCGTGTAAGCAGCCATCACCGGCATTGCGGCCAACATCAGGCACGATAATAAAAAGGTCTTTTTCATGAATATCTATTTTTATCAACTCTTATTTTAATCAAGTTCGAATTTCGAAAGGACAAAACCATGATCTGAAGGATAGAAAAAATCTTCTCCTTTAAAAGTAAAAGTTTTACCCAAACTATTGTCATAACACTCAGATGCTATCGCCTGAATGGTTTTTCCCTGATAATAAATAAAATCAATGCGGTCCATACGACACTCGGTTTCCAACGAATCCGCATCTGTCAGCCACGTTACTCCCAGATTGGCCACCGGATTGGGGTTCATCTCACGGAAACTATCTTTAAATCCCGCCTCTTCCATAGCAATGGAAACAGGCCAATCCACCACTGCACCACCATGAAGATACAGGTTACGGGTAGCTTCCGTCCAATCCAGATGAGAATGCACGTTAAAATCACCGCCCATTATAATTGGAATACTGTCGGCCTCTGCCAACAAGGGTTGAAGAACAGACAAAATCTTATGTATTTCCTCATCACGTGTCCCCTCCATCTCCCAAGCCAATATTTCTTCCTTGGATTTATCCGTCGGGACCAAACGCATATCAGGAAGATAATGCAACCAAGTATTAAAAACACGGACGGGTTTCCCATCCACATCTATCATCACTCCGCCAAAATTAAAGGTACTTATGCTGTCGGCAAAAGCATATTTCCGAATAATGGGATAACGGCTATAAATAGAAAGATTATCAGAAATGAGATTGTACGAATATCCCAATGAGTCGGCTACCATCGGGGCAGCTCCATAAGTTTCAATCATCAAGACCACATCAGCCTCACTTTTTTTCAGAATATCAATAGTTCCCTCACACCCTTTTCCGGAATAAGTTTTTGAATGACCGCCATGCCATACATTCCATGAAAGGACAGTCAGCGTCTTTTTCGACTCTTTTGAAGATGTGCAAGCTGCCAATGCACACAAGCAAAGGGCTAGTACCCCAATAAAATTTCTTGTTATCATCATAGATTAGACTTGTTAATTCCGGACAAAGATAGTGAATTATTCAGGAGACAACACTATAAAATATACCCTAAATAGGGTATTTCCGCCATGAACATCTTCCCCTATCTTTGCATTATAAAATCAGAACCCACTAAATGAAAAGATTATGGCAAGAATAAAAAAAGAATTGACCGAACTCATCGGAGGAACTCCCTTGTTGGAACTGTCACGCCTTAGTAAAAAACACGATGCGAAAGCGCAAATAATTGCCAAACTGGAATACTTCAATCCCGGAGGAAGTGTAAAAGACCGTATAGCCCTGGCAATGATAGAGGATGCAGAAGCCAAAGGAATCTTGAAACCCGGAGCGGTTATCATTGAACCAACCAGCGGCAACACCGGCGTAGGGTTAGCATGGGTTGCCAGCGTGAAAGGTTACAAAGCCATACTGACCATGCCCGAAACCATGAGCGAGGAACGCCAGAACCTGTTAAAAGCCATGGGAGCACAATTGGTACTGACCGAAGGTGCAAAAGGAATGAAAGGAGCCATAGAAAAAGCGGAAGAACTGCGTGAACAGACTCCGGGAGCTGTCATTCTGGGACAATTCGAAAACCCGGCGAATCCCGCCGCCCATGCACGTACCACTGCACAGGAAATATGGAACGACACGGACGGAAAGGTAGACATCTTTGTTGCCGGAGTCGGTACAGGCGGCACTTTAAGCGGAGTAGCGGAAGGATTAAAAAAACAGAATCCCCATATACAGATTGTAGCTGTAGAGCCGGATAACTCCCCCGTCCTTTCGGGAGGAAATCCGGGACTGCACAAGATACAAGGTATCGGGGCCGGATTTATCCCTCATACCTACAATGAAAAATTAGTAGACAAGATAATCCGGGTGAAAGACGATGACGCCATCCGCACAGGACGCGAACTCTCTCTGACGGAAGGGTTATTGGTCGGAATATCTTCGGGAGCAGCTGCCTATGCCGCATTGGAACTAGCCAAACTCCCCGAAAATGAAGGAAAACAAATTGTAGTAATCTTGCCCGATACGGGGGAACGATATTTGTCTACCGTGCTTTATGCTTTTGAAGAATACCCATTATCATAAAATGAGATGAACATAGCTGCATTAATTTCAGGAGGAGTAGACAGCGCGGTTGTCGTACATCTCCTCTGCGAACAAGGATACAAACCGGATCTTTTCTATATTAAAATCGGAATGGACGGTGACGAAGATCTCACCTGCACGGCAGAAGAGGACATTGAACTATGTACCGCCACCGCCCGCAAATACGGTCTGAGCCTGAATATCATTGACCTGCACCGACAGTACTGGGATAATGTAGTGGCATACGCCATCGATAAAGTGAAACGCGGTCTTACTCCCAACCCGGATGTAATGTGCAACAAGCTCATCAAATTCGGATGTTTTGAGCAGGAAGCAGGGCATTTATATGACAAGACAGCTACCGGACATTACGCCAGTATTCTTGAAAAAGACGGGAAAATATGGCTGGGAACCGCACAAGACCCCGTCAAGGACCAAACAGATTTCCTGGCACAAATAGATTATCTGCAAATTTCAAAACTGATGTTCCCTTTGGGAGGTCTGATGAAGAATGAGGTCAGGGATATCGCCCGCATTGCCAAACTGCCCAGTGCACAACGCAAGGACAGTCAAGGTATCTGCTTTCTAGGAAAAATCAACTATAATGAGTTCCTCCGCCGTTTCTTGGGTGAAAAAGAAGGGGATATCATTGAAATGGAAACAGGAAAACGGATTGGCACTCACAAAGGATATTGGTTTCACACCATCGGACAGCGCAAAGGATTGGGACTAGGTGGAGGACCATGGTTTGTTATCCGCAAAGATATAGACGAGAATATCATTTATGTCTCACACGGTTATGATACAGACAAACAATATGGGACAGACTTTGCCTTGCATGATTTTCATTTCATCACAGAGGACTTATGGAAGGGAGCACCTTCCGCAGATGTTTCTTTCAAGATCCGGCATACAGACACTTTCATGAAAGGAATATTGACACGGGAAGATAACTTGTTCCGAATCCACAGCCACGTCCCCTTACAGGGTATAGCCCCCGGACAGTTCGGTGTGCTGTATGACAAGAATGCGGAAATCTGTGTGGGAAGCGGTGAAATCACTTTATCCTAAATATAATATTCCACCACATCCACAATCCCTGCACGAAGGGCATATTTTGTTGCTTCGTGCACATTGTTCACTTCCAGCTTGCGAAAGATATTTTTGCGGTGAGTCATTACCGTATATACACTTAGGAAACGCTCAGCCGCAATCTCTTTCGTAGTCTTGCCCAATGCCATCAGTTTCAGAATTTCACGCTCCGTGACCGTAAGCGGTGAAACTAACTTATCTTTTTTGTCTTCTTTATGCTGCAACAGCCAGACTGCACGCGTACACATGTATTGTAAATGCTGTTTTGCCTTCCGCAGCCCTTCCTCTATCTCTATCATCGGCGCATCTTTCATCACCACGCTGAATGAAGTTCCGCTAAAAACCATACGCCGGATGAAATCCTCACTCAGATTATCGCTGAACAGAACAAAATGTGCCTCCTTAAACCGTTCCTGCAATATAAGCAAATATTCAGCCGAAGTATCAAACAATGTATAGTCCAATACGACAACGGCATTGGGATGATCAATCAAAAGTCGGGTAAGCTCTTTCTGACTGCCCGCTTCCTTTATCACGGTAAAACCTCCCACCCGACCGGCCACAGCTTTCATACCTTCACGGGTAATGTCCTGGTTATCGACAAGTAGCAATGTTTTCATGACCATACATACTAAACGGAGCTTATTAATATAAAAAAAGCCTTGCATCATTGTGTGCAAGGCTTCATTCTTCGGTGGGCGTTGACGGATTCGAACCGCCGACCCTCTGCTTGTAAGGCAGATGCTCTG
>OHPH01001439.1_pt1 | contig 10263 bp, 7 predicted proteins | sample 1577681 | NCBI WGS metagenome assembly OHPH01 (sample SAMEA3879603, study PRJEB24766) | human gut metagenome | biome: human-associated habitat; feature: feces | place: USA | collected 1985/1987 | reverse complement strand
TCGTATTGCCCAACTTGATGAAGCGGACATCCTTGCCCAGCATCTTCACGTTCTCCTTGTTGGTGAAATCCGCAATCACCTGATCAGCATTGCCCTGTCCCTTTGCCACTTTCAAGTTATAAGCCTCTGTCTTGAGCGTCTTGTAACTGTTGCTCTTCAGGTCGAAATACGTGAATTCCACTGCCGGAACGGTAAAGTTACCAGCATGGCGCGGAATAGCCAGATATTCAAAGGTCTTTGTACCTGTCAGTCCGCTGCTTGTCAGCTTGTAGTTGTCGGTCACTTTCGGATCGTACACCTCAAAATCCTGCGGGAACTTGATATCGGGCGTACTGATCAGTTTCATGTTACCCGTACCCGTCAGGGTCAGCTTGATGGTTACGGCATCATTGGTCTTCACGTCGGTAGCGTTGATAGACGAAGCCAGCTTGAAGTCACCCACCGCACCCGAGAATCCGGCAGGTTTGGCCGGAAGCGGCTGTACGTTGATGACCAGCTTGGGAGTAGTGATTTTCTTTTTCACCTCCACGTATCCCCCGCCATTGAAGAACGCGTCAAACGGGTCGTCGGAAGCTGTCTGCTGGGCAATCACCCCATCGAACGTGATGGAAGGAATCTCCAGTTTGCCGGTCTGCTGCGGGAACAGTACATACTGGCTCCACACCGTCGTATTGTAATTCCGTCCCTTATAATGCTCCAGCGTGAAAGTCTTCTGCTGCGGCAATTCCACTTCCTGCGTATGGAAGCCTTTCAAATCGGGCATATCCCCACGAAGTTGGCGCAGATTCACCACGGTATACACTTTGTAAGTCAACAGAATGGCTTCCTGTTCATGTACGGTCGTCTTGCTGGCCGTAGCCGTGATAAACAAATCATTAGACGTAATCCGGCTGCCTGCCACCTGACTCCGGGAGGAAGAACTGCTTCCCCCACCGTTTCCTCCGCTCTTCGATGCCTGATCCTGCGGAAGCACCTTGATGGAAATGGCATTCGAAAACACTTTCTTTCCATCCACTTCCACACTGGCTGCGGGAATGGTGTAAGTACCCGGATTACCCGCCAACAGGATATACGTAAAAGCCGTCGAACTGCTCGACGTACGCTTTCCGTTGATAATCTGGATGCTGCTCTGCTGAGAACGGCTCGGTCCCATCAGCACATCGAAGCCCTTGATGGAAGGTGCCCGGAAGTCCTTGATATCTTGCGAATTGACCGTGAAGACCAGACGCACCTGGTCACCACTGACCACCACGTCGGCAGCTTCCGCCACAAACCGTACGTTGTCGGCCTTCACCTGTCCTACGGCAAGTATCATAAAAAGTAAGAATATTATCTTTCGCATTATTCTTTGATTTATAATTATTCGTTTGTTCTTCATCTTTGCTGGTTTACCAGTCCTTTTCCAGTTTACGGCCCTGCACCTGAATCTGCTTCTTCACCTTGTCCTGCACGTTCTTTTCGTCCTGCATGGCAGCGTTAAGCAACTGTTCGGCATTCTCTTTCGACATCTGGTTCTGATTCTGCTGCGGTTGCTGCGGATTCTGCTGGTCCTTCTTGTTCTGTTCCTGCTGGTCCTTGTTCTGCTGTTTGTCGTCCTGCTTCTGGTCCTGCTTGTTCTGTTTCTGGTCCTGATTCTGCTGGTTCTGCTGCTGGTCTTTCAGCTGCTTCTGCGCCAGTGCCAGATTGTAGCGGGTTTCATTGTCCTTCGGATTATTGCGCAGGGATTCCTTATAGGCTTCGATACACTGCGGCAACTGTTTGGACGACTGCAGGATAACGCCCATGTTATGGTAAATCTGCGCCAGCTTCATCTTGTCCTTTTCAATCTTTGAAGCAGCGGTAAACTGTTCCATGGCCTCCTTCCCCTTCTGCTGCATCAGCAACGCATTACCCAGGTTGTACATGGCATCGGCCGACTTGGGATTCAGTTCCAGTGCCTTCCGGTAGTCCACTTCTGCCTTGACAAACAAACTGTCCTTGTAGAGTTTGTTGCCGCTCCGCAGATAATCACGGTCTGTTTTCTGTGCGTAACCCGCCACAGCAGTCATGGCCAGGCACATACACAGCATATATCCTTTCACTTTCATCTCCAATTTCATTTAAAGAGTTTCACATTCCTGAAAAGCGGATTCTTGCGGTTCAGAATCATCAGGTCGGCAGCCAGCAACAAGATGGCCAGCCAGGCCAGTACCTGGAACTGCTCGTCGAATTCCGTAAAGACCTGCGTCTCCACGTCCGCCTTTGCCAGTTTGTTGATTTCCGCGTTCAAGGCTCTCTCCGCATTGTTGGTGTTGTCCACCCGCACATAAATGCCGTTTCCCGCCTTGGCAATTTCCTGACACATCTGTTCGTTCAGACGGGTCACAATCACATTGCCGTCCTTGTCGCGGCGGAACTCGTTGCTACCTTCCATCGGAATGGGTGAACCGTCGGGCGAACCGACCCCCAGCACAAACACCCGTATCCCTTTCTTGGCGGCTGCCTGTGCGGCTTCTATCGCTCCCCCTTCGTGGTTTTCTCCATCCGTAATCAGCACGATGGCTCTTCCTACGCCTTCATTCGGCGTGAAACTTTTCATGGCCAGGTCGATAGCCCCGCCGATATCCGTACCCTGCGTGGTAATCAACGACGGAGAGATGGTTTCCAGGAACATCTTGGCCGATACATAGTCGCTCGTAATCGGAAGCTGTGTAAAGGCCTGACCTGCAAACACAATCATGGCCACCTTGTCGTTGTTGAACGTTTCCACCAGGCGGGAAATCAGTTTCTTCGACTTCTCCAGACGGCTGGGAGTGACATCCTGTGCCAACATGGAGTTGGAAATATCCAGCGCCACCACGGTTTCCACACCTTGCCGTTTCACTGTCTCCATCTTGGAACCGAACTGCGGACGGGCCAGCATGAAAATCACCATGGCCAGCGCGGCAAAAGTCAGCCAGAACTTGACATCGGGACGGTATTTGGACACATCCGGCATCAAGTGTGCCAGCAGTTCCGGACTACCGTATTCGCGCAAGCGCTTGCGGCGGCGGTAGTTCGTATAAAAATAGAACACAGCCAGCAAGGGCAGCACAATCAGTAAATATAAATATTGAGGTTCTCCAAATCGAAACATGGCTTCTTCTTTTAAGGTATTTTCTTTAATACTGTATTCCGCAACAGGATTTCAAGCAGGATGCTCAGGAACGCAATCAGGGCAAACACCTGATAAGCCTCTTCGCGCTTGCTGAATTCCTTCACGTTCAGTTTCGTCTTCTCCAGTTTGTCAATCTCGCGGTATACTTCTTTCAGCTTGGTATTGCTGGTAGCCCGGAAATAGTTTCCGTTGGTAGTACCCGCAATCTGACTCATGGTCTGTTCGTCGATTTCCACCGGCATCTGCACATACTGCACACCCGCGTATGTCTGCATCGGATAAGGTGCCGTTCCATTGGTTCCTACACCGATGGTGTACACGCGGATACCAAACTGCTTGGCAATCTCGGCCGCCGTCAGCGGAGAGATGTCTCCCCGGTTGTTCACGCCATCCGTCAGCAGGATAATCACCTTCGACTTGGCCTTGCTGTCTTTCAGACGGCTCACTGCGTTGGCCAGTCCCATACCCAGTGCCGTACCGTCTTCAATCATTCCGCGCTGCACCATGTCGCAGCCCACACTCTGGAACAAGTTCAGCAACACCCCGTGGTCGACCGTCAGCGGACACTGCGTGAAAGCCTCTCCCGCAAAGATGGTCAGACCGATGTTGTCGTTCGGACGTCCGTTGATGAACTCTGCCGCCACCTGCTTGGCCGCCTCGATACGGTTCGGCTTCAAGTCCTCTGCCAGCATACTGGTCGATACGTCGACCGCCAGCATGATATCGATACCTTCAATTTCCGTGTTCTGCCAGTTATCCGTAGTCTGCGGGCGTGCCAGCACCAGCACAATCATCACAAACGTCAAGATACGGAGCACGAACGGTGCATGCAGCAAATACACCTTCCAACTGCGCGGAGCCTGCATGTACATCCGTGTGGTAGATACCTGCATGGTCGGTTCCGTTTTCTTGCGGCGCATCACGTACCACACGATATACGGAATCAGCAGCAACAGCAGGAACAGATATTCTATATTCGCAAAAATCATAGTCTCAACTCATTTTAAAATTAAAAAAAGAGGTCGATGAGGTGACTCACAGACAGATACAAGGCAATCAGTGCGGCAACACCCGTGATGGCAATGCTGCAGAGCAGTACAATCCGTCCCTGTTTGGAACGTTTTTCCTCCACCTTGATTTCCGTAGGCTCCTTCTTGGCGTTCGGATCTTCCTCTATCTTGGTCTGGTTGATGAAATCCACGGCATTCACCAGGTTCATGTCGTTCTCGTTCATCAGCGGCGCATATTTGGCAAACTTCACCAGGTCGGCCGTTTCAAACATCGCCTTCAGGTCGCGGATAGAATCCTTGTCCTTTTCCTCCAGCAAGCGTTCAATGATTTCCGAAGAAGTCATCTCCATGGCATTGAAGCCGAAACGCTCCTTTATATATACACGAATCACATCGGTCAGTTCCGTGTAATATGCTTTCGGGTCCTCCCGTTTGGCAGCCTTGTCGGCCTTGATGGTCTCAATCTTCTTCATGGCAGCCAGATGAGGAGGCAACTTCGGTTCTATCTTGATAATCTTGATAATCGGCTTGTTGTCGCGATAGCGTATGACAAAGAAGACGGTCACCACTCCCAATGCGATGAACAACAGGATGGAATACACCAACGGGGCCAGATCGTCCCATGTGAGAGGTACCTCCTGAATGGTTTTCGGACCAAAGAACTGGTCGGGATGCAACGTATCCACCGGAATGGAATACACCTTCAGGGCCAGCGCCTTGGAACGGTAGGCCTTGTCATTGACCAGCACTTCGAACGGCGGCAGGTAATACAGTGCCGAGTCGAAAGAAGTCACCGTATACTCCTGTGAAATCAGCCAGCGCTTGTTGTCGTTAAGCAGCTGGGTATCCGGTTTGGCCACATCCAGAATCTCCACTCCCCTGACCAGCGTGTCACGAAGCTGCGGCAACCTCAGTTTCTGGTTGGCATCCATGCTGACCTGCAACTTGATTTTGGCCTGCTCGCCAATCAGCAATTGAAGAGAGTCGATAGTCGCTTCCACTGTTACCGACTGGGCTTTCAGTCCGGACACTCCGCACAAAATCAGCACCGCGCAGCCACATGCCTTCATCATTTTCGTACAATATAATAAAAAATGTCTCATGTCAACTGTCAGTTTCGTTTAGCAAATAAATTCAACAACGCCTTCACATAATCCTGGTCCGTACGGACAGACACAGAGTCCACATTGCTGTGGGTGAAGGTTTCGTTCAGCTTCTGCTGCCTTTCCTTCCACCAGGCGTGGTGTGCATTCCGCAGCGCCTTGGAAGAAGTGTCAATCCACTGTTCATGACCCGTTTCCGCATCGCGTACCAGCATCAGGCCCACATCGGGAAGCTCTTCCAGCCGGCGGTCGTACACCTGTACCGCCACCACATCGTGCTTCCGGTTGGCAATGGTCAACGCATTCTGGAAGTCCCGGTCGTCGATAAAATCGCTGAGGATGAACGCTGTACAGCGTTTCTTCAACACATTCGTCAGGTACTCGATGGCACACTGCTGGCTTTCGGGCTTGAAATCAAGCAGCTCGCGGATAATATACAAGATGTGCTTGCGTCCTTTCTTGGGAGGGATGAATTTCTCAATCCGGTCGGAAAAGAAAATCACGCCAATCTTATCGTTGTTCTGGATGGCAGAAAAAGCAAGCGTGGCGGCAATCTCCGTCACCATATCCTTCTTCAGCTGCTTGATGGTACCGAAATCCAGACTGTTGGACACGTCCACCAGCAACATGACCGTCAGTTCACGTTCCTCCTCAAAGACTTTCACGAATGGTTTGTCGAAGCGAGCGGTCACATTCCAGTCTATATCGCGCACGTCGTCCCCAAACTGATATTCGCGGACTTCGGAGAACGCCATACCCCGACCCTTGAAGGCCGAATGATACTGGCCGGCAAAAATATTGCTCGAAAGTCCCCTCGTCTTGATTTCAATCTGACGGACACGCTTTAAAAGTTCACTTGTCTCCATTCCTTTAGTATTTGACCGTGCCCCTGCGGAATCGGCCGAGGAACACGGTTGAATCGTTTATAATCTATGCAGCTTTTCCGCTGCGGATAAAAGCGGACGGGAACACTCTCCTCCCCGTCTGCCACGGTTTCAGACGCCCGCTTATCAGGGCACTTCCACCTTGTTCAGAATCTTGCTGACGATTTCGTCGGAAGTCACGTTGGTCGCTTCCGCCTCGTAAGTCAGTCCGATACGGTGACGGAGCACGTCGTGTGCCACGGCACGCACATCTTCCGGAATCACATACCCACGGCGTTTGATGAAAGCATAGCTGCGGGCAGCCAGTGCCAGGTTGATAGACGCACGCGGAGAACCGCCAAAGCCAATCAGGCTCTTCAGGTCCTTCAAATCGTATTTTTCCGGATAACGGGTAGCGAACACGATGTCGGCAATATATTGTTCAATCTTTTCGTCCAGGTAAACCTGACGCACTACCTCACGCGCCGCAATGATATCTTCCGCCTTCAAAATCGGACGGACTTCCACACGTTCGCCCGAAATATTCTGGCGGACAATTTTCTTTTCCTCTTCCAGCTTCGGGTAGTCAATGATAACCTTCAGCATGAAACGGTCCACCTGAGCTTCCGGCAACGGATAGGTACCTTCCTGTTCAATCGGGTTCTGAGTAGCCATTACAAGGAAAGGTTCGGGTAGCATAAAGGTTTCCTTGCTCAGTGTGACTTGACGTTCCTGCATGGCTTCCAGCAAAGCACTCTGTACTTTAGCCGGGGCACGGTTAATTTCATCGGCCAATACGAAATTTGCAAAAATCGGACCTTTCTTTGCTATGAATTGTTCGTCTTTCTGACTATAAATCATGGTACCGATAACGTCGGCGGGCAGCAAGTCTGGAGTAAACTGGATTCGGCTGTACTTGGCATCAATCAAAGATGCAAGCGTTTTGATCGCCAGAGTCTTTGCCAGACCCGGAACACCTTCCAACAGGATATGACCATCGGACAGTAAACCGATAAGTAATGATTCTACCAAATGTTTCTGACCTACAATAACCTGGTCCATACCAGTCATTAAGTTGGTTACGAACGCACTTTGTCTTTCAATTCGTTCGTTTAGTTCGCGAATGTCAATTGCTTCAGCCATAATTTTGTTTATTTAGTTATTTCTTTATTGATCTAATAACGGGCTTGTAAATAGCCTTGTTCATTTAACGCAGCCAAAATTACGGTAATTAATTAACAGCGGCAACTAATTTTTATTAAAAAAGTAAAGTGCATCTCTACTTTTTAAAGGTTATTGGGCTAAAGAATTTTAAAATACAAAGATAAGGTTTGTAGAGTGAGAATATCAGTTGAACGCACTTTTTTTTACTTCTTGTATTTTGCCTGCTTTATTTATGCCGAAAGCAGGCAAAATGCAAGAAGGCTTATTTTTTAGGAGTTAGTTCAGGAATACGCAGAGTAGTCCCTATGGGTACTCTGTCGGCATCTTTAATGATGTTTTTATTATGTTTCACGATATAGGGCCATAGCTTTTTTGTACCATAGAATTTCACAGCTAATTTTACCAGGCTCTCTCCTTCTCGTAATGTGTAATTAGTTTTAGTCCCTGTTATGTCATATTCTACAGTGTCGGCTAAAGTTTCTTTTTCAACATTTGCAGTTACAGCAACGCCAGAACTCTTTTTCGTACTAGGAGATACAGCCTGTTGTGATTGACTGATGGTTTCTTTTCTAGTAACATCCGTCCATATGTTTGCGGTATCTTTACCTTGCATTAATGAGTCATTAACCGGAATTGCAGGAATATCCTCTTCCAATTGTTCTTGGGTGTTTTTTATTGTAGCCGGCGATTGTAAATCCGAAGTTTTATCTGATTGCAAATACCAATATATGCCACCTGCAATGCAGGCAATCAAAATAATAGCAAGAATAACTCCCCGGGAAACTCTGTTCTTTTTCTCTTCTGAGATTTCTTGTGTCTCTGTTGTTTCCTCTATCTTCTGTTCTTTTTCAAAATCAGAAGTAACAGGAGTTATTACTGTTTTCTCTGACGGGGTTGCCTCTTCTGACGCTATTGTTTCCAAGGATGTTTTTTCTTCACAAGCTTTACGAGCAGCCAGTATGGCTGCATCGGCGATAGTCATAACTTCTTCTTGAGGTTTGTCTGTTACCTTGTTTCCTTCTATTGTTTCTGCTAAAGGAGAAACCGTTTGGGGAACAGCCGTTTCAACAACAATATCCTTTTCTGCTTCAGTGACAATATCTTCCGATTCTTTTTCCGGTTCTATAATTTGTATCTCTTCCTCTGTAATTTCAACAGAAGGTACAGGTTCTTCAATAATTGTTTCCTCAATAACCGGAGTAGTGTCTTCAGCGGCAATGGCATTCTCATTTGGAGAATCTTCTGTATTTTCCGTTTCTATGAGTTCAACCTCTTTAGCCGCAACTGTTTGTTTAGGCTTAGGCGCGTTTCCGTCAAAGGTATCTTCCTCCTCTCCTTCTATTTCTGTTTCGGTATCTTCCAGTTTGGTGTTTTCATTTAATATAACCGTTTCAAAATGAGCAAATGGCTTATTTATTAAATCTTTCATGCTGGAATCCGGAGTAAAAGATATTTTTGTATGACCCTGTATTTCAATTCTTTCCCCCGTATTTACGTTTACACTTTCACGACTCTCCACCTCTGTAAGTTTAAACGTACCTAGTCCTTTAACCTTTACATACTTTTCAGTAACTAAAGCTTCCTCTATCAGTTCAAACATTCCTTTGACAAAGATTTCAGCATCTTTTTTAGTCATGCTGTGTTTCTCAGCCAAAAGTTCGATGATATCTTGTATGGTTACTTTCTCGCTCATGATAATATTATAAATAAGGGCTATTTTATTTAAACTTTTCTTTTAAGGTTACACTGGGTTTGTAAGTCAGCACTAACTTGGGGGGAATCAGCATACGTTGTTGAGTAGCCGGGTTAATAGAAATTCTTTCCAATTTTTTCTTAACCTCAAACGTACCAAATCCCTGAATTACAATGTTGTTGCCATCTTGCAATTCTTGGGTCATAACACCAATGACTGAGGATACCAATTGTGATGTATCTTTATTTGTATATCCTAGTTTACGTGATAATTCAGATATAAATTCTTTGTTATTCAAAGCTTAAAGTGTTAATTTGGTTGCTATATTAGTAAAAAAACAAACATTATCCAAACTTTATAAGGGCAAAGGTCTATAAAATGCTGGCGTATAGGTCGAAATCATCAGCGGCTGTAATTTTCACTTTATAGAATTCACCTATTTTTAAGTACTCCTCATCAGCTTTTATCAAGACCTCAGGATCTACCTCGGGAGAGTCAAACTGGGTTCTGCCTATGTAGTAATCTCCTTCCTTCCGGTCTATAATGACTTTAAATTCTTTACCTATTTTCGTTTGGCTCAGTTCGCCGGCTATTTCCTGCTGAAGTGCCATTAATTCATCCAAACGCTGTTGTTTCACTTCATGAGAAATGGAATCTTCGTATTCTTTAGCGGCGAATGTTCCTTCTTCTTCCGAGTAAGCGAAGGCTCCCATCCGGTCGAATCGTACTTTTTTGACGAATTCTTTTAATTCTTCAAAATCTTCTTCAGTCTCACCGGGATGTCCTACCATTAATGTTGTACGTAAGTGAATACCGGGTACTTCCCGACGGAATTTTTCGATTAATTCGTAGGTTTCCGCTTTACTTACATGCCGGCGCATTTTATTCAGCATATTGTCACTAATGTGTTGCAAGGCAATATCCATATATTTGCATACATTATCGTGTTCGCGCATAACACGGAATAATTCTTCCGGGAAATGCGCCGGATATGCATAGTGTAAACGTATCCATTCTACACCGGGAACATTAGCAATTCTTTCGATGAGTTCGGGCAATTTCTGACTTTTATATAGATCTACGCCGTAGTAAGTCAATTCTTGGGCTATAATTTGGAACTCTTTTACTCCTTCGGATACAAGTAGTTTCACTTCATCAATAATCTCCTCCATCGGACGTGAAATGTGGCGTCCTGTAATAATAGGAATGGCGCAATAAGAGCATTTACGGTCACAGCCTTCTGATATTTTCAGATAAGCATAGTGATGAGGAGTGGTTAATGTCCGTTCAATGA
>OHPH01001438.1_pt1 | contig 10264 bp, 10 predicted proteins | sample 1577681 | NCBI WGS metagenome assembly OHPH01 (sample SAMEA3879603, study PRJEB24766) | human gut metagenome | biome: human-associated habitat; feature: feces | place: USA | collected 1985/1987 | reverse complement strand
CACAAGAAGGACTCTCCTGTCCGAATAATCAGATCTTCTGATATTCTTCCAGTCCCTTTTAATAAATATAATTATACTCCTCATTGTACATACTAGTTCCAACAGGGAAATTATACTGCAACCGGCTGTCATAGTCCGAAACAGTTCTCTGTTTTCAGACCTTAGACCCATATGGCTTTGTGTCACCGCTTTTCAACGGGTTTACTAAATATTTATTTTTCAAATTCTTTTCATATAGATTACAATTTTCTGATTAAAGTATTATAATCATTTGTTTTATTTGTCAAGCATTTATTTAATTATTTTCAGGTCTTTTCCGTTTTCCACTTCTTTGACATAACGATGTAGAATATGACGTTGAGCACGATGCCGACACATGTGGCTATAGGTGCTGCAAGTCCAATATTCGTAAGGCTTGCATCCGGCTGGATACTCATGTAATACGCCAGTGGAAGTCTCACAAGCAGAGTCTGTATAAGTCCCTGTATCATGACCCACAGTGACTTCTCATGTCCATTGAAATAGCCTATCATGCTGAACAGCACCGCGGTGAGTATAGTCTCAGGTGCAAAGCCCCTCAGGTACTCGAACCCCCTCTTTATAACAGCCGAGTCAGTGGTAAAGATCGATGTCAGTTTGTCACCAAAGAACCACACGCCAATGAATACCACCACGCCTACAGATAGTCCTATGCCCATACCGGTAAGCATCGCTTTTCTCGCTCTGTCCTCTTTTCCAGCTCCGACATTCTGCGATACAAATGAAGCCATAGACTGCATAAGCGAACTTGGTACCAGCATGGCAAAGCTGACTATCTTGCAGGCAACTCCATATCCGGATGATGCCTCCAAGCCAAGTCTGTTGATAAATGCACACAGCGCTAGAAATGACATCTGCGTGAGAAATTCCTGCATCGCCAGCGGAAGCCCAACTGAGAGCAATCTTCTGCACTGTCTGTTTAATCTGAAATCTTTTCTTGATATCTTAAATGGAAGCTCTCTCTTCTTCAGCAGCACAAGCGCAAGGACAACACTGACCGCCTGGGCAACCACTGTTGCTATGGCTGCACCCGCAGCATCCAGATGACATCCCGCAACCAGTATAAGGTCACCGACAACATTTACTATACATGCCACAAACACAAATATAAGAGGTGATTTGCTGTCTCCAAAACCTCTGAATATCGCGGTGAGCACATTGTAGGCCATAATGAAAAATATTCCGCCTCCGCATATCCTCACATACGACGATGTAAGAGTGACCGCCTCAGCCGGTGCCTGCATCAACACTGACAAAGGTCTTGCAAACGTCACCATGACAACTGCCAGCACCACCGCAAGTATTGCAAATATGGTCGTGGCACCTCCGAGAAGCTCTCCTATCTGATCCGTGTTCTTCTCGCCTATATATCTGGCAATAAGCACTGTGACACCCATAGCAAGTGCTATTATCACAAATGTAACCAGATTGAGCACCTGGCTGCCTGTAGATACGGCTGAAAGTCCCGCCGTCGAACCGAATCTTCCAACCACCAGCAGATCAACCGCACCATATGCAGCCTGAAGTATCAGTGCTCCAAGAATCGGTCCCATGAATGGGAGCATTTTTCTAATTATACTTCCTTGTGTAAAATCTGTTTTATCCTGTACACTCATCTTATGTCTTGACTCCTTTTGCTCATAACATCATAAATTTTTTCAATGGTCGCTATCATAATATCTGCATCTTCATCTGTGATATCGGTAAGAGACTCCCCCAGTCCTGTGAAATACTCATCAACATATTTGCCAACCAGATCTCTGCCAGCCTGAGTGCTCCTGATATACACAAAACGTCCATCCGCCTCTGAAGCCTTCTTTTCCACAAATCCCAAGCGTTCCATATCCTTTATCGTCTTTGTCACGCCCGGTCTTGGGAGCCCCAGCTCATCACTTATATCACTGACCTTTACATCAGTCTCAGACCTCTCAAATCTCGTTATCACATCAAGATAATGTATATGAGTCGGTGTGACTCCATTTGGCAGCTTTGGCATCATATCTCTGACTCTCTTAGCTTGATAGCAGGCATCCATCACCTGTTTTATCTTTTCCTTTGTCATAGCATTCCTTCCTGTAAATTTATCAAATATTATTTTATTGTTATTTCGTATAATTACTTTAGGTAATTATCATTGGTAAGTATATTCATATTTTTCTTTTTGTCAAGGGGTATACAAACTCTTCATATGCCCGTTTAATACATTAACCACCATGCAAAAAAAATGCTCCACCTGATTCTCTCACAGATGAAGCATTTAATTATTCAATCCTTTTTACTAACTACCTTTACTATCCCTATAACCGATTCGATCAATACCACCGCCACAAATGGTATTCCCGCAAGCGTAATAGCAAACATCATATATTCGATTCCATTCAGCAGATGCTCCCATCCTCCTGTAGCCTGCGGCACTATCCACATTTCATTGATAACCAGAGCACCGATCAGGAATCCCAGTATCAATCCACTGATCATCCACGCCGCACAGATTATGGCGACATCTTTCAGCCGCACAATCTGATTATCGTATATCCATTTTCTGAATATAATATACAGAATTACGCATATCAGGGGTACAGCAAATACAACGACCAGATTATAACTATCATTATATGTTTCTTCCATGTAATCAGACAGCGTCATAATGCTCCAGCATATGAGTTGTACTACCAGACATATCAATATTTTCTTCTTCATATGCAAACTCCCCACTACATCTACTTTTTACATACTATAATAAAGTTCTTCACATTACAATTTAATTAAAATTATAATATGCTTTTACTCAGATCAGATATCTGCCAGCAAGCCCCACGATCACCTGCATCCCGCCGGAAAGCAGCATCACCCACACAGGATTCAGTTTGAATTTTCTGAGCAGAACAACACTCACTGCAAATATCACCACAAGATTCCACTTAGTTCCTGCGAGACTTATCATGTCAATCCCAGACCATACCGCCGTCACGAATATCGAAACTCCCGCTGACGCAATCATAGCCACAACCGCAGGTCTTATGCCCCCGAGCAATTCCTGAAAGATATCCTGTTTGCGATATTTGAGATACAATCTTACTATAACAGTAACTATGATACATGATGGAAGTGTACACCCAAGCGTGGCAACCACAGCGCCTGCATATCCAGCCACTCGAAGGCCCACAAATGTCGCCGAATTGACAGCTATAGGTCCCGGTGTCATCTGGGATATAGTGATCAGATCTGTAAACTCTGACATGGTCATCCACCCATGTATCTTCACTATCTGTCCCTGTATAAGCGGCATGGCGGCATAACCTCCGCCGAAACTGAAGAGTCCTATCTGGAAGAAACTTAGGAACAACTGCAAATAAATCATTATTCCATCCCCCCTTTGTCGGGATGGTTTTCAGGATTTCCGTCAGAGGTATCCTCTGTCTTTTTATGCCCACGCCCTCTTCTTTTCTCAAGCTGTCCTCTACAAACACCGACAAGTCCACAGACAATTACTATGAACACGACATTTATCTCCAATATGTAGGATGCAACAAATGCAGCTATCATGATCAATATCTCCAGATCATCCTTCTGCTTTACTATGTCTGCTCCCATATCATATGTGACGGATGCGATAACCGCAGCAACACCTGCCTGCATCCCCTCCAGCATCTGGCTTATCATCCAATTGCTCCTGAACGCGCTGTAACAGTAAGATATAATGGATATGATAACAAATGGCGGAATGATAGTTCCGACTATAGCCACCAGTGCCCCTGCTATACCGCACAATTTGTATCCCACTGCTATCGATCCATTTACTGCGATAGGTCCCGGCGACGACTGAGCTATTGCTACAAGATCAAGCATCTCATCCTGTTCTATCCAATGTTTTTCATCCACAAACTTTTTCTTCATAAGAGACACGATGACGTATCCACCCCCGAAGGTAAAGGTGCTCAGATATAATGTTGTTATGAATATCTTCAGAAGAGTCTTACTCTTTTTTCCTCTTTCCATAATATACCTTTCTCGTGAAAACGTTTTCACGTTCCAGATACAAGTATATTCCTATTCGAGAAATTTTGGAAACATTTTTATACAAACATTTTATTTTATCAGTCTGAACTTCTTCGCAAACCTCACAATAAGACCTCCCTTAGGCATATTGAGAAGTTCCTCCTCCGTATATCCTCCGGCTTTGAGTATAGCCACCGCATAGAATATGATCGCCACAAATACTGCAACAAACATCGCGATCACCCAGTTGCCGAGAAGCTTCCTGCAGCCCTCATATACAATGATCGTAACAACACCCATGAAGATAGATGCTATAGTAGGTGCAACGTATATTCGCCTGTTGTCCATCTTGCCGGTCTTGTACTTTGTGAGCGAACGCTGGTTGAATATACATATGAGCAGTGAGTTCACTATCGAACCAAATACCAGTGCATAAAGTGCCCAGTCTGTGCAGTACAGCATAACCACAAGAACCACCACATGTATCACCAGTGCAAGGGTGGCATTGATAACCGGTGCCATCACCTTACCCATGGCCTGAAGCACACTGTTGGTTACAGTTGACTGTGCAAAGAACACTATGGATATGAAGCCCAGATACATACATTTGGCTGCCATCGGATCCGCACCTGAGAACAGGAGCTGTATTATAGGCTTAGCCAGGACTCCCATTCCAACCGCACATGGTATGGTGACCAGCATGGACATGCTGAGCGCCTGATTCAGGAGTTTATTGGTTTTCTGCATGTCATTTCTTGCATACGCACCGGATATTCCCGGAATATATGCGATTCCAACTGAAGCTGCTATGGCAAGCGGAAGGTTCGTGAGAACTGTATACTGTCCTGAGTAAATTCCATACAGCTTTGCCATCTCCAGGGAATCCATGCCCTTCATCTTCATGACCACATAGAATACCTTCATGTCTATAGGTGTGAGCACGTTATACACCACTGCTGCCACCACGATAGGTGTGACTGTGGCAATGATTATTCTGAATAACTTTCCATAGGATTCGGTGTCTGGACTTGTATCGTTCTTCACAGACTCCATGATACCCTTTCTTCTTCTCGCATAAGCGAACAGTATGAATATCAATCCTCCAAGGACTCCGGCACCTGTACCCATGGCACTTCCGGCAGAACCATACTTTGCATGCTCGGTTGTTCCAGCGGCAAATGGCTTTGCAAGCATATACGCAGCGACGATACTGACTACTGCATTTGCAAGCTGCTCTATGATCTGTGATATAGATGTAGGCACCATCGTGTTGTACGCCTGCAGATATCCTCTGAATATTGCAAGAAAGCCCGATATAAATATAGTAGGGGCAAGTATCTTAAGACTTAAGACTGCATTTGGCTGGTCACTTACAAACCATTCGGCTCCAAAGTACGTGATCAGTGCCGCCACAGCACCCGCTATGACTACATATATAAATGTACAGTAGTATATACGTCTGGCACTCTTGTACTGTCCCATAGCTATCTTACCGGCAACAAGCTTCGACACTGCTGTAGGAATACTGTATGTGGCGATCATTATGACCATGGCGTATATTGCATACGCTGAACCATAATATCCATTTCCCTCATCTCCAAGTATCTGATACAGAGGTGATCTGTACAGAAGGCCGATGATCCTCGACACGATTCCGGCTCCCGCCAGGATTCCTGCCTGAAGCGCCAGATTACTTCCCTTTCCTGATAGCTTTCCTTTCTTTGCCGTACCGGTATTTGTACTCATATCTAACTCCTTATTGCCATTTCTAAATCACTGTTGTAAAATTCAATTTGTATCTTTGATATATATCACAAACTATATATATACCAATTTTATGCAGTTAATTCAACCATAATATTTATAAACACGATGCATATTATGACCAAATATACCACAAGGAGGAACTTTAACAATGGAATACTCTTCACTTCCAAAGGATCCTATGGTGCTTCTCAGCTTCATCAACACGAAGCTCAGAGATGACTATCCAAGTCTTGACGAGCTCTGCAGCTCACTATGTGTAAATGCAGATGATATCAAGAGTAAGCTCGCATCCATCGACTATTCATACGATGCAGAAAAGAACAGATTTGTGTAAAAGCAAATCTGTTCTTTTCTCTTTTGTCAGACAGGGACAGCATCTGCTTTCCCCGTGCTGATATTATGTTTTATTTATCCTGATTCCCGGAAATTTTTTTATCACTCTCCGGTTTTGCCTGACCATTTCCAACTTCTTCAGCGTCATCTTTGCTGTCAGCTTCCTTATCAGGCTCTGCATCACTTCCTACTATATTATTTGCAAGCTTTTCAGCGTCCGCCCTGCTGGCCACGCTCTTCATAACATGCATGAATTTATCAAATATACTGATAGGATCATCATCTGAATCATCGTCATCCTGAGACTGATCATCTGCATGCGCAGTGCCAGACTTCACATATTCATCATCTGGAAGATCTGATGGGTACTGAAGCATATGCTGCTTCTGCTTGAGCTTCCTTTTGTTCTCACGCTCCGCAAGCTTCTGCTCCGGCGTCTTCTTCTTGAACCTTATATCCTCTTCTTCCTCAGTTATATATATCGGCTCTCCCGTCTCCTCATCTATCCTGCGGATCTTCTCATACTCAGATGTCTTGAACGCAAGATTCTTCTCCTGTAGCTTTGCAGTGCATGTCCTGTTGATGTACATGTAACAGCAGGCAAATACAGGAACTCCGAGAAGCATTCCAAAGAATCCGAACAAACCGCCGCCAACTATGACCGCTGTGAGCACCCAGAAGCTTGAAAGTCCTGTGGTATCTCCGATGATCTTCGGTCCGAGGATATTTCCATCAAACTGCTGCAGTACAAGTATAACAATGAGCAGCACAAGACTCTTTATAGGATCTGCAATGAGCACGATGAAGAAACATGGCACAGCTCCTATGATAGGTCCGAAGAACGGTATGACATTTGTCACTCCAACGATAACACTTATCAGAACCGCATATGGCAGATTGAGTATCGTTGATACTATGAACATGATCATTCCTATAATAAGTGAATCAAGTATCTTTCCGTTTATAAACTGACCAAATATCCTGTTCATCTCTGAAAGTCCGTCAAGGATAGTATTTGCATTCTTCACCTTGAATACCGCATATATTATCTTCTTTCCCCTTGAAGCAAGATATTCCTTGTTTGCCATCACATATATCGAAGCAACAATGCCTATAAGGAAATTGTACAGGAACTTAAGTCCTGAGAACACTCCACTTCCTATGTTCACCACGATCTTGTCCACATTTGGCATGATCTTGGTATTCAGCATATCCTGAACCTTGAGATATGCATTGTTCATATACTTGTTGATCTGATCCTCAGGTATATTGAGCTTCTGGAACTTCTCATTTATATTCTCCACCATCGTCTGAAGGTTGGAATAATAGGTATCCATGTTGCCCACAAGCTGCTTGATACTGTCGTAGAGCTGAGGAACCACCAGCCACACTATTCCGGTTATGATTCCAAGGAACACTATGGTAGTTAAAATAACCGACAAAGTTCTCGAAACCTTGAACAATTTTTTCTTATCCGATATGATTCTCTCCTGGAATATCGTATGAAATAATCTGTCGAAAAAAACAAGTATCGGGTTCATGAGAAACGCAATGACTGCGCCCACTATGATCGGTGCAAATGCACTCGATATCTTGTCAAGTATCGCACGAAATCCCGACCATTGCTCCAGTATCTTATTAAAAAGGAGTCCGACAACGATTATTCCTATGACCGCCAGACTTATGTTGAGAATTCTTTTCTTCTTATTATTAACAGCCAACTTCTTCTCTCCCATTCTTTAGCATGTGTTTATTATATTAGTTTTTCCAAACCTGTTCAATACAGCTTACGCAAAATTAACCATACATTTATCACTTAATCTCATAAATTTTATAATTCGTGCATATAATGCACTTTAGGGGATAGTATGTTCAGAAAATTTATGTTGTTTACCCTACTGTTTTTTAGTAAAATGAGAACTAGCCAAGGGCAAATGCGAAAAGTATCGCATACCAGGATTTCCTAAACGAGGGAGGTGTTCTATATGAATTGGGAGATTGCAACCTGGCTTATCATATTTGCCGTATGTCTCATTGCTGAGATCATATCGCTTGGACTTACAACCATCTGGGCATGTGGAGGAGCCCTGGTGGCAATGATCATCGCTTTTTTCAGCGGATCGCTGCCACTACAGATCGTTGCATTTCTTGTTGTCACCACTATTCTTTTCTTCACGACAAGACCGATTGCCAAGAAGCATCTTGACAACCAACTGGTGAAGACAAACGTAGAAAGTCTTATCGGCAAACACGTTATCGTATCTGCTGACATAGACAATCTCAAGTCCACCGGTCAGGTCTTGATCAACGGAGTTGAGTGGACAGCAAGATCCAAACATGGCGATACCATTGAAACCGGAACCGAGGTCGTGATCGACGAGATATCCGGAGTCAAAGCAATCGTAGAAAAGGCAGGAAAGCCGGCAATATAAAGCTAAGGGCTTATCAGCTTAAGACACACACATTTTTAATTAAGGAGATTATTATGGACGGAGCAGGAATTTCACTTATTATCATTTTATGTCTGATCGTAATCGTTATTATTTGCAGTACGATCAAGATCGTGCCACAGGCACACGCTTATGTAATTGAGAGACTTGGAACATATCAGGCAACATGGTCTGTTGGACTTCACATGAAGATGCCTGTTATCGATAAGGTAGCCAAGAAGGTTACACTCAAGGAGCAGGTTGTTGACTTCGCTCCACAGCCGGTTATCACAAAGGATAACGTAACAATGAGGATCGACACAGTCGTATTCTTCCAGATCACAGATCCTAAGCTTTTCAGCTACGGAGTTGAGAATCCTATCATGGCCATCGAGAACCTGACAGCTACCACACTTCGTAACATCATCGGTGATCTCGAGCTTGACCAGACACTTACATCAAGAGAGACCATCAACACCAAGATGAGAGCAACACTTGACGAGGCTACTGATCCTTGGGGAATCAAGGTCAACAGAGTAGAGCTCAAGAACATCATCCCTCCTGCAGCTATTCAGGATGCCATGGAGAAGCAGATGAAGGCAGAGCGTGAGAGACGTGAGCAGATCCTCCGTGCTGAAGGTGAGAAGAAGTCAGCCATCCTCATCGCAGAAGGTAACAAGCAGTCAGTCATCCTTGAGGCCGAGGCTGAGAAAGCTTCTCAGATCCTCCGTGCTGAGGCTAAGAAGGAAGCAACTATCAAGGAAGCCGAAGGTCAGGCACAAGCTATCCTCGCTGTACAGCAGGCAAATGCAGATGGTATCCGCATGATCCGTGAAGCGGGCGCAGATGAAAAGGTTCTGCAGATCAAGAGTCTGGAAGCACTGGAAAAGGTCGCTGAGGGAGAATCCACAAAGATCATTATCCCATCCGACCTGCAGGGCGTTGCATCGCTGGCAACTACTTTCAAAGAGGTAATTTCAAAGTAGGAAGTTTAAAATAAAACTGTAGGAAACAAATAAAGGGATGGCTTCGCAAGAAGTGATCCCTTTATTCGGGAATATGATACGAAATAGCAGCCGCAAGGATCCAATATAGTTGCGGATAGAAACAAATGGGAAAGGACAGCATATGAGCAAGGTAGATTTAAAAGGACGCGATTTTTTGAAACTGCTTGATTATACACCGGAGGAGATCCTGTATCTGGTCGATCTGGCAGCAGAATACAAGGAAATGAAGAAAAAGGGCAAGCTGCATGACAGCCTGCATGGCAAGAATGTAGCACTGATCTTTGAAAAAACATCCACAAGAACACGATGTTCTTTTGAGGTGGCAGCGCATGATCTTGGTATGGGAACAACTTATCTGGACCCGACAGGCTCCCAGATCGGCAAGAAAGAAAGCATTGCGGATACGGCAAGGGTGCTTGCAGGTATGTATGACGGAATAGAGTACCGCGGATTTGACCAGTCTATTGTGGAAGAACTTGCGCAGTATTCCAAAGTGCCTGTATGGAACGGACTGACAAATGAATTTCATCCGACCCAGATGCTGGCAGACATTTTAACGATCCGTGAAAAACTGGGCAGGATCAAAGGTGTAAAGCTTGCATATATGGGTGATGCCCGTTATAATATGGGCAATTCCTGGATGGTAACCTGCGCAAAGCTTGGAATGGATTTCAGAGCCTGCGCACCAAA
>OHPH01001436.1_pt1 | contig 10268 bp, 9 predicted proteins | sample 1577681 | NCBI WGS metagenome assembly OHPH01 (sample SAMEA3879603, study PRJEB24766) | human gut metagenome | biome: human-associated habitat; feature: feces | place: USA | collected 1985/1987 | reverse complement strand
CCCCCTTTCCCATGGCCAATCCTGCAATGACCATTTCCATTCACGCATGGAATCATCCAGAATGCTAAGTTCCAAAGGTCCATATGCCTTAGTATAATCTTTAGTTAATTGCTTCTTCATACGGTTATATTGTCTGAATCGGTCAATTGCCTGTTGGTCATAAGGGTGCGTGTCAAGGTACAGATTCAGGTCTTTTAATACGAAATCCACCTTGCTGATTTCTGTCAAAAGTCTCTGTCTTTCATTACATTTACAATTCATCATCGACATTTTTCTCCTCCTTTGAAGGGCTTATTTAATACTGGAAAAATTGTGCCGACCCGAAAAGCCTCGTCCAGATTCTCGTACATGTTACAGTTCTGCTGCCACGGAACATATGCCATAGCTATAGGGAACTGGTCTACATAGGTCATTTGTCTATAGTCCTGCATCAAACATTCTCCTTGTCATAATATACGTTTTGGTATCATATTATGATAAGATATGTGAAAAGGTTACAAAAATATGGTATAATCAGGTAATTGCAAGTCGTTATAAAGAGAACGGGACGAATTGTACCTGCATAAATGGTTTTGCAAATACTAACCCAATATATAAGATTAGGAGATCATATGAACATAGCTGTATTATCGGACATTCACAGTAATCATATAGCGTTTGAAACGTGCTTAAAATATCTGGAGAAACGGGATATTGATGCATATTGTCTGTTGGGTGATTATGTAGGGGAGTTTCCGGGGTTGGAAGAAACCATAAAAATACTTTATGAATTGCCAAACATTGCCCCATGCTATATCATAAAGGGGAATAAAGAAACCTATCAGTTAAATGGACTGGGGGAGAATCATCCTGAATGGGACGAATATCCAAGTACCATTGGAATGATCCGCTATGGGAGTCAGCATCTTACGGACAAAGATCTGGATTATCTGAAGGGATTGCCTATTTCCATGACAGTGCAGATAGATGGCATGCCTGATCTGATGCTGTGTCATGGTTCACCCAGAAATCTGTTCGAGAAGATTCTTCCTGGGCATATTGAAAATAAAGAGATTTTTGCAGATGTAGCATCAAAGTATATTTTATGTGGGCATACGCATAGAGTTGCCAATTTTACCCAATATGATAAGACTGTATGGAATTCCGGTTCTGTAGGATGTCCTTTAAATGGTCAATCCAAGGCAGAATTTATGATTTTACATAGTAAGGACAATCAATGGGAAGTTGAATTTATAACATTAGATTATGATGTAGAAGCTGTAATTAAAGAAATGAGAGAGAAGTCTTTCTATGAAACAGCGCCTTTCTGGACTCAGGTAAGTGAACAGCTTTTAAGAGGTGGAACAGTTGCACATGGAACCGCCCTGAACAGGGCAATGGAACTTTGCCAGATAAAATACGGTGAATGTAAATGGCCCATGATACCGGAAGAATGCTGGCAGCAGGCATGTGAGGAATTACTCCATACCAGAGAAGCATAAATACAAAAAAGAGGGATACTATCAAAAATATCCCTCTTTTCTTATTCATTCCTTATTCTAATACAAGTAAAAGTGCCATTTTGAACTTCTCATTTGCTGTTACACTGTGAAGTCCGTTCTTTTCAAAATGGAAGCACTCGCCAGCGTTCAGTTCATAATCTTTACCTTCATAGCCGATCGTTGCTTTGCCTTCCAGAGCAAATACGATAGCGTTACCTGGTGCGCGGTGAGGTGTCAGACCTGTACCTGCATCAAATGCCATAAGCACATACTTCATAGTAGGGTTGCTTACAACATCCATATTTGCGATGCTGCCTTCTTCATAAGAGATGAGATCCTTTAATGCGAATACTTTGTTTGCTTTGATGTTCTTGTTCATAGTGTTCTCCTTTTCCAAAATAATTTCAGTGTATACCATACCTGTAGATGTCTGCATGCCACATAATGTCTTAGAAGGGACAATGAGTACCTGCCCAGGCTCCATAGAAACGATGCTCTGGTTCTCCCCAATAATAAATTCTCCACATCCGGTGGCACCAATATACATCGTCATTCTGTCATAACTTTCCTGACTGATGGATGTATCATCGCCCATAGAGAAATACGTGACCTTGTTCGTTATTCCAAGCTTTGAATCCCTTGAAACAGTCATCCCGCTTCTGATTGGACGCAAATCTTCAATCTTAAATACCTGATTCAATGTCGTTACCTCCTGAATATTTCTAAATCTATTATTGCCCTTTTCCACAATATACATTACAATTTATAAAAAAGGAAGTACGCACATTCAGGTTATATACTCACCTAAAGGAAAGTAATGGGAGGAGTCAACGAAAAATGACGTCTAATTGTATGCCACATAAAGAGTGCTGTCATACGGGAGAGAATATTACAGATACAGATTTTGGATATACTTTATCCCTTATTAATGGCAAATATAAACTGATCATCATCTACTGGCTGGCACAGCATAAGCCTGTCATGAGATACAACGAACTGAAACGATGTCTTGGCACAATCTCTCACAAGACATTAAGTGCCACACTCAAAGAAATGGAGAATGATTCTCTGATTATCAGAACAGAATATCCGCAGATTCCACCTAAGGTAGAATACAGCCTGTCAGAGCGTGGCAGATCATTGATCCCGATTCTGATATCCATGTGTCAATGGGGCAGTCAGCATAAATCGGATTATGTGCAGGACAAAGCAAAGGAGTACGACAATGACAATCAGACATGCTAAACCGGAAGATATTGATGAAATGTTAAGAATTTACCGTCTGGCAAAGGAATATATGGACAAGTCAGGCAATCTGACACAGTGGAAACCGGGGCATCCGAACAGAGCAGTACTGGAAGCGGATATTGCAAAAGGCAACTCTTATGTCTGCGAAGAGGATGGACAGCTTCACGCAGCCTTTGCCCTTATCCTGGGTGATGACCCTACCTATCAGGTAATAGAAGAGGGGAAATGGCTGGAGGATTCGCCATATGGCACGATACACCGTCTTGCCAGTGATGGACAGATAAAAGGCATTTTTGCGGCATGCGTGTCATTTTGCCAGAATATTTGTCCTCATCTGCGTGCAGATACACACCATGATAATCTGACCATGCAGCATCTTCTGGTCAAGAATGGGTTTGCACAATGCGGAATCATCTATATTTCAGACGGAAGTCCCAGAATTGCCTATGAAAAAATTGATTAAAAGAAAGGATAAACACAATGAGATTTGAACGAAACAGTCAGAATTGGAATACGATAGAGCAGGGAGAGAAGGATTGCTTCCTGCTGACGAACGGATTGGGTGGATACAGCAGCTTGTCAGTGATTGGTTCTCTGGCAAGAGGCGACCAGGCATTACTTATGTCTGCGCAAAAAGCTCCCAATGTACGCAGACATTTGATTTCTAATTTATTGGAAACGTTTTCGATGGATGGTACAAATTATGTCCTGACTTCCCAGAGAATGATGAATCAACCGGATTTGGAAGGATTCCGTTATTTGGACAGCTTTTCCTATGATAAAATCCCTACTTGGACTTATCGTATTGGAGATGTCGTGATATCCAAGAGAATGGTCATGGTTCATGGAGAAAATACAGTAGCGCTGCAATATAATATTCATTCTGAGCAAAAACACCAATGCAGACTGACCCTGACACCTATGTTACGTTTTTCACCTAAGAAAGAAGAATTTTGTGAAAAGCAGCAGATTACAGTCAATATAGAACAGGATAATCTGTATCGGATCAAAGGGGCTGAGGATGTCCTTTACGTTGCAGCCAATGCACAGATACAGGAAGAACCCTCTCACTTGTTTGGACCGATGTATTTTTCACAGGATGAACGTGATGGCAGAGAAAAACAGGGAAGGACTGTATGCACTCACTCTTATATCAGTGAAACAGAGACAGGAGAAATACAAAATGACATCAATGTCATTTTAAGTACAAAACCTTATACATACCATGAGGGACTGTTTGATGAATTACTTCATAGCAGACAGGCATATGAAGAAGCACTATTAAAGAAAGCCAATCTGACCAGTGAAATCGGCAGACAGCTTGTTCTGAGTGCAGATGCATATGTAGTAGACAGGGAATCTACGCAAGGCAAGAGTATTATCGCAGGTTATCCCTTCTTTGAGGACTGGGGAAGAGATACGATGATCGCACTGGCAGGAACTACTCTGGTCACAGGCAGACTGGAAGAATGTAAAAGTATTCTTCAGACCTTTGCCAAATACGAACATCATGGGCTTTTACCCAATCTGTTCCCGGAGGGTGATGTTGAGCCCATGTACAATTCGGTAGATGCCCCGTTGTTGTTTATCAATGCAGTATATGAATATATCCAGACTTCAAAGGACAATGCCTTTTTGCAGGAAGTGTGGGATGTGCTGAAACGGATTATGACTGCTTATGAAAAGGGAACAGATTATCACATTGGAATGGATTCAGATTGCCTGATCCAGGCTGGTGCTGACCTGGAACAGCTGACATGGATGGATGTTCGTGTGGGAAATTATCTGCCTACGCCGCGCCATGGGAAACCTGTAGAGATCAATGCTTACTGGTATAATGATTTGGAGATTATGAAGCAATTCGCTTTACTGCAACAAGATAACGAGCTTGCACAGCATTATGCAGAGCTTGCAGACAAGGTCAAAGAAGCATTTCTTCTGAAATTCTGGAACGAAGAGGAAAACTGCTTAAAGGATGTATTATCTGAAAACAGCGAAGAAAATCAGGTGCGCTGTAATCAGGTGTGGGTATTATCCATGCCGTATACAATGCTTCCTAAAGAGAAAGAGTTATGCGTTCTTCATAAAATCAAAGAAGAATTGTATACAACCGCAGGACTTAGAACCTTATCCCCTAAGGACAGTGCTTTCCATGATATTTATATTGGAAGTATGCAGGAAAGAGACAGAGCATATCATCAGGGAACAGTATGGGCATTCCCACTGGGCGCTTATTACCGTGCCTGGATTAAGTATTTAAGACAGGATGCATCAGACAAGACATCTGCCTATAAGGCAGAACTGGCGGAAGGAATCGAAGCGATTCGATACTGGCTGGAGGAAGGGTGTCTTGGACAACTGGCAGAAATCTATGATGGTGCTAAACCTACTGTTTCAAGAGGATGTTTTGCTCAGGCCTGGAGTGTAGGTGAACTCCTGCGGGCCGTATATGAATGGGAGCAGCTTTAATCAGGCTGCTCCTTTGGCTTTCTGTGTCTTTTTCATGGTTGGTCTGCGCCAGATATTTGTACGGTAAAGGAGATAGAGTATTGCTGCGGAGATACCGTTACTTACAACAACACAATACCAGATACTTCTGACTCCCATGTGCAGGATGCTCTCACAGATAAACAGTGTCAGGAAACGAAATACCCACAGCCTTGAAGCATCCACCAGCATCGTAACTTCAGTATGTCCGGTACCCTGAAAAAGTCCCATCGTAGAATTATAGATACCATTCGTCCAGCACCAGAATGCCATAATACTCAGGAAATCCGCAGCCATGGCAACGACTTGTGCATCATCAGAAAATATGCCGACAATCGCACCGGAAATGGGTGCTCTGGACAAGATCAAACCACCCACAAATAAGAAAACAACACTAATCCGTTGGGAAAGACGGTAGCCTTGTCTGGCACGGTCATATTGATTTGCACCAACATTCTGTCCAACAATGGTAGCAACCGCAGAACCGATGCCGTTAGAGGGCAGTGTGATCAGACCATTTACCTTATTCCCGATACCATAGGCTGCCATTGCCTGTGTACCGTATTTATATACATTCTTACTCATAAGCAGGAAACCAAACTGCATGGTACTGCCTCCAATAGCAGTAGGAAGTCCGACACGAAGAATGGATTTCATTTTGTCTTTTTCAAAGTGAATATGTTTCAAGTCCAGATGCACCAGCTTATCCTTCTGATTCAGCGAATAAAAGGCAATCAGGGCGGAGGGCAGCTTCGCAGACAAGGTAGCCAGAGCAGCTCCTGCAATATTCAGATCCAGCACGACCATGAGCAACGGATCAAGAACCATATTGATCAGAATACCGAGCAGATTCAGCAACATAGGGCGCACCGTATCTCCCTGTGCCTGATTAATGGCGCTGAAAATATTAATTGTATACAGAAGCGGCATATCCAGAACTACAATCTGTAGATAAATCCGTCCGTATTTTAATGTATTTCCATCTGCTCCGAGCCATTTGACGATAGCAGGAGTGGAGAGAAAGCACAGTCCTGCACATACAAAGGCGAAGATCATTGCACAGGCAAAAATCTGATTTGCCATGGACTTCGCATTTTCATCATCTTTTGCTCCTATATATTGTGCAATCAGTACAGAACCGGCTACTGTAATACCGGAGCCAAAGTTCATAATGATACTTTGGACAGGTGTTACCAGATTGATTGCTGCTAACTGTTCTGTACCGATCTTCCCTAACCAGAAGGTGTCCGTCAGATTATACATGGTCTGTAAAAAGGAATTGATCACGACAGGAATGGCGATAGACATGATAGCCTGTACCATATTGCCGCTTAAAATCAGATCTCTGTTGACTGTTTTTTTTAATAAATTCATAATTCTCCCCATTTCGTATGAATATCTGTAATTTCAGAACAGTTACATCATACTGCGAAAATCCAGTAATAACTACTTAAAAATCATGATGATATATAAAAACTACAGATTTTTTGACTACTTTTATAAGATGTGGTAAAATGAGACTGACGATGAAAGGTATGGTGGCATAAATGGCATTACAAGTAGAAAAACAGCGTCAAATCAATCTGTCCAGAGTACGCAGGGAAGCATATTTTGAAATGAAAACAGAGCATTTTCATTCTTTCTATGAATTCTATTATCTGTTAAATGGGAAACGGAAAGTATTCGTAAATAATCGTGTGTATCATGTGAAAGAGGGCGATATGGTTCTGATTCCCAAAGGAGAAATCCACAGAACCACTTTTGATTCAAAAGATGGTCATGAGCGAATAGCACTTTGTTTTGCTCATGAATCTATTCACCATTTATTAGAAGACATCGGAAGTGATACCTTTATAAAATGCTTTGAACACAAGCATCTGACAATACCTCCAAACAGACGGGGATATCTGGAATCACTGTTTGACAGGCTGCTTCATGAACAGGAAAATGAAGATGAATTATCGCAGGCGCTCTGTACCAGATATTGTGAAGAGATTATCCTGTTTATTATACGCTGTCAGAATTATGCCCAGCCTGAAATCCCGGAAGAGCTGGAAGACAAAGATATTGAAGCGGCAGCAGTTTATATCAGCCATCATTACAGGGAAAACATTACTTTAAATAAAATGGCGAGGCTTAGTTGTATGAGTGATTCCTATTTCTCCAGAAGATTCAAGACAGTGACAGGTTTTGGCTTCAAGGAATATGTATCCCCAAGCCAATACCGGAAGACAAATTTACTGTAATGTAAAAAATACTGTAAACGCTTACATTTTTCAGTAGCCTTTTTAGATTAAGTGTGGTACAGTTATTAATATGCAAAAACCATATATTGTAGTTTTTGCATATGGCAAATTTGTGCTTTGCACAAATTCGCAGATGCTAGAAAGGCATAACAAACGTAAGCCCATGAGCGGCAGGATGGAGGATTTCATGAAGTACGAAGTAATTTATAAGACATCGACCAGCTTTGTAGTAGAATTAAAGGAGAATGGACATTTTTCTTCTGAAACAGAGCATGAAATATATGTAAATGGAGAACTGGCTGAGAAGAGCAACCGTAATGTTGCAACTGTTTTTGGTCTGGCTCCTGCGACCACATATGATGTACAGATTAAATGTGGTGATGAAATGACCAGTGTATTCTCTGTTACAACAGAAAATGAATACGTGGTACTCAATGTTAAGGATTTTGGTGCCAAGGGTGATGGAGAGACAAATGATACTGCAGCAATCCAGTGCGCAATCAATGCTTGCCCTGAGGGCGGCAGAGTATATGTACCTGCTGGTGTATACAAGATTTATCCATTATTTTTAAAGAGTGATCTGGTTATCGAACTGGCTAAGGATTCTGTATTATCTGCTTATACAGACAGAGAGCGCTTCCCTATTCTTCCGGGCAGAATTGAATGTCAGGATCCTGAGAAGGAATACCTGCTTGGTACTTGGGAAGGTGATCCTAATGACATGTTTGCAGCAATCATTACAGGTATCAATGTAGAGAACGTAGTCATCACAGGTCAGGGAACGATTGACGGTAATGCCAGCAGAGAGAACTGGTGGAACAATCCCAAGGTCAGAAGAATTGCATGGCGTCCTCGTATGATCTTCCTGAATCATTGTAAAAATGTTGTTCTCCATGGAATTACCGTACAGAACAGCCCTTCCTGGAACATTCATCCTTTCTTCTCAGAAGATCTGAAGTTCATCGGTATCTCTGTATTGGGCCCTAAGGATTCACCAAACACAGACGGTCTTGATCCTGAATCCTGTAAGAACGTTGATATCATTGGTGTATATTTCTCTGTAGGTGATGACTGTATCGCTGTTAAATCCGGTAAGATTTACATGGGTGCCAAGTACAAGACACCATCTGAGAAGATTACAATCAGACAGTGCTGCATGAGAGACGGCCATGGTTCCATCACAATCGGCAGTGAAATGGCTGGCGGCGTTAAGGATATGAACGTAGAAGAGTGTCTTTTCCTGCACACTGACAGAGGTCTTCGTATCAAGACCAGACGTGGACGCGGTAAAGATGCCATTGTAACAGGTATCAAATTCGAGAATATCATCATGGATCATGTTATGACTCCGGTTGTTCTCAATTCCTTCTATTTCTGTGACGCAGATGGACATTCTGATTATGTACAGTCCAAGGAATATCATCCTGTAGATGAGAGAACACCTTACCTTGGTGATTTCCTGTTCAAAAACTTACAGGCAACGAACTGCCACGCAGCAGCTTCTTACATGTATGGTCTGCCAGAGCAGAAGATTCACGAAGTTGTATTTGAAAATGCATCCTTCTCCTTTACAGAGAATCCAACAGCAGGCGTACCTGCCATGATGGATGGTGCAGAACCACAGACTAATACAGGAATTTTTGCAAAGAACATTGAAACATTCATTTGCAGAAATGTAACGGTATCCGGTCAGAAGGGTGAAGCAATCATTGCTGATGGAATCGATCATTTAGAGAAATAAATAACCGGTATAAATACAAACAGGCGCAGGATTATAGTTATCCGCGCCTGTTTTTGTATGACCCAATATATATTTATTTACTCATATATTGAAAATCCCTGAAATTCACTTTTAAGCATTCTTCTGCGGCATAGGCATATACGCCTATCATGGCACCCGTAAATCGCTTACCCTTACGTATGCCTTCATCACATAGATAGTAGACATTTTCAAGTGTTCCCAGGGGTTCTGTTTCCTGTTTACCACAACAGTAACAGAAGGTTCTCTTTAAATAGTCTGTTGTAATCTGTAATTCAATTTCTGACATTTGTGTCATTATCGCATCTGTAATATCTTTTGAAAAAGCAACATGCTCATCCATATCTATTTTCTCAAATACCTGTAAGAAGTACCTTGAGTGTATACAATAGACTCCATATTTGAGATAGGTATTCTCATCATAATAGCAGGTCATTCCCGCATCCTGACCATCCTGCAGGGCAGAGCAGTCCATGACAACCTTTGCCGTGAAAGCAAAATCTTCCTGTCTGCGAACCAACACATTCTTTGCATCAGCAGAGTTCAGGTCTGCGTGACTTCCTTCTAATGTTAAGATGCCATTCTGCACCTGTATGCCATGCAGGGTCGGAGTCCTTGGTGTCATGAAATCACCGGATAAAGTATTAGCTCCAAATCCGGTATCTTTATCTTTAGAATAATAAGGAATTTCCGGCAGCGGCTTCTTTTGCTGGCAGCCTGGACCTTGTAAATGATTGACAATAGGCCATCCATCCGTTGTCCAGGTAATAGGATCAAGTGCTGTTTCACGTCCTAACATACTGTATTTCTGGTCAATCATTCTTCCACACAGATATACCATATACCAGTCGCCATGCTGTGTCATGACAGGTTTACCGTGACCACAGCGCTGGATTGGCGCATCGGGGAGCCATTGGCGCATAATGGGATTATAAGGACAGGGTTCATAGATTCCCATCAGTGTTCTGGAACGTGAAACAGTAATTCTGTGTCCTTCTCCAGTGCCGCCTTCAGCCTCAAACAGATAATACCATCCTTCTTTTTTTA
>OHPH01001414.1_pt1 | contig 10368 bp, 6 predicted proteins | sample 1577681 | NCBI WGS metagenome assembly OHPH01 (sample SAMEA3879603, study PRJEB24766) | human gut metagenome | biome: human-associated habitat; feature: feces | place: USA | collected 1985/1987 | reverse complement strand
GGTTAAGAAAGAGGTGAATTGTATGAACATTCAGAAGTTTACACAGAAATCAATCGAAGCGATTAATAACTGCGAGAAGATAGCTTATGATTATGGTAATCAGGAGATTGATCAGGAACATTTTCTGTACAGTCTCTTAACTATAGAAGATAGTCTTATCGCGAGCCTGATAGAGAAGATGGGAATTGATAAGGACACATTTATTAAGAATATTGAGACTTTACTTAGCCAGAAGAATAAGGTTTCAGGAAATGTACAGCTTTATGTAAGCAATGATCTTAATAAGGTTTTAGTAAATGCTGAAGATGAAGCAAAGAGAATGGGGGATGCATATGTTTCTGTTGAGCATCTTATGCTTGCGATGATTGCAGCACCTAACAAGGGCATAAAGCAACTTTTTAAGACATATGGAATTAACAGGGAATCATTCCTGTCAGCACTTGCCACAGTAAGAGGCAACCAGAGTGTTACTTCGGATAATCCAGAGGCAACCTATGATACTCTAAGCAAATATGCTACAGACCTTGTAGAAAGAGCTAAGGACGGAAAGCTTGACCCGGTTATCGGCAGGGATAATGAAATCAGAAATGTAATAAGAATCCTTTCCCGTAAGACGAAGAACAATCCCGTTCTTATTGGTGAGCCAGGTGTTGGTAAAACAGCAGTTGTTGAAGGACTTGCACAGAGAATCGTAAGGGGAGATGTTCCAGAAGGATTAAAGGATAAGAAGCTTTTCGCACTGGATATGGGTGCACTTGTTGCAGGTGCAAAGTATCGTGGTGAATTCGAGGAAAGACTTAAGGCTGTACTTGACGAGGTTAAGAAATCTGAAGGACAGATAATCCTGTTTATTGATGAGATTCACACTATTGTCGGTGCAGGTAAGACAGAAGGTGCTATGGACGCAGGCAATATGTTAAAGCCTATGCTTGCCCGTGGTGAACTTCATTGTATAGGTGCTACAACTCTTGATGAGCACAGAGAGTATATTGAGAAAGACCCGGCACTTGAAAGACGATTCCAGCCAGTTATGGTTGATGAACCTACAGTTGAGGATACTATCTCAATCCTTAGAGGTCTTAAGGACAGATATGAAGTATTCCATGGAGTTAAGATTACAGATGGCGCACTTGTAAGTGCAGCTACTTTGTCAGACAGATACATTTCAGACAGATTCCTGCCAGATAAGGCTATTGACCTTGTAGATGAGGCATGTGCAATGATTAAGACTGAACTTGATTCAATGCCTGCAGAACTTGATGAGAAGAGAAGAAAGATTATGCAGCTTGAGATTGAGGAGGCTGCCCTTAAGAAAGAGACAGATAATCTTAGTAAGGAAAGACTTGATGCATTACAGAAGGAATTGTCTGAATTAAGGTCTGATTTCAATATCCAGAAAGCTAAATGGGACAGCGAGAAATCTTCTGTTGACCAGGTAAGCAAGTTAAAGGAAGAGATTGACCAGATTAATACCCAGATAGCACAGGCTAAGAGAGAATATGATCTTAATAAGGCAGCAGAACTTCAGTATGGTAAGCTTCCACAGGCACAGAAGGCTTTGGAAGAAGCTGAGAAGAAGTCAAGTAACAGAGATATGAGTCTTGTTCATGAAAGTGTTACTGAGGAAGAGATTGCCAAGATTATATCAAGATGGACTGGTATTCCGGTTAGCAAGTTAAGTGAGTCTGAAAGACAGAAAACTCTTAATCTTGATGAACAGCTCCACAAGAGAGTTATCGGTCAGGATGAAGGTGTTACTAAGGTAACAGAGGCAATCATAAGGTCTAAGGCTGGTATTAAAGACCCGACTAAGCCAATTGGTTCATTCCTGTTCTTAGGACCTACAGGTGTAGGTAAGACAGAGCTTGCAAAGGCATTGGCTGAGAGTCTGTTTGATGATGAATCTAATATAGTAAGACTTGATATGTCCGAGTATATGGAGAAGTATTCAGTATCCAGACTTATCGGAGCGCCTCCAGGATATGTAGGTTATGATGAAGGTGGACAGCTTACAGAAGCTGTAAGAAGAAAACCATATTCAGTTGTTCTTTTTGATGAAGTTGAGAAGGCACATCCAGATGTATTTAATGTCCTCTTACAGGTACTTGATGATGGCCGTATCACTGATTCACAGGGAAGAACTGTGGATTTTAAGAACACTATAATCATAATGACAAGTAATATTGGTTCTTCATATCTGCTTGAAGGCATCAATCCTGATGGCTCAATTAAGCCAGAGGCAGAGGAAGCTGTTATGGGTGATTTAAAGAATCATTTCAGACCTGAATTCCTTAACCGTCTTGATGAGATAATTATGTTCAAGCCTCTTACTAAGGATAATATCAGCAATATTATCAATCTTCTTGTTGCAGATGTTAACAAGAGACTTGCAGATAAAGAGCTTGAGATTGTTCTTACAGATGCAGCCAAGGATTTCATAGTTGAAAACGGATTTGACCCAATGTATGGTGCAAGACCGCTTAAGAGATATGTCCAGAAGACAGTTGAGACACTGGCAGCCAAGTTAATACTTGCAGGCAATATCAATACAGGGGATGATATTGTTATTGACCTTGTAGATGGAAAGCTGACAGCCAGAGCCGCTGCGAGGGCTGTTGAGGGATAAGGCCTGATATTGTAAGGACTTTATGATTCTTTTGGTGGCATTGGAATTTTTGACTTTTGCTAAATGACTATAAATACAGATGATACTTTTGAAATAAAAGCCTACCAGATTATGGTATATATGCGAATTAGTAGGTTTTTGAAATTGAAAGTTGTCATTGATGAAATTAAAAAGCCTACTAAACTATTGCGTAATGCAAGTTTAGTAGGCTTTTTGAAAGCAAAACAACAATTTATTCTTTGAATTTCTGACAGCATACTTTATAGGCAAACCGCAATTGCGGTATTGACAAAAACTTATATTAATTGTATATTAAAAATGATTTATGGTTAAAGATTCATGACAGACTGCTTGTATGTGAATGAAAGAGAAAGATATAACACAAAAGGTACTGGAAGATAATAATGATATATTTGCGGATATTGTTAATGTGCTGTTATTTGATGGAGATTCGGAGGTTGAAGAGAATGAACTTGTTAATACGACAGTTCATTCACAATATAAGGCTGAAGATGGAAAAGTTCATGAACAGGAACGCGATATTGCTAAGTATTGGAAAAGAGGATGTACAGACATAGTCCTGTATGGCATAGAGAATCAGACAAAGGTTGAGAAAAGAATGCCAGCAAGGATATCGGGATATGAAGGTGCTTCATACAGAGGACAATATGATAAGAAAACAATAGTGCCGGTAATAACGATGGTGCTGTATTATGGTATAGACAGAAAATGGACAGCACCAAAGAATCTTAAGTCTCTGATTAAAGTGCCGGATAATCTGGATAAGTATGTTAATGACACTAAAGCTAATGTATTTGAGATAGCGTGGCTGACAGATGAACAGATAGCAAAGTTTACAAGTGATTATAAGATCGTTGCTAATTTCTTTGTGAACAAGAGAAAGAACAAAGATTACATACCAGATGATAAGACAACAATTAAGCATGTGGATGAGATACTAAAGTTCTTATCAGTTATGACAGGGGATAACAGATATGAAGAGATATTGTCAGATAAGGAAGGGGTGAGCAATATGTGTGATGTAGCGCAGAGACTTGAAGACAGGGGGATTGAGAAAGGAATGAAAGTGGGCCTTCAGAAAGGGATTAAAGAGGGGATTAGTCTTGGAGGCAATCAGATGATATATTCACTGGTCGAAGATAAGAGCATAAGTATGGAAAAGGGCGCGCAAAAGCTTGGGATAAGTGCAGAAAAGCTGCGAGCTAATATGATTAATGCGGGATACAAGTGTCCGGATATGGAGTGATAGCTGACAATATAATATATAAAGATAAAGCAATGCTGGGAAGAGTGGATACTGGCATTGCTTTTATTTTATGGAAAAGTCTGTTTTTGTTCAGAAACTTACTTCTGCGTGTTCCTATAAGAACAATAAATAATCAATCTATATAGGCAAATTTCAGGCAGGAATACATGAAATTGCAGGAATATACCTATCAGGCAGGCACGAGGAAGTTTATCTATAGGCAGATTGGAAGAAAAAGTGAAGGTTGAATAAGGATTCTGCCTGGATATGTCCTATAAATCAAGTGATAATGCGACTACCTATAGGTATCATGAACAACGAATCAATAATCAGATTAAGACATATTTATACAGAACTAGATAAACTGGTTCTTTTCAGTATTATATTCATAATTAATTGATTTTAACTTATTGGTTATTTCTTCCTCAGAAATCATATAAGATTTGCACAGTTCCTCTAATGTATTGTAATTGTCTCGAAGTTGTGTATTGACAAAGCTTAAAAGCATAACAGGGTCTTTAGGCATAGAAAAATCCTCCTTATATTGTGTTTTCAGTGATGGCTCTATTGTTGTACTATTTAGTACAGCATGAATATTTTCCCATATTAAGCATATTCTGTAAATGTAAGGCTTGTATATAAAATTGTATTAAAATAAATACATTTATGGTTGCACGAAAACGATTACTATGTTATAATTTTAACAAGCTAAGAAATATACTACTTAAATAACTGAATATTAAATTATGGAGGTTTTGTTATGGGAAAGAAATGGGTGTATTTGTTTACAGAGGGTAACGCAGATATGCGTGAGCTTCTCGGTGGTAAAGGTGCGAATCTGGCAGAGATGACTAATATCGGTCTACCTGTACCACAGGGATTCACAATTACAACAGAAGCTTGTACCCAGTATTACGAGGATGGTAGAGAAATCAATAATGAGATCATGGGACAGATTAACGAACATATTGAGAAGATGGAACAGATTACAGGCAAGAAGTTTGGAGATATGGAGAATCCACTTTTAGTTTCTGTTCGTTCTGGAGCAAGAGCTTCTATGCCGGGTATGATGGATACAATCCTTAATCTTGGACTTAACGAGAACGTTGTTAATGTAATTGCACAGAAATCCGGCAATCCAAGATGGGCATGGGATTGTTATAGAAGATTTATCCAGATGTATTCAGATGTAGTTATGGAAGTTGGCAAGAAATATTTCGAAGAGCTTATTGACAAGATGAAGGATGAGAGAGGGGTTAAGCTTGATGTAGAGCTTACAGCGGATGATCTTAAGGAGCTTGCAACACAGTTTAAGGCTGAATATAAGTCTAAGATTGGCAAGGATTTCCCAGATGATCCTAAGGAACAGTTATACGGAGCTATAAAAGCTGTATTCCGTTCATGGGACAACCCAAGAGCTAATGTATACAGAAGAGATAATGATATTCCTTATTCTTGGGGAACAGCAGTTAATGTACAGTCTATGGCATTTGGTAATATGGGGGATGACTGTGGAACTGGTGTTGCATTTACAAGAGATCCTGCAACTGGTGCTAAAGGACTTTTTGGAGAGTTCCTTACTAACGCACAGGGTGAAGATGTTGTTGCCGGAGTAAGAACTCCAATGCATATTCAGGAAATGAGTGAGAAGTTCCCAGAAGCATTTGAGCAGTTTAAGGATGTGTGTGCAACTCTGGAAGAACATTACAGAGATATGCAGGATATGGAATTTACAGTAGAGCATGGCAAGCTGTTCATGTTACAGACACGTAATGGTAAGAGAACAGCACAGGCAGCATTAAAGATTGCATGCGACCTTGTAGATGAGGGGATGAGAACAGAGAAGGAAGCAGTTGCAATGATTGATCCTCGTAATCTTGATACACTTCTTCATCCTCAGTTTGATGCAGCTGCACTTAAGGCTGCAACTCCTGCAGGAAGAGGTCTTGGAGCATCTCCTGGCGCTGCATGTGGTAAGATTGTTTTCTCAGCAGAAGACGCAGAAGAGTGGAATGCAAGAGGAGAGAAGGTTGTTCTTGTAAGACTTGAGACATCGCCAGAAGATATTACAGGTATGAAGGCTTCACAGGGTATTCTTACTGTAAGAGGAGGTATGACAAGCCATGCAGCGGTTGTTGCAAGAGGTATGGGAACCTGCTGTGTATCTGGCTGTGGTGATATTGCAATGGATGAAGCTAATAAGAAGTTCACACTTGCAGGCAAGGAATACCATGAAGGAGATTATATATCTATTGATGGTACAACAGGCAACATATATGACGGACAGATTCCTACGGTTGATGCCAAGATTGCAGGAGAGTTTGAAAGAGTTATGGAGTGGGCTGATAAGTACAGAAAGTTAAAGGTTCGTACTAATGCAGATACTCCTAAGGATGCCAAGAAGGCAAGAGAACTTGGAGCAGAAGGTATCGGACTTTGCCGTACTGAGCATATGTTCTTTGAAGAGGACAGAATTGCAGCATTCAGAGAGATGATATGTTCTGATACTGTAGAAGAAAGAGAAGCAGCACTGGATAAGATTCTGCCATATCAGCAGGGAGATTTCGAAGCACTTTATGAGGCACTTGAAGGCAATCCGGTAACTATCAGATTCCTTGATCCACCTCTTCATGAATTTGTTCCTACAGAGGAAGAAGATATTAAGAAGTTAGCTGAATCACAGGGCAAGTCAGTAGAGACTATTAAGAATATTATTGCAAGTCTTCATGAGTTCAATCCAATGATGGGACACAGAGGATGCCGTCTTGCAGTAACATATCCAGAGATTGCCAAGATGCAGACAAGAGCTGTTATCAGAGCTGCAATCAATGTTAAGAAGGCACATCCTGACTGGAATGTTAAGCCTGAGATTATGATTCCGCTTATCTGTGAGGTTAAGGAATTAAAGTATGTAAAGAAGACTGTTGTTGAGACAGCAGATGAAGAGATTAAGGCAGCAGGAATCGACCTTGAATATGAGGTTGGTACCATGATTGAGATTCCAAGAGCTGCACTTACTGCTGATGAGATTGCTAAGGAAGCTGATTTCTTCTGCTTTGGTACTAACGATCTTACACAGATGACATTCGGATTTTCAAGAGATGACGCAGGTAAGTTCCTTAATGCATACTATGAATCTAAGATATTTGAGAATGATCCATTTGCAAAGCTTGACCAGAATGGTGTAGGTAAGCTTATGGAGATGACAATAAAGCTTGGAAGACCGGTTAATCCGGAACTTCACATAGGTATCTGTGGAGAGCATGGTGGAGATCCTTCATCAGTTGCATTCTGCCACAAGATTGGTCTTGATTATGTGAGCTGCTCACCATTCAGAGTACCTATTGCAAGACTTGCAGCAGCACAGGCTGCTATCGCGGAAGAGAAATAATCCAATTTTTGACCATAACACGAGTTTCGGGGCATGGAAGGCGAAAGCTTTTCATGCCCCGAAATGTTTAAAATGGAATATTTTTTTCATTGCCCTAAATCATAATATGTTTTATAATAATATGAAAATATATATTGATTGGAGCGTATTATGGAACAAAAGAAAATCGAACCTATTCGTGATGCCAGAAAGCTTGGTAAAGCGAAGATGCTGATTCTTGGTATTCAGCATATGTTTGCCATGTTTGGCGCAACTATCCTTGTACCTATTCTGGTATCAGGATACTTTCAGGCTGCCTGCGGTGAGGAGCTTACCAGAGGTCTGTCTGTATCAGTAACACTTTTCTGTGCAGGCTTTGGTACATTGATATTCCACCTGTGTACTAAATTCAAAGTACCTGCATTCTTAGGATCTTCCTTTGCATTTCTTGGTGGATTCTACACAGTAGCTAATCTTGACAGCGGTATGTATGCTGGAATGTCAGCTAATGATAAGGCTGCTTATGCATGTGGTGGTATATTTGTTGCCGGAATGCTTTACTTTGTACTTGCACTTATAATTAAGCTTGTTGGAGTCAACAGAGTTATGAAATTCCTTCCACCTGTAGTTACAGGACCTATCATTATATGTATTGGTCTTTCACTTGCAGGTTCAGCTATTACAAATGCTTCAACTAACTGGTTACTTGCATTTGTTGCACTTGCTGTAATTATTATATTCAATATATGGGGCAAGGGACTTTTCAAGATTATTCCTATTCTTATGGGCGTAGTAATTTCATATGTATTTGCACTTATTCTTAATGCATGTGGCGTACATAATCCTGATGGTTCAGCAATACTTAATTTCTCATCAATTGCATCTGCTTCATGGGTAGGAATTCCAAAGTTCCAGTTTATGAAGTTTGATGTAACAGCAATCCTTGTAATGGCACCTATTGCTATTGCAACAATGATGGAGCATATCGGAGATATGTCAGCTATTTCGGCTACAGTTGAAGAAAACTACTTAGCAGATCCGGGACTTCACAGAACACTTATTGGTGATGGTGTTGCAACAGCATTTGCAGGTGCAATTGGAGGTCCGGCTAATACTACATATGGTGAGAACACAGGAGTTCTTGAACTTTCTAAGGTATATGACCCAAGAGTAATCAGAATTGCAGCAGTATTTGCAATTATACTTTCATTCATACCTAAGTTTTCATCAGTTATATCAACTATGCCAACAGCAATTATCGGTGGTATATCATTCATGCTTTATGGTATGATTTCAGCTATCGGTGTAAGAAATGTTGTTGAGAACAAGGTTGACCTTACTAAGTCAAGAAACCTTATTATTGCAGGTGTTATATTTGTATGTGGTTTAGGCTTCGGTGGTGGACTTACATTTACAATCGGTGGAACATCTATAACACTTACAGCACTTGCAATCGCTGCTATAGCAGGTATTCTTCTTAATGCTATATTACCTGGTAATGATTATGAATTCGGTAAGAATCCAGCAGGTGACAGCAGCCGTGGAGTTTATGTTATGAACACAGACTCTGAAAAAGAAGAATCAGAAGATAATAAGTAAATAACAATAAAATTTGGAGGTACTTAATAATGATGGATTTTGAGAATGAGAAGAATATAACTATATTTACACATCCACTTATCCAGCATAAGATTTCAATTCTTAGAGATAAGAAAACAGGAACTAATGAATTCAGAAAGCTCGTTGAAGAAATAGCTATGCTTGAAGGTTTTGAGGCATTATCAGATCTTCCAACAGAAGATGTTGAGATTGAGACACCTATTGAGACTTGTATGACACCTATGATTTCAGGACGTAAGCTTGCAATTGTTCCTATCTTAAGGGCAGGCCTTGGCATGGTTCCTGGTGTACTTTCACTTGTACCAACAGCTAAGGTTGGACATATTGGAATGTATCGTAATGAAGAGACACATGAGCCTGTACCATATTACTGCAAGCTTCCACATCCAATAGAGGAAAGAACTATTGTTGTAACAGATCCGATGCTTGCAACAGGTGGTTCGGCAGTTGATGCAATTGACCAGATAAAGAAGGTTGGCGGAAAGCAGATTAAGTTCATGTGTATCATAGCTGCCCCAGAGGGAGTTGAAAAGCTTCATAAGGCGCATCCGGATGTTCAGATATACATTGGACATCTTGACAGAGAGCTTAACGCAGATGCTTATATTTGCCCAGGACTTGGGGATGCCGGAGACCGAATCTTCGGAACTAAGTAAATAATTATGGGCATGTAATTGCTTTGTGTTAAGAGATATGATAGTGTGTAAAATGCGGCTCCCAACGGGAGCCGTTTTTGTAACTTATATTATTTAATTAAGGAGATTTCGATGAGCAAGGAGGAAAACAGAAAGAATTTTTCTAAATATGTATCGCAGAATATTCTCGGAATGATAGGGTTTTCATGCTACGTTCTTGCTGACTCGTATTTTATATCTATAGCAAAGGGAGCAGACGGACTTACAGCATTAAATCTTGTTATGCCATTATATAGTATAATATTCTCAATTGGTGAGATGATTGGTGTTGGTTCAGCTATAAGGTATGCAATTAGTAAGATTAAAAAAGATGCAGATGCAGATGATTATTTCTGGAATGCATTAATATGGTGTATATTGTCAAGCATGCTATTCGTTTTTGCCGGAATATTCTTTTCGGCAGATATCATGCGTGTTCTAGGAGCTGATGAACATATTGTAGCAGTTGGAAATAATTACACTAAGATATTCATGTGTTTTGCACCTATGTTTATGTGCAACTATGTGACTAATGCATTTGTAAGAAATGACGGAGCACCGGGAATTGCTATGAGTGCAACACTTTTTAGCAGTTTGTTTAATATAGTATTTGACTATATTCTCATGTTCCCGATGAATCTGGGAATGGAAGGTGCAGCACTGGCAACAGCTTTGTCGCCGATTATCGGAATGGGAATATGCAGCATACATTTCTTCTCTAAGAAAAGCAGTGTCAGGCTTGTTGTGTGTAAGCCTTCAGTCAGAAAACTTGTGGCAGGGTGCCAGCTTGGTGTATCGGCATTTGTAGGAG
>OHPH01001409.1_pt1 | contig 10387 bp, 9 predicted proteins | sample 1577681 | NCBI WGS metagenome assembly OHPH01 (sample SAMEA3879603, study PRJEB24766) | human gut metagenome | biome: human-associated habitat; feature: feces | place: USA | collected 1985/1987 | reverse complement strand
CGCCGGCCTTAGGATTCTCTCCTCATCCACCTGTGTCGGTTTACGGTACGGGTACATCAAACACTATAGCGGCTTTTCTCGACACAAGCTCCACATGCTTCGCTACTTTGGTTCGCTCCACATCGCGCCCTCGAGTTGACAGACGGATTTGCCTATCTGTCCTCTGCTGCGCTTGTACCGGACTTTCCTTTTCCGGCTCATGCTTCCCTCATGTGTCCCCACATTTCTGATTTGATGCAGTACAGGAATTTCAACCTGTTATCCATCGACTACGTCTTTCGACCTTGCCTTAGGCCCCGACTTACCCAGGGCAGATCAGCTTTACCCTGGAAACCTTAGATATTCGGCCAAGAGGATTCTCACCTCTTTCTCGCTACTCATTCCGGCATTCTCTCTTCTTAAAAATCCACTGCTCCTTTCGGTACAGCTTCGTCTCTTTAAGAATGCTCCTCTACCGATGAACAGTGATCAACGCAGACCAACAGCAGTCTGTTCCATCTGTTTTGGAATCTTCTTGATTTCATCAAGAAGCTTTCCTCTTGCATTCATCTTTATATATAAATCATTTGTTTTCTGGAAATTATCCATAGGTAACCACAAAAATGAAATAGGGCACGTATCAGAAATCAAAGTATTTTTCAAATACTCAAAATCACTCCATTCTAACATCTTATGATGTATAGCATCTAACATTATTAACATCGATTTTATTGTTGGGTCTTTTACAAAGTTTCCAGTCATCCAATAACATTCTCTAATCTGTTCACTTACCAAATCATAGCTAAAGTCAATATTTTCTTCGCAGATTTTTTCACAAAATCGTTTTGAAGTATCTCTCGTTTGATATGAAAAATTCCTAAGTTGCTGTAATCCATCTACATACTTTAATCTTGAAAACACATACCAATGAAGTAAGAACAATGTTGTAAGTCTTTGTTGACCGTCAATAGGAATGAATCTCCCCTCTTCTTTTTCACCATAGATAAAATTCAGTACTAACTTTTTATTATTTACAAGTGAATCAAATAATTCTTCAATCAATGAATTTCTAATTTGTTCTATTGCTGAATCATTTTCTCTTCCTTGTGCGTAATCTCGCTGTAGTGGTGGAATAACGATATGACATTCCTGAACCAACCCCCAAAATGTATGTGTTGTACTATTTTCATTCATCAGTTAACCCTCCTAGCATTTTATAAATATTATTAGCTATATCATTTGAATAATCTTGCATATCAACAGCTCCCCATACAACAAGTTGTATGGAATTTTCATAACCTTTAAGAAATACCCACTTTGTACCTATTGGCACATATTTTTCTTCGTTATTTTTCCTTCTTTCTACTTCAATTACTTTTCTTCGTTTGTCTACAAAACATGCGTTTTTATATCCTCTATTTGTGCTAGAATCCAGCAATACCAGATTTGTGATTGAATTATTATCTATGATACCAAGTAAATCAACAATCCGATTTGCCAATAGCTCAAAATCCACCATTCTAGAATCAATACACACTTCTATATCCTTAATTATATCTGGATCACTCGCAATATCATATCCATTATTTAACACCTCTAAATAACTCTTTAACCAAGTTTCCTTTTCATCAGCAGAAACATCGCCTTTTGGTGTTTGAGGATTAATATGTTCTATATCCCACGTTTCATTCTTGTATAATTCAAACGGAAATCTTTCATACTTATTATTTGCATTAACCAACATTGCTATGTTATATAACAAAAGCACATTTCTCACATACACATCACCTGCACTAATATCTCCTAAGCTATTTCTAATTTGCTCTAAAGCAAACTCTTCAAATGGTGTTCCCTTTGTACTTCCAAAAAACTGATTCTTTATTCTTGTTAATATCTCAAGCCGGAAAGAATTTTTATCCGAAGCAGCATATATTTTATATAAACTATTAATAATATTAACATCCTTTTCTTTTTCATTGATAATAATCAGCAAACCTATCGTATGATAATAAAAATAATCATCATACCAATCCTGTAATGTTTCATAAATATTTTGGATATCTCGCCATATTTCTATCACTTTTTCCTCTGCCTGATTTTGTAAAAGCGAACTTACTGTTCGGAATATTGCATGTCTATCATCATTTGTATTTTGAACATCTAAGCCAGCTTTCACACACCAAATTTCAAACAAATAATCAATTCTTGTACTATAACTATTTCTTTTTTTATCCACAATAAAACTCCAAAAGCTATCACTATTCAATCCTTTTTCAATATCTTCCCATTGAAGAGCCATATTTTGTCTACGATTGTCATCGAGGCATGCATTAAGTAAAACTGCTTTTATCAGCTCAGCATTTGTAAGTTCAATCTTATTAGCATTAATATTGGTAAATGTTTGAATTGTATCCTCTTCATCATCAAGTACATACCATATAACCTGAATATCATTTACCACTTCAAAAATCTTGGCAAGGACACCCTTCGGACGCTTATTTTTTCTTGTAAACATGGCGATACATTTGATACTTTCTATTAAATTTCTCGAATCAATACTATACTCTTTTTCATCCTCCATTAAATTTACTAAAGATGGCATGGTTTCCGTTTCAATCAAATTTTCAATCTTTGAAAACAGTTCTGTAAATACTGATTTTTCCTCATATTTAAGTTTGTATTTTCGATATTCAAGATCTATTTCGTCCTCTCGGTTGCTACAATAGTAAAGTGCTGAAATTAACCAAAATGCAGTAAGCCTCTGTTGACCATCAACCAATTCCCAATAGTCGCCTTTTTTCTTAACAATAATCGGTTGCAAGCAATAATAATCATTATCATCTCTTTTACTCTCTGCAAAATCGAATAAATCCTCTAAAAGTTCCTCAACCTGTACATTTGTCCATCTATATCCTCGTTGGTATGATGGTACAAAAAACCTCTCATCAAACAATTCATTTATCGGTTTTAATGTTACTGTTGCCATTTCTTCATCTCCATTCTTGCTTAGGTTTCATCTATCCTTACGCCATCTTCCATTCCTAATCAACTACATCTAAAGTCAACATCTCTTCCTCTCTTCTACTCTTTACCAACCGCTCTTTCACCCATCCCGCAATCGGTTCTGCAGCAGCCAACGCTAATCTTACTGAAACAACATTTTCCATCCACTTATATCCCAAATTCAGCTTAGCATTATCATTTCTGTTACTTGAACCTCTACTGAATTCATATCAATCTAGAAAAGTTCGAATTCTAGCAATTTCCTTGGCAGATAATATCTTCTATGATTTTCTTCGCCATCACTAAAGATATATCTGTCTTTTCCAACATGCTCCATTGGATCACCTACTGGATGAATCGGAGCTTGTCTACCTGAATCTTGAATTGTAAAACTCGGTTTGCTCCAGTTCTTTTTACAATTACGTAACATAAAAATTGTCGAATACAATCTTGTAAAATAATCACTCGGATTATCTTCCCAGTCACCTATCGCATCCTTTAATGTAACTATTTCTTCCAAGCCTTCCACTCTATATCCATGTGTTGGTTCTGGATGAGCATATTGAAAATCCATGTCATTTCTAACACCTACTAATATACCTCTTTCTCTTATCTGTAGAACACCATACTCCGCATAATTTAGAAGCTAATAATTATTGTGTATCACCCCGCTGCAAAGTCCTGAACAATCTGTTTAAACACTTCTGCTTTACCTAAGGTCATCACTCCCTTGACATTTTTCGCGCGTTTTGTCATAGTATTCGGCGCTATTTTTGCTTATTCCGCCTTACTCAGCTCTTTTTCTGCTAATTTAATCCATAATCGCTTATACATATGATGTCCTGCAAAAAACCAAATCAAATAATCAGTATACATAGTTTATCATATAACTATCATTTACTCAATATTTTTTTGCCTACATATCTCTTCTATCTCTTGGTATTCTATTTACAAATTCTACTATTTCCTCGACGGAATTCTGACCTTTTAATATACCATTCAATAATGTTACCAAAATGTCATCATAATTATTATTATTAATTGGATTGAATTGTGCACAAATAATAAAATTATATGGTGTAATATAACGAATTCTTAATTTAGCTTCTCCCTTTAAATCAACAACTTTACCATCAATCACAGCCGCACCATCATCATATTCTGACCTTGTTACTTTTTTATTCTCATATTCTGCATATTCTTCATTGTAATAGCCAAATTTATCTGCCCATGTTTTTATGTGTTCCTTATCATATCGGTATAATCCTATTTCTTCTTCAGGATAAGCTTCTACATAAACATATTTCCTATAATACTCTCCCGCTGCATACACAACAATTCTTTTAACTTTTATCTCATAACAATCCATCAAAAATTTATCATCAGAAATCCTTTCAAAATTATTGATATTGATGTTAGTATAAATTAGTGGTTTGTCACTTCGTTATAGCGGGTATTTTGTATGTTAAACCCACTTATTCTAGTAATTTTTTGAGTTTTCTGGTTTTTCTGCTTACATTTTGCTGACTAACCCTTATAATTTCTTCTCCACTTTCTGCAATTTGTCCAGCAACGGAAATTAAATATTCCATCTTGGACTAATTTTGAACTATCTTAGACTAATTTTGAGCTAATTATATTGATTAGTCCATGGAAAAATCCTTATTTTTCGGTATTTTTCGTTAAGCACTTAGACTAAATCGTTTTTTCTTTAACTAAATTAGTTCAAATGCTTATTTTTTCAAATACCATCTTGCAGCATGTCCAACACCGTCAACATCAGCAATACCTTCTCGCTTCATAGCCTGAAGAATATTAGATACTTTCTTGGACTTTTGCTTATCGCTCAAAACTGCTGACAATGAGCCTGACAAAACCTCCTTCAACTCACTAGCACTAGCTCTCTCCATTGTATCTAATGCATTAATTATTAATTGTTTGCACACATCATTTTTTAAGCCTTTGTTTCTAACATACTCCGTCTGTTGCCCTACAATATTAGCAACCTTATAAGAAACATAAATATTGGGATATCTTCCCTCTACCAATTTTTGTTTCTTTAACTGCGCAAAACTTTCTTTAGAAATAACTTCTTTCTTCTGTACTTTATCAAGCAAAAACACAGTCGATAAGTCCAAGTCGGCATTTGCATGTAACAGTTGAGTATAATTTTTATCTAATATCTTTCCATAAAGTGAAACTTTCACCCGGTTAGGATCACTCAAGTCATAGGTTGGTAATGGAAAACATTTTTCTTTTTGAATCTGATACATCATTGGTATTCCCATGGAATTTGTATCAATCATATATAAGTTTACCATCGCCTTGCATAAAAAAGTATTTCGATAATACGGTGGTTTATACCCCTCTTCCAAAGTTTTTTCTACAGTTTCTGGAATAAAATTTCCTTCATTAATAAAAACTAGTCGATCCTCGAATTCTTCTAAATTAATTTTTCCACGTAACTGATAATTGGAATGAGCAATACAATTATTCAAAACCTCTTTTACAACATCCGCTTCATATTGATAAGTTTCATCTGGAAACAATGTTTGCTGTCCAGCAATATATCTATACTTTTCGTTTCGAATCTTCGAATAGACCTTATCAACAGCTAGTAGTAATGGCATATCAAAATGCTCATATGCTTTCACTGTTCCATTTCCATTATATAAAGTCCATGTGATTCTAGGTATAAATCCATCAAAAAGGTATGACGATTCTTCCTTGCCCAACAAAATTAAAGCCGTATTAGTTATCTTTCCCTTAATCAGAATTCCTGCCTTATTCAGCATCTCAATATCACTCATCTTTAACAGCATATCTGTTGACTTTTTAGATGAATTCTGTTTTTTTATAAAAAGTTCTCTCGCGTAAGAAACAGCTTCCGGATCTAAATCTTCAAATGTAGCCCCCTCCACTATTTCTTTCGACCAATCTATTCCTATCTGACTTCTTATTAAATCAACTTTATCCATTGGAAGAGGACATGTACTCTCATCCTCTCTTGCATACGCAGCCCCATTCCAAGTAGTCGGAATTCCTCTTGTTGCAGGAGGTATCTGAAAAGCTACTATACGATGTCCATCCATATTTAATTCATATATTTCCATAAAAGTAGCTCTTTCGTTTGTCCCACCAACAATCTCTTTTTTTAGATGCTGAAGATTTCCATCCTGACGATAAGCAGAACCAACTATTTCTTTATTATTTGTCACCCCAAAAATCAGCCAGGCTTCTTTCAAACCACGTATATTTGCTTCATTACCTAACGCCGAAAAATACTTTCCAATATCTTTAAACGAATAATTTGTACGTGCTTCCTTGAATTCAACAACCTCATCTTCAAAGTCAACTATCATTTTTCGAATTTTCTTTACCAATTGTTGATCTGTATATATCATGCTATTTCCTTTCTGCCTTAAGCTAATTTGGTTAAGTGCTGCTCCTACAGCTCCTCTTCTAATGGTTTCCAGCTATCATTCAATGGATAGGATACATTCAACTCTATTTTTAAGACTAATAGCGTTGAATTTCCTCTATATTTCAAACCATCATCTCGCTGCATCCAAAAATATTTTCACTCTCCATATTCGACCGTTCCCTCGGCAACCTCACTCAAACTTTCAAAATTGTGATAATTATAGGTGTGCCGGCTCTTAATAACGTCCTTTGTTGTTTCAACTTTTTCTTCCGAATATTTAACAACATCTTTTATAACAAGTTTATGGATTGCAGAAATAAGGAGCTCCATGCATTCATAGTCTGGCTGACCATCTTTTTCTGGCAAATTGATATTTAACATATCAGCATCTTTGGCATAAAAATTCTTTCCATAATCAAACTGTCCAGTATGTGAAGATTTATGTATAGCAGATGTTACGAATATTGACGCATATTTAGGTAACTTCTCCGTATGAATAACTGCCACATGATCGTCTCCACCATATTCATAATTTCTATATTTTGCAGAGCCGAACATATCTATTGTAGTAGTATTTCTAGAAAATATTTGCACATTATTTCCTATAAATGCTGATATTCCCTCGTCAGTCTCACCTGCAGTAACAAATGGTAAATTCCCAGCAATTCTATCTGCCCCTTTAAGCCTCTTACCTCTTGTTGCTTTTCCATATAACTCCTCAAGATTAAATTTTTTCCATGTTAAGGAATTATAATTTTCAATTATGGATTTTTCTTCCTTTGTCAGAAGCGTATCTTTCAGTCCCGTGACTGAAAGATATGCTTCCAGCTCCGCAACACGCTCCGCTTCCAGCTCCGCTATGAAATCATCCATAAATTTAAAATCAATTTTTCCATTTTTTTGTGGTAACATAATCGGTTTGTTTTTTACAACATTCCAACCACCCAACTTGTTCTTGTATGAATAAATTGGTAAGTCAGTTACTTTATTTATACACATAACCATAAACAAATACTGATTACTTGTTATAATTTCAGCTTCGTTTTTCCAACGAATTGCATATGCATCAGAGAGCACGGTGAACTCTCTTGATTGGTAATATGCCCTATATACATCACTGTTAGATGGTATTGAAATTACATGCTTCAATATTGTTGCACCTTCTCTTGGCACATAATAATTCAATCCTTGATTTCTAAAACTCGATGTCAAACAAGGAATAACATACTCTCCACATGGTTGCTTAGGCAATTTGTCTGCTTTATAAGGAAGCTTTGCTGTCTTTATCCTTTCAAACAAATCACCGATTATATATTTGCCCCACTTGACACTCGACAGCATCGTGTCAAGTGAGGCATTTATTTTCCCAATTTTGTATCAGCTTTCTGATTACATAATATACTCGAAACTTCCCAAGCCAAATAATCACCTACTGTTTTTTTGAAATCATTAAGCTTTGGGATAGTATCTATAGGTGCAGATTGATTCCAATCTGCACCATTTTCAGGATCAATAGTTCCTTCATAATACTCTTTGTCTGTCAGCAATGAAAGCTTTGCTTTTCCGTATCTAACCAAATCCGCAACTTCCTGATATCGCTCTTTAGCATGATCGGTATCTTTTAAGTTTGAACTTGATTTTCTTCTGTTAGATCTAGTATATCCATCATATGAAAAATCAATAAATTTAACCACATCATCTTTTTGGTGGGCTTCGCCAACCCTAAAAACATATATATTAGTTTGAACACTTGATTTTCCAATAAATACATCTATTGGCATCTTGATACTAGCTAATAATGTGCTGTGTTTTAATATTTTTTTATTAAATTCTATTGCCTTTCCCGAACCTGCAGAATTTTGAATAATTATTGCACCATATCCTTTTTTCATCATGGATAAAGCTCTTTCAACAAATATCATTCCATTTCCCTCTGCAGAGTAAGGAGGATTTAAGACAAAAGCATCTGCCGGAAAATCCTCATCAGTATTTCCAAAACCATATTTGCCATTAAATCCTTTTAAAGAATCATCATTTATAATATTTGAGCTACCATCTCCCATAAGTATCATATTTAGAATTGCTAACATATATACTTCCGAAAGCACTTCTATTCCAAGAAGCTGATTAGCCTTTATTTCTGCTGATTTCTTGGCTAACTCCTCGGGAGACTTGAGCTTATCTTTAGCATCATTTAACATTTCATTCATGGCTGCTACCAACAACCCAGCTGATCCGGTAGCAAAATCCCATACATATGAATCCTTGTTGACTCTTGCAAGTTTTACCAGAAGCGATGCAACATAAGATGGTGTGAGCACCACATCGTTCAATTTATCTTGAGAAAAACCAAGCCAACTATACATTTCATTAAAAAGTTTTCCCGTGAAATCTGTAGTCAAGCCGATCTTATAATAGATTCCTAAATCATCAACTATTTTTGTAAACACTCTTTTTAATTGACTCTCTCCATCAACAACCTTATTTATGTTTTCTGTTGTCAAAGTATTCTGAAGTGTTCTAATAATCAACTCCTTCTTTTCTTTAGGTAAATTCTTATGATTTAAAAATGATTCTATTTTCTTTACCACTTTATCTCCATCTCGATATCCAAATTCTGTTGATGATGTTAATTCACCTTTTTCTAGTGGAGCTACTTTCCCAGGTATACCTAATGTTGCAATAATAGAAGCTGCCACAAGATATACTCTGTCTCTTTCAGAAAGTCCCTTCTCCTCTTTGTATATATCATTATTCAGTTTGACAAGACTTGCATTAATTTCTTGTTCCCTTTGCTCTTTCAACCTATCCAATTCTTCTTGGGAAAGTCTTAAGGTTCTAACTTTTTTTATAAATCTATCAAAATTTTCTTTCTTAAGAAATGACAAATCGGTATAATCATCGACTTTCTGCCCAGCGCCTAAATTTTCCTTTGAAACATAATACACTCCCAGGGAACACTCAAGCTCTCCATCATTATTTCTATATCCGGTTACACCAATAGAAATAATATCTGTATAACTTGTATGATGTAAGAGGGCATTCGCATAATGAATTGCTCCATTCACTGCATAAGCATTTATGTTTTTAAAGTTCGGTTCATTTTTAGCAGTTTTATTTTCAACTTGACCATCTGAACCACATTTCACTAGTTTATCTTTATACCCCTTGTATTCAATCAAAATAGGATAATAATTCAATTCTGAATCCTGCAATAGTAATTTTGCATCAGGCCTATTTCCACCTACCCCACCATTTTTTGAATAATAATCATCAAGAGCTTTATCAATCTCTGTATTTAACGATTGTTGCTCTAGTCTATAATCTAATCCATATGATTTCATCCATCCATTGCATAAGTCTGCAACATTTGGTTCAACGGACTGAACTGTTTTCTTTGCCATCTTTTCTCTCCCTTACATTGTTTTTCTTTCTTGCATCAGTTGGTTTCTGTGCATTACATGGAATTAGCCATGTTTTTCCTTTTTTTATAACTCCATTTATACGATTTTGTTCGCAAAGAACAGCAATTCTCCTTGAAGAAATCCCCCACTCTTTTGACATCTCCATTGTTGTTAAGTAATCCATATTCATCCTCCGTTAGTTCTCCTCATCATTATATTCATTTATCTGAATAATTGCAAGCTTTTTTATCGAACTTATGTTCTTTTCTCGATATTTTCATATTTCATTATTTTTATGATAAAGGGCAGCTAAAAAGCCGCCCTACACGCTACGCATAGACAATCTTTTTTACTACAATCTCCTCCACACAAGCCCGGATGTTATTCATTCTCCTAACCCATGCCATCTGATCCTGCATCTTCAATTTTTCTGTCACTCCCTGCTTTTCTTTCATCTGTTCCATCAGTCTGTCCATCATCTGATTACACTCCTCGTCAACCTGATGCAAATGCTCATTTAACTTTCCGGCAAGTACCAACTCCAGATATAATCCTTTTCGATGCTCTTTCAAGTAAG
>OHPH01001408.1_pt1 | contig 10398 bp, 6 predicted proteins | sample 1577681 | NCBI WGS metagenome assembly OHPH01 (sample SAMEA3879603, study PRJEB24766) | human gut metagenome | biome: human-associated habitat; feature: feces | place: USA | collected 1985/1987 | reverse complement strand
ATTCTGTCTTTATGGGCTTTGCCCCGATGGACAACCCTAAGATAGCCATTGCCGTGTATGTGGAGAACGGCGGTTGGGGGGCAGACTACGGTGTGCCTCTCGGGGCATTGATGATGGAACAGTATTTGAACGGCAAACTCTCGCCCGAAAGCGAGAAATTGGCGGAGATGTATCAACAAAGACATATCGGTTATGGTACGGCGGATAGATGAAAAGGAAAAAGGCGTGTGGCGTTCATTGGATTGGTGGACCATCCTTATATATATGGCCTTGCTGGCGTTCGGTTGGATCAGCATTTGCGGAGCCAGCTACGATTTTGACATGGAGGGGAACATCTTTTCATTCGATTCCCGTTCGGGGATGCAGATTATCTGGATAGGCACTTCGTTGGCATTGGGCTTTATCCTTTTGATGCTCGACGGGAAGTTGTACGATACCTTTGCATACGTCATTTATGCCCTGTTGCTTGTCTTGCTGTTTGTCACACCTTTCTTGGCACGAGACATCAAGGGCTCCCATTCGTGGATAAAGATAGGACCTTTCAGTTTGCAGTCTGCCGAGTTTGCCAAATGTGCCACGGCACTGGCTTTGGCCAAATTCATGTCTGCTTACGGATATAATATTTCGCGGTGGAAAGACTTTTTGGTGACGTTGGCCATTATTGTCGTGCCTATCGTCCTGATTATTTTGCAGCGGGAGACCGGTTCGGCTTTGGTCTATCTGGCCTTTTTCCTGATGCTTTATCGGGAGGGGATGCCCGGTGCCGTGCTTTTTACCGGGGTGTCGGCTGTGGCTTACTTTGTGGTGGGCGTACGTTTCGAGCACGTCATGTTAGGGCATATCCCCACCAGCGCCGGAGAATTTCTGGTGTTGATGATGGTGATTCTTTTTACGATCGGTATGGTGCATGTCTATTGTGACAAGGTGTCGGTGGAACGGAATATCCTGTTTTATGGTGTGGGCGTGATAGCATTGGCTCTTGGCTTTTCCGGCTTTGTCATTCCCTTCGACATCACCTGGATTTTGATTACGGTATGCGTGGCCATGATCTTGTATTTATGCTATGTGGCTTTGAGCGAGCGTGTCACGCGTTACTTTTATATTGCCTTGTTTGCCTTGGGTTCCATGGCTTTCTTTTATTCGGCCGATTACGTGCTGAACAGTGTGATGGAACCCCACCAAAGGGTACGTATCAACGTGCTTTTGGGCTTGGAGGACGATCCTTCGGGTGCCGGTTACAATGTCAATCAGGCCAAAATTGCCATCGGATCCGGAGGATTACGAGGAAAAGGTTTCCTGAACGGAACGCAAACCAAGCTGAAGTATGTACCGGAACAGGATACCGATTTCATTTTCTGTACGGTCGGGGAGGAAGAAGGGTTCTGGGGTGCGGCCGGAGTATTGGTGTTGTTCCTGGTGCTCATTCTCCGCTTGATTCACTTGGCCGAGCGCCAACCCTTTGCCTTTGGGCGTATCTATGGCTATTGTGTGATGAGTGTTTTCCTGTTCCATGTGTTTATCAACGTGGGAATGGTGTTGGGACTTACGCCGGTTATCGGTATTCCGTTGCCGTTCTTCAGTTACGGAGGTTCATCCTTGTGGGGCTTCACCATCTTGTTGTTCGTATTCCTGCGTATAGATGCCGGACGCAATCTGGCCAAGAGGGATTAAGGCTTTAGCGGCTGATGAGGACTCCCACATCGTGTATGCCCGGAAGGACTTCCCGTTGCATGAGATGTATGATACGGACTTGTCCGGTTTGTCCGCGGTGCAATGTCATGGGAGGAAGCGGCACGTCGTATTGGTACATATAGATGCCTTTGCCCATACGATGGGTGACAGAATCCATCAACTGGCATTTCACCGTGTCACGATGTAGAGTGTCCGGATGAGAAAACTCCCGTTCCACTGCCAGCCAGATAACGGTGTACGGATATGAATCGGTCGAACGCAATCCCAATGCGAACTGATAGGTCGCTGCTGTCCGCACGGTATCGATGTCGAATGTGAAGGTATCCCGGCTGTTCCATCCTTGTTCGGGAACGTGGCGGTATGAATGATAGATTACATGCTCATTGCAGCCCGTAAGCGACAAAAGGATGCTTACGGCTGCAATGAACGTTGGAGTGCGAAGAATGGTCATGACTATTCCGTCTTTTCGGCCGGTGTGTTTGGGGCGGGCTTAACAGCTTTTTCCGAGCGATTGTCCCTGTCCCGTTTGCGTTTATCCTTGCCGGGGCGGTTCTCGCGGTTGCCGCCCTGTTCGCCTTTGTATTCTTTGTTGTCCCGTCCGCGGTTTCGGTTACGGCGGTCTTTGCCGGTATTCTCTTCCCGACGTTCCGCGCCTTGTGTCTCTTTGGAAGATTGTGAGCCGCGAGGATTACCGTTGTCTTTGCGTTTGCCTTTGTTTTTCCGTCTCTTGTCGAACCGTGTCAGGCTCTCCTGTTCAACGAGGTCAGCCGGTTTGGCCGCTTCCCCGCTTTCCAAACGTTGAGGCTTCTCGCCCCGGCGGTTCATGTTGATGATTTCGAAGACTCTTGCGGTAGTGAGGGTGACTAAGTTGGCAGCCAAATGCTTGTCGGTGGAATAGGTGACTAATCCGGCCAGGATGTCGGCTTTGAAGAAATAATATTCGGCATCTTGGGTTTGCAAAGTGATTTCCTTGCTCGGCAAACGTTTTCCGGCTTCCACGTAAGTGTCCACCTCATAGTTCATGCAACATTTCAGTTTGGCACATTGTCCGGCCAGCTTCTGCGGGTTCAGGGAAATGTCCTGATAGCGGGCTGCTCCGGTGGAGACGGAAACGAAATTCTTCATCCACGTGGCACAACACAATTCCCGTCCGCACGGGCCGATACCGCCGATGCGCCCGGCCTCCTGCCGTGCACCGATTTGTTTCATCTCGATACGTACGTGGAAGGTCTCGGCCAATACCTTGATGAGCTGGCGGAAGTCCACGCGTCCGTCCGCGTCCCAAATCCTTGGCTATCTGGCGCGAACGTATCATGGTATCGTGCTCACGGCTTTTGGCCTCTTCGTACTTTTCCATGTCAACCGGTTTGGCTTTGCGGTATACCCGTTTGATTTCCTGTTCTGATTTCAGGTTGGCCTTCTTGATTTGAAGGGGGACGAGACGTCCGGTGAGAGTGACCACACCGATGTCATGCCCCGGAGTGGCTTCCACGGCCACGATGTCGCCTTTTTCCAACGGCAGACGGTTGCTATTGTGGTAATATCCCTTGCGCGTGTTCTTGAACTGCACCTCCACGAGGTCGGTGGCTTCTGCATTACCCGGGATGTCTGCCAGGTAATCGTACGTATTCAGTTGTTTATTTTGTCGTCCGCAACCTTTGGCGCAAAGTCCCCGGCACGGCCCGTTCAGTTTGAATTTTTCCTCCATTCGTTGTAGGTTTTTGATATATATTATTGTATGAGCAGCACAATCATCTTCAGGGCAAAGTCGAAAAATACGATTCGTGGGTTGACATTTTGCTCGATGTCCCGTTGTGCGTCGCTCAGTTCGTCCATGATTTTGATGACGTTCCGCTCGTTGACGAAACGTGCGAAGTTTTTGGCGAAATCCCCTTCCTGTGCCGTCAGGTAGTTCAGTTCCGGCCTGCGGAAGTTATAGATGAAGTTTTCGCGCACCAACCGTTGGCAGTACGTCAGGAAGTTCTTTTGCCTTTCCCGCCCCATGCCGGCAATCTGTTCGCTCCATTTCCGCATATCCTTGATCTTGCGTTGGTAGCTCAACCGCATCAGCATGACGAAAAGGTCGAAGAAGAGCAAGTTGTCCCGGCTGGCATCCAGGCTTTTCAGTGCTGCGGTATAGCTGCCTCTGGCATTGCGTGCGAGAGCTTCCACGTCCTCCGTGGGATGGGTTTTGCGGAGGGCTTCCACCAAACTTTCGTGGTCGATGCCCTTTACCTCGATTTGTTGGGTACGGCTCAGGATGGTGGGCAGGATTTTCTCCGGCTCGTCGCTCACCAAAAGGAAATTCGTTTGTTCAGGCGGTTCTTCGATGAGTTTGAGCAACTTGTTGGCGCATTCCGCATTCATTTTCTCCGGCATCCAGACAATCATGGCCTTACGTCCGCCCAAGGTGGATTTAAGTGCCAGTTTCCGCTGTATCTGGGCGGCTTCGGCCGCATAGATGAGTGCTTGTTGGTTTTCAGCCTTCATGTCGCCCAACCAGTCGTTCAAGTCGAAATAAAGCCCGGCTTGCAGCCGTTTGCGCCATGCGTCTATATACACGTCGCATACGGAACTTTCCGCCGTCTTGTATTTGATGATGGGGAAGACGAAATGGAGGTCTGGGTGTACGAAATGCGTGAAAGTCCGGCATGACGGGCATTCTCCGCAGGCATCGTGCGCCCCCGGACGGTGACACAGCAGGTATTGGGCATACGACACGGCTAAAGCCAGCTTTCCGCATCCCGAAGAGCCGCTCAGGAGCAGGGCATGCGGCACGCGTCCGGCTTGCGCTTCCTGAAGGAGGCGTTCTTTGATGTCTGTTTGTCCTACAACCTGGCTGAACATGGCTTTAGTAGATTTGACGTGCGATTTCGCGAATACTGTCCACGGCCGAAACGGTATAGAAATGGATGCTCGGCACGCCGTGACCGATCAGCTCGCGGCATTGTTCCACCGTCCACTCTATCCCTACTTGTTTGGCTTCTTCGTCCGTTTTACATTTTCCTATTTCCAAAGCCAAAGCCTGGGGCAGGTCGCAATGGAACGTTTTAGGTACTACGTTGAGTTGCGACAGTTTGGCAAACGGCTTGATACCCGGGATGATGGGGATGGTGATGCCGGCCCGGCGTGCACGGTCCACGAAGTCGAAATACTTCGCATTGTCGTAGAACAACTGGGTGACGGCGTATGCGGCACCCATGTCGGCTTTCTGCTTGAGCACGGCCAAGTCGGCTTCCGGATTGGGTGCTTCCTCATGTTTTTCTGGGTAGCAGGCTACGCCGTATGAAAATGACGTACCGGGAGACTTGATAGGTGAACCATCGACAAAGAAACCTTCATTGAAACGGTTGATGTGCTCGATGAGTTCCGTGGCATGCGAATAACCGTCGCCCGTGGGACGGAAGGCCGGGTCTTCCTTGGCTTTGTCACCGCGCAGCACCAACAAGTCGCTGATGTCCAGGAATTGCAGGTCGAGCAACATGTACTCCGTATCCTCACGGGTATATCCGCTACATAGGATGTGGGGCACGACATGTATGTCGTAATGCCTTTGGATGGCTGCCGCTACGGCTATGGTGCCGGGACGGCGGCGGATGCGGAGGCGTTGCATGATGCCCCCCCCTAAGTCCTTGTACACATACTCGCTGCGGTGGTTGGTAATGTTGATATACGCCGGGTTGAACTCCCTGAGCGTATCTATGGTATGGAACAACCGGTCTATGCCTGCTCCTTTCAACGGAGGCAGTACTTCGAAAGAAAAAGCCGTTCCTTTATGGTTCTGAATCAAATCAATGACGTTCATCCTTTCTTCGTTTGTACAAAGATACGCAAAGAATCTTAATATGCAGGTAAAAAGAGGAAAGGAATGATATGTTTTTTTCAAAAGCCGATATGGAGCCGGCGCATTTTCCAATCTTCGCACAGCCCCATATCGGCTTGAAAGTTAACGGGCGGTTTGCACTTCTCCGTACAAGGCGTTCACGATGGCACCTTTCTCGGCATTGAGTTTTCCGTACCGGTTGAGGTGTATGCTACCGTTGTTTTTAATATTCAGCGTACCACCGGATTTCACCAATACATCGGCATTTTGGATGGTACCGCCATCCACCTCCAATGTTCCGCCTTCGAGCACATAAATCCGGTATCCGTCACGCATCTGCAAGGTCTTGCCCGATGGAATTTTGAACGTGCCGGCGCGTACGATGATGTCGTTGGTGAACGCACCCCCTCCCCATTCGGTGGATGCGGTGAGTACTTTCGGGTCTTCATAATGGGAAATGTATTCCCCCGTGAATCCCGTGTCGAAACGAGAACGACCCCATTCTACGGCCGTAGATTTTCCGTCAGTTTTCCAAGCATAGACGTAGCCAGCTTGATCTGTGGTTACAATCTCATTGTAACCGTCATTGTTAATATCTGCAATGGAAATTCCATTTAGTTTCATCCTTTCAGTTTCAATCGGGAAACCTGCTATATTTGTCCCGTTATTTTTTAAAGCGTAAATTTCCATTTCGTCCTGAAAAACAATATCAGGCTCATTGTCACCATCTACATCGGCAATAAGGGGACAGGTTTTGTTGATACTCCATTCTTTATTAGGGAATAAACCAGAAATGTCTCTACTAAACAATAAGGTTCCGGATTTATCCCATGCTCTGACACAATCGGTTCCTAAGGCAACTACTTCGATATCACCGTCGTTATTAATGTCTCCAACAGCAATGGCATGTTCTATACCAGCGTGGTCTGCGCCACTGTATGGAATATACATGGAAGAACCTGGTACAATTTTGCCGTTTAGCTTTATTGCAAAAATCTTTGCGATGTTGGTTCGGTTTGATGAAACTAAAATTTCTTTCTCACCATCGCCATCAAAATCGCAAATAACAGGAGAAGATGATAGATTGTAACCGCTATATTGATATAATGGATTCTGGCTATAATGCGTTCCATTACTTCTCCATACATAGATACCTGATTGGTCTCCCCATATAAACTCCTTATAGCCATCATTGTCTAAATCGGCTACGGCCGGCATTCCGTACATACTTCCACTATGATTTCCAATGGAATGGATTAAATTGCCTCGGCAGTCGAAAACTTGTAAAGGACCTCCATTTTCTGTCAATAAGATTATTTCTTTTTCTCCTTTTCCATCTGCTGGATTGATGTCGGTAATGACCGCACTGCGATATGAATAACCGGATATTTGCTTTTGCCATAATAAGTCCGGTTGTCCGTCATTGTTTTGGTCTTCTGTTGATATGCACATTATGAAATTCTCGCTTACATTTGCCATGTTACGTGTTATGGCTACAATGCAAGGAATGCCATTACCGAATAAATCACCTATGGATAACGGCGCTTCTACTTCATTTCGAGGTAGTTGAAAAAATGGATTAAATGAATTTCCTTCTGATGCGTAATCTTTTAATCCCTTACCCTTTGAATTGACAACAGATATATATTTTGTACCATCGGTTTGATGTCGGGCGACAGATACGATTTCTTGCTGACCGTCATAATTAACGTCGAAAGTGGTCGTTTCACATCCATAATAACTCCAGATGCCGTTGAGACGGCATGGTGTGAAGAGTTCTGAATAGAATGTGGTTCCCGATTTAATAGGTTGGGATTGTTCTTGTTCTATCATAGCTGAATTTAATCGCGCTACCTTATAATAATATATAGTATGAGGTTTTAAATCCATATCTTCATAATACGTCCCTATAATAGGCATACTGTTGACCTTTTTATAACAACCATTTTCACTTTCAGAACGGTAAATATTCCAAGGCCTGTTGTTGATTAAATCACTGGAATAAATAATTTGAATGGATTTCTCCTTTGGCCTAAAGATGAACTTTTCTGATTCATTAGGTGCCATTAAGTTGATGCCTGCAAGTTTAATACTATCAGTTAGTAATCCATTACTATATAATTTTAATGTAGCCCTGATTGCAAGTTTTTCATTATAATCATTCTTTAATTTAAATTTCCATAAAGTATCAGATAAAGCCTCGCAAGAAAGGATTGTCTGATCTCGTTTGTAAGGTTCGACTTTCAATGTTACTTCTGAGTTCCCTTTTCCTATTTTTTATATTCTGTTTTTACATAGACATCTTCTCCTGCTTCTGGCTTTAGATCTCCGTCGGTTGTATTGACTATGTATTGTTGTACTATTTTGTATTGTGGACGGAATATGTCAACACTAAAAGAGTCCAAAGAATGAACATTGCTATTATCTCTTGTTATAGTAAGATAGAAACGGACTCCGTCTAAATCATTACGTGCAACAGTAGGAGCATTTTCAGAGACTTTGAAAGAGAATCTCTCTGTAAGTGGACAATATGTCTTATTGGGCTGAATTGTTCCATAGTCTACTGTTTCATTTAAAAATTCAATATATGGAGAATTAGAAGAAAGAGTAGCTTTAACGTTTTCCGCCTTACTAGTACCTCTGTTTCTTATGTCTATATTTAAATCCATTTTTTGCCCGGAATAAGCTGTTCCGTCAAAATTAGATATTTTATTTATGGACAAAAGATTGTCATTACTTGTAGACACTGGTATTGTAGCAGTAAATGGACGATAGTTGTGAGCTGTAACCGTAATACTAAATCTTTGCGATTTCCGAGGAATTACATGAAATATATGGGGCATTGTGTCGCAAATCATTGTCGTGTAATAAGAATCCAGCATATCTGTTAAACAAACGAGTGCTTCCTCTTCTTTTGGTAAATTATGTATTTGTACAGTTATCTCGCTTTGAGTGGCAGTTATTCTTTGGGGACTAACAGATATACGTAAATCTTTAGGAGTATCTGTCCAAATTGGCATTTCCGGATCTCCTAATAGATGGAAACGATGATAAGTTGTATTTATGCCATTCATAAGCATTTGTAAATGGGCGTAGCCTGTACTGAATTGTTGTGGGATATGTTTTTGTCCTTTAGGGTATAAGGTTGATAAGAATGTATTAAAGACGGGATATTCATCTCGATAACCAATATCTGTATCCCCGAAAAACGCGATAGTATTCTTATTCAAAAAATCTTCTGCAACACAGTCGCTGGAAAAGTTTGCTACCACACAGCTATTGGTTACTATAATATTATAGTAGGGAGATGCTGGTAAGGCGACGATGTCTTTGCTTTCCAAGTTAGTTCCTTTATTTTGCGAAGCAATACCAAATACTTGTGTATTAGAGTGATCCTTATGGAGAATAAAGTGAGGAAATCCTTGTGGTGAGCCATAACTTAATGTGGAAATAAAGTTCTCTTTACTTAATTCCATTCCGTAACGTGTATCGTAGGTTTCTTTTTCATGGTCGTTTTCAGGACAATTAAAGTGTTCAAATAAATACCAATATTTAGCATAAGATGGGAGGTTCTTTACTCTAAATGAATCCATTTCTGCCATGTAACCGTCTGTATTGTTCGGTTCCATATAAGCTGATGTCATTAAGGTATTGTTGACATACGAATAATCAATGTCTAATTTTGCTTTTTCGTAACTTATAATTTTTTCAATAAACATGTCAGCCTGCTCAATCGTTTTTACAGGGATACGTCCAAGGAAAGCACTTCTTTCTGTGTTTTTACTTCGAAAGATTTTAGAGTCTGCATGATATTGTGTCGCTCTATCGGTATATGCAGCATCTGTGGCTACTAATTCAGTACACGATGAAGATACTGATTTTACCTTCCTTGTTGGAACTATTTCTGCATCTCCACCTAATAAAATATATAGTGCATTGTTATTCCAGCGTTTTCCTATATCATCTATGTAAAAGGCTATTTTATCTATTAAATCGGCTCCAAAATATTCTTGATTAATTTCTTCTATTGTTCTTATAACAGTTGGTACGCCTTTCTGAGTCTTCCAATTAGCCAACTTTTGAAAGGATTCTTTTAACTCATTTGTGGTGATAATAATGTAATCTGGAATTATCTCGTTAAAAAGCAAATCTTTGCTCTCCGGTATTGAGTTCACCCTCATCTTATTTGTTGGCTCTTGGAGTAAAACTTCAGGGTTTTCTACAAGGCTGCGGAGAAACTTCAAGGCAGTTTGTTTGCGATTTTCTGAAATGTTCGGGGTGGAAAAGTAACAAGAACTAGACGTATTATAAGTTAATGATACAGATATTGTTTGTTTAAATAGCTGTCGTTTGGCAGGTATATAAATTAAAGGATAATATGCTACTTTTATGATTCTTCCACCCATAACTCGTTCATCAGATAATATCTCAGCATTAATTTTAGGGTATTGTTCTTGTGACTGATATATAGTAGGATCAGGGATAACAGCCTTCGCCCAATCTGACAAGTAGTCTGTTTTTGGGGGATGTACAGGATAAAGTACATATTGTCCCGGAAAATAAGATTTTGCAGCGATAGATGAACCTAAACGAACATCGTATGCGTCTATAGGTATTGCATATGATTTTATCACAGACGGGATACTGGGATAACCAATACGGTCTGTGTAAATATTATTACCGTATTCTACTTTGCTGTAATTTCCTATGGTTCTAATTTTAATAGAATTATCAGGTATACTCACAGTCTCTGTTATCTGTGATGACAAGGTTATACTTATGAAGCATAAACATAATGTGAATATTATTTTTTTCATAATTATTCTTTTAAGAGCCTGTTTAAATTTTCCTGTTTGAAATAAAAAGAGTGCTTCTTCTTTCCT
>OHPH01001374.1_pt1 | contig 10538 bp, 7 predicted proteins | sample 1577681 | NCBI WGS metagenome assembly OHPH01 (sample SAMEA3879603, study PRJEB24766) | human gut metagenome | biome: human-associated habitat; feature: feces | place: USA | collected 1985/1987 | reverse complement strand
CCTGCTGCAGCAAGGGTCACGTCGAGCTGTATGCGCTTGATGTGGTTCGTCTTTTTCTCGCGGTGATAGTAGGTCTCCACGTCCAAGACCACGTCGTTGAAGTCATAGTCGCCTACCAACGGGAAGTTGTCTTCGAATACGTACGTATAGGAGACCGGGTCTGTAGGGGTCTCTGAGCCGGACTCGTTCGGAGTATTGCCTTCGCCCGTGCAGTCTCCGGCAGGAATGGTGATGGGGGATTCTCCCCATTTGGATATGGTTCCTTCGGTGTTCTTGATGGCATCAAGGAATTTGGCTTCCCACCAGATGTCCTCGGTGATATCATCGTCAATTTCTTTCACTTCATAATGAATGTTTCCCTGGCTGGAGAAATTTCCTATATCTTCAATTTTATTGATTTTTACCAGTGCATATTCATTGTTTGGACCCATAAATTGTGCTTGTGACAATTCTGCTTCATCAAGTACGGTTATCATGGAGTTGTCACCCATCGTGATTTGGGTGTTGTAATTGTTGCTATGGTCCCCGAAATCCTCTATCTCTGCAGAAGAGGTGTCTCCCATGTTCAGTGTGCCTACAAATTCTTCCGCATATAGATAGCATCCGTTGTCTATAGTGATGTTGCTGTCGGTTTTCCCGATATAGGCTTTGCCCTGGTTGATGAATTTGCATCCGCTGTCGAAATTCATTTCATCGACACGCACAGTACCGCAATTATAGAATGCTCCTCCCTGGCTGACATGGAAATCATCTATTTCCATAGTGCCGGCATTGTAGTTGTAGCTGCCTCCGGATGCATTGGTCAATTCGATGTCGTTCCCTTTGATGGTTCCACCCGCGTAGACGATAAACCGGCTGGATTGCACTAAAGTGAAGGTGTGCTCGTCCGGTATCACGATTTCCCCTCCGTCAATCACATAGAATTCGAAGCCTCGTTCAACGGTCATGTTGTTTCCATTGGGTTCCCAGCTGCCTTCAATGATGATGATGGCCGGATTGTCACTTCCCATGCCGTCCTTGCTGATTTTATTCCTATATATATTGTCTTTGGAGATTTTGTAGGCTTTTCCGTTTTGAAAATCGGTATTCGGCCTTATTTCTTCGGCACTTGATAGCATTGCGGTGATTTCCGCCTCGGACTTTTCCGGTGAATAGGTCTCGATGCTGACACTGCGTGTCCATGCGGCACGTGTAGTTGTGGGGGAACTGCCGAAAGCGGCATGGAGCTGACCGTTTTGGATGGATACGTATTTTACTATGTTGCGGCTGTGTGCATCGGTGCGGCACACAAAAGCGCTCGTCAGCACAGAAGGGCAGTCCATGACGGTAGTAAATACAGTTGCATTATTGGTGGTGCCTTCTGCCAGCAGTTTGGCAGATGACCGGCTGATTAAGGGGTTCTTGTCGTAAATACGTATGGTGTAGTCGATGCCGGTATCTTCGGATACAGAAACATTGACCCGGACCTGCTGAGTCATTTTCCAATCCATAGCCGGGTCTATGTTCTTGACCGGAAACCTATCCTGATAGGCTGCTTTCACTTTCTCGGGGTTAAAAACATCGTCTTTACAACCCTGCAGCAGTATACTCATTGCAAGAATAACAAGCGGCAGAAAGCGTTTGTATTGGATATTCTCTCCCATATTTTACATTTGTTTTGCTTGATTGTAAGCAAAAGTACGTTTATTTAAACTAATAAGCTTTATTAATGGGGGATAAAAGCGTGTTGGTTAACGCTTTTTAACGATTTTGTATGGATAGATAATGCAAGTTTGTCTTGAAAATTATCAATATTACTAAATGCCCTCTGTATTGCCGCTTTACTAAATCTTGGTGATTTCTCCTGCCAGGTCGGAATTCATGCGGTGGCGGATTTCGGCTTGGTCCAGTCCATGCCCCAGGAGGAACATGAGTTTGGTGACGGCACATTCGGGGGTACTGTCATAGCCGCTGATGACGCCTGCCTGGAGAAGTTGCAGACCGGTTTCGTAACGTCCCATCTCGACGGCGCCACTTTGGCATTGGGTGATGTTGACGATGACAATGCCACGTTCGCTGGCTTCTTTCAGCTGGCGGATGAACCATTCTTTCTGGGGGGCATTGCCGGAACCGAAGGTCTTGAGGACAACAGCTTTCAGACCGGGAACATGAAGCACGGAGTTGATGATGCTTTCCTGGATGCCGGGAAAGAGGGTGAGCACTACGACATTGGTGTCGAAAAGGTAGTGCGGCTTCATGGGGCGTGACGGGTCGGGACGGTGGATGAGGTGCTCGTTATAACGGATATGGATGCCTGCCTTTGCCAGTGCGGGATAGTTGAAGGAGCGGAAAGCGTTGAAATTCTCGGCATTGATTTTGGTGGTACGGTTGCCCCGCATCAGCTCGTTCTCGAAGAAGATGCACACTTCGGGGACGATAGGAGTACCGTCCGGATGCTTGGCGGCGGCTATTTCAATGGCGGTGATGAGGTTCTCTTTCCCGTCGGTGCGCAGGGTGCCGATGGGAAGCTGGGAACCGGTGAGGATGACCGGCTTGGAAAGGTTCTCGAGCATGAAACTGAGGGCGGAGGCTGTATAGGCCATCGTATCGGTACCGTGCAGGATGACGAAGCCGTCGAAATTGTCGTAGTTGTAGTTGATGATTTTTACAATCTTTGCCCAGAGGGAAGGTTCCATGTCGGAAGAGTCGATCGGTGGGTCGAACTGATAGGAAGAGATGCGGTAGTTGAAGCGCTTCAGTTCGGGAACATGCTGTAGCAGTTGGTCGAAGTTGAAGTTCTCAAGCGCACCGGTCTCGGGATTTTCTATCATTCCGATAGTTCCGCCAGTGTAAATCAATAGTACGGAAGGGCAATCGACTTTCATGATATTCGTATTAGAGCTTTTTTCGGGCACAAAGATAGTGAAATATGAGATGGGGAGAAAATAAAAGAGACAAGTCTTTGCAGATTTTGTCTCTTTTATTTTTTCATTGCGAAAAATATATTGTATGAAATTTGAATAAGCTCACTGTTTCAAATCTTCCTTCAACTGCCTGATAGCCTTTTCCGTATCTCCTTCCTTCTCGTTGAGCAGCGTGACGAAGCGGCTGCCGATGATGGCACCGGATGAGTGGGCGCAAGCGGCATCGAATGTCTGCTTGTTGCTGATGCCGAAGCCTACCATGCGTGGATTGCGCAGGTTCATATCCTCTATCTTCTTGAAGTAGGCTTGCTTCCGGGTGTCGAAGTCTTTTTGGGCACCGGTGGTAGCGGCACTGGACACCAGATAGATGAATCCGTCGGTGTGGGCGTCTATTTCGCGGACGCGGGCTTCGCTGGTTTCGGGGGTAATGAGCATGATGACACGGATGTCATACTTCGAGGCGATGGCTTTGTAACTCTCTTCGTAATCGCGGAAAGGGAGGTCGGGAATGATGACGCCATCGATGCCGCATTCCACGCACTTCTGGCAGAAGGCTTCGAAGCCGAACTGCATGATGGGATTGAGGTACCCCATAAGGATGAGGGGGATGCGGACATCGCGACGGATGTCGCGCAATTGTTCGAAAAGCAGGCGGAGGGACATGCCGTTGTGCAGGGCGCGGGTGGCGGCGTTCTGAATGACAATGCCGTCGGCCATGGGGTCACTGAACGGAATTCCGATTTCAATCATGCTGACTCCGTTTCTTTCGAGGGCACGGATAACGTCGGCAGTACCGTCGAGGTTGGGACAGCCTGCACAAAAGTAAATGGACAGCAGATTCTTGGGGCTGTCCTGGAAAAGTTGGTTAATGCGGTTCAACATACTATTTTTATTTACTATTTTACAATTTACTATTTACTATTTACTATTTGGCTGCGCAATAACGCTGCATGGTACTATTTACTATTTGACAATTTACTATTTACTATTTACCATGTACAATGTACAATTTGCCATGCGGCGTATATTGCGCAGCCAAATAGTAAATAGTAAATCGTCAAATCATACCTCCCTTCAGTTCTTTCAGGAAGTTTGAGATGCGTTCCACATCCTTTATTCCCGGTGCCGTTTCGAAACGGCTGTTGATGTCGATACCTGCGAAATAGGGATGGCGAAACTCCCGGAGGGCTTTTACGCTGTAGGGGTTGATGCCACCGCTAAGCAGGAACGGGGTGGGACCGTTGTAGCGGTGCAGGAGGTTCCAGTCGAACTGGTTGCCGGAACCGCCGTACTGCGGGGTCTTGGTGTCGAAGAGGTAGTAGTCGCACAGACCATTGTAGGCAGATACGGCAAGCAGGTCCTTGGGCAGCAAGATAGAGAAAGCCTTGATGAGGTGCAGGCCTGCATTGCGCAGGGAACGGCAGTATTCGGGAGCTTCATGGCCATGCAGCTGGATGTAGTCAAGGCCGAAACGGTCGGTATACATTAGGATGTTTTCCTTACTTTCGTTGACAAAGACGCCGACGCGCTTGGCGCAGGCTGGCAGATACCCGGGCATCTGGCACAGACAACGGGGAGATTTGGGGTAGAAGATGAAACCAATCATATCTACACCTTGCAGTTCTACATTGCGGATGTTTTCTGCTTCGGTCATTCCGCATACTTTGATGAGAGGAGACATTTTATTTACGATTTACAATTTGGCTGCGCGATATAACGCTGTATGAGAGACTTTTGTATTTACAATTATCAACTTTCAATTATCAACTTTCAACTTTTAATTATCAATTAAGAGACTGTCTTGGATGAACTCTTTCAGGGTTTCGCCCGGGTTGGCTGTTTTCATGAAGGTTTCGCCGATGAGGAAACCGCGGAAGCCGGCGGCACGCAGGCGGCAGATGGTTTCGGGGTCGGAGATGCCGCTTTCGGAGACAAGGAGCGGGGATGCCGGTCCGTGGGTGGCTTCGCGCAGTTGCCGGGCTATCCGGAAGGAGTTTTCTACATCGGTGACGAAGGAGCCGAGGTTGCGGTTGTTGACACCCACCATGTCGACCTCCTTATTTATATAGGAGAGTTCCGAAGGGCTGTGGATTTCGAGCAATACCTCCAGCCCGAGTTCGTGGGCTTGGGCGGTGAGGGTGCTACACTGCTCCGGACTGAGGCAGGAGGCAATGAGCAATACGGCATCGGCACCTACAATGCAGGCTTGCAGAAGCTGGTACTCGTCGATGATGAAGTCTTTGCGCAGGATGGGGATGCGGACGAGCGGACGGGCCGTGCGGATGTCGCGCAGCGTACCGCCGAAGAACCTCTCATCCGTCAGGATGGAGAGGGCGGCGGCGCCGGCGGCTTCGTAGGAGGCGGGTATTTCCTCTGCCCGGGCAGCCTCGTTTATCCAGCCTTTGGAGGGTGAACGGCGTTTGAACTCGGAGATGATTCCTGTAGAAGAAGCGGCAAGGGCCTGCTTCATGCTGCGGCGGTGGGCTGCATTCTCCCGGATGATGATTCCGGCTTGCTCCTGCAACTGTTCCAGAGAGACGGTTTGCTTTTGCAGTTCAATCTCTGTTTGCTTATGGGCGATGATTTCGGACAGTATATCTTTCATTGCTTCATTTATTAATCTCGATAAATTTTTTCAGTGTCGCCAGCGCCCGTCCGCTATCCAGCGATTCGCGTGCGATGGCGATGCACTCTTCAATCTCTTTCTGCGGCTCCATCACCTGGATGGCAAAGGCGGCGTTGACAATGACGCATTGCGTTTGTGCAGGTGTGGCATGCCCCGTAAGGATATTGTCGAAGATGCGGGCGGCATCTTCCTTGCATACGCCGCCGAAGAGTTCTTCGGGACGGGCATCCTTGAAGCCGAGGGCCTGCGGACGGTAGATGCGCTCATAGTTGCGGGTCATCACCTTGAACTCGTCCGTCAGGGAGATTTCGTCGTAGCTGTCGAGGCTGTTGACCACGGCAAAGTCAATGCCGAGTTTATAGAATACGTTGGTGTATAGGCGCATCTGCGAGAGGTCTGCCACACCGAGCAGCTGGTATGCCGGACAGCATGGATTCACCAACGGGCCGAGCAGATTGAACAAGGTGCGTACTCCCAGCGTCTTGCGTACGGGACCGACAAACTTCATCGCCGGATTGAAAAGCTGGGCATGAAGGTAGGCGATGTTGCACTCCTCCATGCTGCGTTTCAGTGTGTCGGGGTTGTTGGTGAAGCGTACGCCGTGCTGCTCGATGACATTGCTGGCTCCGCTCACGGAAGTGGCTCCGTAGTTGCCGTGCTTGGCAACCTTGTAGCCGGCTCCCGCCACCACGAAGCAAGCGCAGGTGGAGATGTTGAAGGTGTTCTTTCCGTCGCCTCCCGTACCCACAATGTCGATGGGGCGATAGGGGGCGAAGTCGATGGGAAGGCGTGTCTCCATCAGTGCTTCGCGGAAACCGATAAGCTCGTCCACAGTGATGCTTCGCATCTGGAAGGCAGTGAGCAAGGCTGCTATCTGCGCCTCAGGATACATTTCCTTGGTGATGTTGAGGAGGATTTGTTTGGTCTCCTCCGACGTAAGCTCTTCGTGATTGAAGAGACGGGTGAGTATTGCTTTCATCTATTTATTTACGATTTGACGATTTACGATTTGACGATTGAATTTACTCTTTTTCTGAAGTGCCTCATTTGAAAAGCCAGTTTTTTACGATTGTTTTTCCGTCGGGTGTCAGTACCGATTCAGGATGGAACTGGATGCCGTGTATGTCATACTCCCGATGTTTCAGCGCCATGATTTGTCCTTCGGGGCTGATGGCGGTAATGGCCAGCGCTTCGGGAAAGTCCTTCGTATCCACTACCCAGGAGTGGTATCGTCCGACGGGAATCCTATTGGGTAAACCGCAGAAGATATAGTCTTCTTCGAGAGAAATACCTTCATAATCCTTTCCCCCTAATCCTTCATCCCTAATCCTTAATCCTTCCTCCTTCCTCCTTATCTCCGTCTGTACCCCATGGAACACCTCTTCCAGATTGACCAGCTTTCCACCGAACGCTTGTCCGATGGCTTGTTCGCCCAGACAGACACCGAGTATGGGTTTCCGTCCGGCATAGGTGCGGATGACATCCAGCAACAGTCCGGCTTCCTCGGGGACACCGGGGCCGGGTGAGAGGATGATTTTATCGTATGGCTCCAATTCTTCGAGCCGGAATTTATCGTTGCGCAGCACATCCACTTCTGCGCCAAGCTCTTTCACCAGATGGGCAAGGTTGTAGGTGAAGGAGTCGTAATTGTCTATGATAACTGTTTTCATCTTTTGTATTTACAATCTATTTTATTTACTATTTGACGATTTACGATGTACGATTGAAGTTACTTTATTTACGATGTACGATTTGGCTGCGCAATGTACGCCGCATGGCAAATCGTACATCGTAAATCGTCAAATCGTACATAAACTCACATTTTTTCTGCCATCTCAATCGCCTTTTTCAGTGCGCCGAGCTTGTTGTTCACCTCTTGCAGTTCGTACTCGTCGTTGCTCTTGGCTACGATGCCGCCGCCTGCCTGGAACCAGAGGACACCGTTGCGGCTGACAAAAGTACGAATCGTAATCGCCTGGTTCAGCGAGCCGTTCAGTCCGATGAAACCGATGCAGCCGCCGTAGGCTCCACGGTTGTGCGGTTCCAGCCGGCTGATGAGCTGCATGGCGCGTACTTTCGGGGCGCCGCTCAGGGTACCGGCAGGGAAGGTGTCGATGAAGGCCTTGACGGGGTCGGCCTCTTCGCGGAGCGTTCCGCTGACACGGCTGACGAGGTGGATGACATGGCTGTAATACTGCATCTCCTTATAGAAATCCACCTTTACATCGTGGCAGTTGCGGGAGAGGTCGTTGCGGGCAAGGTCCACCAACATCACGTGTTCGGCGTTCTCTTTGGGGTCGTCGTGCAGGTACCGGGCATTGATGGCGTCCTGCTCTGCATCGCCGGTGCGCTTCGTGGTTCCGGCAATGGGGTCGATGTAGGCATGGCGGCCTTCGATGCGGCAATGGGTTTCGGGGGACGAGCCGAAAATGCGGAAGCCTCCGAAGTCGAAATAGAACAGATAGGGAGAAGGGTTGATGCTGCGCAGGGCACGGTAGAGCTTGAAGTCGTCGCCCGTGAAGCGCTGTTCGAAACGGCGGGAGAGGACTATCTGGAAAACGTCGCCGCGCAGACAGTGGGCGATGCCCCGGCGGATATTCGCCTTGTGCTCCTCGTCCGTAAGCGGAGAGGTGGTGGGGCCGATGGCGCGGAAATCGTAGGCGGTGTAGTTGCGGTTATGGATGGCCTTCTGTACCTGGTCCAGTCCGCTGGTCTCGCCGGGCGCCAGCATCTCGAGGAGCAGCATCTCATTCTTGAAGTCGTTGAAGACGATGAGGTACTTATATAATATGTACAGCATGTCCGGCGCATCGTTGGTAGCTTCGCGGCTGTCCTTCACGGGGATATTCTCGAAGTAGCGGACAGCATTGAAGGAGGTGTATCCGTAGAGTCCGCAGTAATTGCTGTATTCGCCCTCCACGCGGAAGCGGGCGCGGAAATCGTTCAAGGCATTCTCCACCCGGTATGCATCGGTTATGGGATGCTCTTCGCGGCTGTCGTCCGGCAGGCGGAAGATAGCCGTGCCGTGGTCTATGCTGACACTTGCCAGCGGACACAGAGCGATGAACGAACGGTTGTTCTCACTGCCGTGATAGTCGGAACTCTCCATAAGTGCGCTCTGCGGAAAGATGTCACGCACCTTCAGATACGTGCTCACCGGCGTATGCAAGTCACCGAGCATGGTGCAGCTGATTGTTTTATAATCATATTGTTTCATTGTATCTTGTATTTTATTTCATTGTATCTCGTATTTTCAAATAACTCATCACTTATAACTCATCACTCAAATACGTCTCTATATCCTTATCCCCCCGTCCCGACACCGTCAGCACCACCACGTCCGTCGGCTTGAACCTCATCTTCTCCAGCGCACCCAGTGCGTGGGCACTTTCCAATGCGGGGATGATGCCCTCGAGCCGGGTCAGTTCGTAGGCGGCACGGATGGCTTCGTCGTCGTTGACGGCGAGGACGATGGCACGCTTCTGCTTGGCAAGGTTGGCGTGCATGGGGCCGATGCCCGGATAGTCCAGTCCGGCAGAGATGGAATAGGGCTCTTCTATCTGTCCGTCCTCGTTCTGGATGACGTAGGTGCGCGAGCCGTGGATGATGCCCATCTTGCCGAGGGCGATGGTGGCGGCTGTCATTCCCGTTTCTATTCCTTTACCTCCCGCTTCCGCCAGGATAATGCCTACCCGTTCGTCGTTGATATAATGATAAATCGTTCCGGCGGCATTGCTTCCTCCACCTACGCAGGCGATGAGGTAGTCGGGGCATTCGCGTCCCTCGTGTTCAAGGAGCTGCTTCCTTATTTCTTCGCTGATGACGGACTGCAGGCGTGCCACCATGTCGGGGTAGGGATGCGGGCCGACGGTGGAACCTATCACGTAGTAGGTGTCCGACGGATGGCAGCACCAGTCGCGGATGGCTTCGTTGGTGGCGTCCTTCAACGTCATATTGCCACTGGTGACGGGAACGACGGTGGCGCCGAGCATCTTCATCTTCTCCACATTGACGCGCTGGCGCTCTACGTCGGTCTTACCCATGTAGACGATGCATTCCATGTTCATCAAGGCGCAGACGGTGGCTGTGGCCACCCCGTGCTGCCCGGCTCCGGTTTCGGCGATGATGCGGCGCTTGCCCATGCGGCGTGCCAGCAATACCTGCCCGATGCTGTTGTTGATTTTGTGGGCACCGGTGTGGTTCAGGTCTTCACGCTTGAGGTAAATCCGGCAACCGTACTTCTCGGACAAGCGGTGTGCCAAGTAGAGTGGGGAAGGGCGTCCCACGTAGTCGCGCAGCAACTGGTCGTATTCACGCTTGAAGTCCTCACTTTGCAGCACCTTGAGGTAGGTGTTCTGCAACTCTTCTACACATTTGTGGAGGATTTCGGGAACGTATGCCCCGCCGAACTCTCCGTAATAACCTTCTTTGTCAACTAAGAAATTCATCATGTTATTTACTATTTGACGATTTACTATTTACTATTTCAGAAATTAAAACGCATTATTGCTTAAACGAAAAAAGCCCCGTCGCTTGGTGCGACAGGGCTCTTTTTGTTTTTTACTATATATTACATATATACATACGAGCACTGCTCCCTTACGACTGTCGGAGTTGTAACGGGCGCCACCACCAATATGTATTTACTAACATTGTTCTCATTGTCTTTTGTAATTTTATGGGGGCAAATATAGACACTTTGTTTGAAACAACAAACAAAAAATGACTTTTTTTCTCTTTTGCCTTCATTTTTCTGATATAGAACAATTTTCAACCTGAACTGTTCTTATAAATATTGAATATTTAAACAAAAACAATTATGAAACAGAGAAAAGTTTTAGTAGGTATTGCTATTGCCATTTTCATTATATTATTATTGTATTGGTTATTGGTAGCAGAGGATATGAAACCCTGGTTGTCGGCTATGGTTCCTTCCGTGGCACAACAATTCTTCGCTTGATTCTGACAGGGTTCGGATAAATCATATATCTTTGCAAGGATAGTGACTA
>OHPH01001363.1_pt1 | contig 10625 bp, 11 predicted proteins | sample 1577681 | NCBI WGS metagenome assembly OHPH01 (sample SAMEA3879603, study PRJEB24766) | human gut metagenome | biome: human-associated habitat; feature: feces | place: USA | collected 1985/1987 | reverse complement strand
TTAACGCCCATGTTCTCTTTGACCATGTTGTTGACGAAGTTCACAAGCATCTCCGCAACCACCTGACGTTTTTTCTCAGGCACTTTTTTCAAATCGTGTGTGAGCCACAAGCACAGTATCAGCACCGCAACTATAATAAGCCAACCCATCACCACCGTTTCGGTGATCCTCAGACTGCCTATTTCAAACACTATCTTAGGGCCGTTTCCTATACCCGTCATTTATTTATCCCTTCTTTCTCTTATCTGTATGACATACAGAATTATCCTCGGATAAAACTGCGGAAGCAGTATCCCAACTGGACTTACTGCCTTCGTGAGCATAGCCCCCGCACAAAGAACAAAAAGCACTCCATACCTAGTCATGTAACACCCAAGCATTGTCCGCTTAGCCTTTTTGCCCTCAAGCTCCACAACCTTTTCGCAGGTCACACCAAGGTAGTACATACAAAGGCACATATAGCCCCAGCCCAATGCAAAGCCCGCAAGCTGTGTGATGTCAAAGCCCCACAGCAAAGTAAATGCCCAGCATACAACAGCCATAACACCGCCCCATAAGCATATTTTTTTCAGCAAGCCGCCAAGCTCAGAGCCTATATTTTTCACTTATTTTCTCCGATTTTCATAAAGAAATCCACCATAAATCTTTACATTTTCTTAATAGCAGAAAATATCTGCCTGATGTATTTCATTATACCACACAGCCCCACATTTTTAAAGAGCAAACCGCAAACTTAAACATTTATTTTACATGGATTTTACACTTCGTTCACAGTTAGTCAAATAATTAGTTAATTATGATTTGGCGTTAATAATTTATCAATAGTCAACCATTGACTTTTGACATTGTTTGAGTTTTATCATACGATTTCACAATAAAAAACGGACTGCCGCAAGCCGAAATAATATCACGGCTGAGCAGTCCGCAAGCATATGTGCAGCTTATCTGATGATATCGTCAACAACGCTTTCTACAGTGCTTACAGTATCATCAATAATATCCGCACCACCGCTTACAGTGTCCTTGATACCATCGCCAACACGGCTCACAAGCGTGTCGCTGTCATCACGTCTGCTTGTGACCTCATTTTTAGAAGTTGTGGTCGCAGTAACGCCGGAAGATGTCGAACCTGAGTTATCGTCATTTCTTGAACAGCCTGCGAGCATAACACCGCAAAGACCGAGACAAGTTAGCATAGCGAACATTTTTTTCATAATTAAGTTCCTTTCAGTATAAGATATGCCATTTTAGGCTAATGCTATTATTTCTCGGAGATGAGGATATATTCATAAAAAAACAAAAAAGAGATGAGCCAAAAGCCCATCTCTCTGTCAGATCAAAAAATCAATAGAACCGCGATTTCTTTTTCTTGATAACGAAAATAACAGCACCAACAATAACCACCGCAACGACCACAATAACTACAATGCCTACTACTCCGATACCCTTTGAAGATTCAGCCTCAGATGACGAAGTGCTGCTCAGTCCGTTTGACTTAGGCTGTATCTTTAAGCCCTGCACGATCTCCTGTGCCTTTGCACTTTTATTGTAGCCATCGAGATTCATTACCTGAAGATCTACACCGTTCTTCTGCAACGGAGTATCTATTACAAGATTATCAATATAAAGCACATCTGTCTTATCCATTTTCTTTATAACCGGTATCTCGAATACGAACTTTGTTGCTCCGCACTTGTCAGGCACTGGTATAAGTGCTGTCGCATACTGAGTAACATTATTGCTTGCATCTGTATTTATTTCAAGCTGAACACTATTGCTGGTCACCTTTTTGTATTCCTCAGTACAAGGAAAAGCAAACACAGAATCTCCCATAAGCTTGCCCTGAGCGTCCTGATTTATCCTGTACTTAAAAGAAATCATACAGCCGTCAAAACAAGTCATACCAAAATCCTTGGCGTCGATCTCAACGCCCATCGTTATATAAGGCGCATCTTCAGAATCAGAGCCAGGATAAACCAAATTCTTATCGTCATCTCTTATAAGCGAAGCAAAAGTACAATAATCGCTTATGTCATTAGGCTGTGTTGCTGTTATCTTAAGGCTTGCACCCTGATAAGCATAGGTCTTTTCTTGGGATGCTCCCACTGAAATCTTCTCACCGTCAGGAGTCACCTTGATATATCTCTCCCAATCCTTCATATCAAACGACAAGGACGGTGCTGAAGTATCTGTTGTAAGGATACTCTTGTCGGCATCATATTCAGGTATTTCAGCCTCACTGTCGGCATAAGCAGGCACAGCACAAACGCCAAGCATCATTATCGCTGATACCACGCCAAGTATTCTCTTTGATCTCATTTTAATTCTTATCCTCCCTTGATACTATTGTATGTAAACGCTTTCATAGCCGTTCACACAAGTATCGAAACGTTATAAAACACTATTAATATTTTACACCTTTTTAACAAATCTGTCAAGTGTACCATACAATTTTTCATATAATGTAACTGTTTTGTAATACAAGCTAAGCGTTTTAACCAAAATAGCCACACGATTTTTATGAATAAGCTCTTATTGACAGCCATTTTTATCAAAAAAAGACCGCCTTCTCAGACGGTCCTGCGAACTTATTGAATACCAAGGAACTGTAAATACTGCTTATCCGGCATTGTTGTAACAGAAGTGGCTCTCAGATCATCAGCCTCCGAAAGTCTGTACTGCACCTTGAGAACTCCGTCCTCCTTTACCCAGCCAACATCAGGAACTGTTCCTCTTATACCCTTGTTGGAAATGGTCTTTTTGATACCTTTCTGCTTAAGAGTAAAGAATTTAAGCTCGATATCCTGATTGTATGGCACTACGCATATCTTTACAGCACCCTTGTCGCTGTCCTTTACATCATAAAGTATTATCTGATACTGGCCGTCAGGCGATATGGTATTTGATTCTGACGTTACTTCAGTGAGCTTCTTGAAGTTATCTCTGTAGAGAGCATAAACACTTGACGATGTGTCAAGATCTGAATTTAGCACAGTTTCAACAGACGTGCCTCCGAAAAGGATATTAAGCACAAAGTATGCAACTATTCCAAGAACATACAAAAGCAGATATATTGTACCCATTATAACCTTTACAGTTTCGTTCGTGCCTGCTGCAAAGAACATTATGATAGCAACAATGAACGGCGGAACTATCAATATCCAGTCGCCCATGTTGAAAAGTATCATGCAGAACACGACCGGAAGCATGAGTATGCTCAGTATCTCCGTCACAAGCTCACGTCTTGAAAAGAGCATAAGTCCCATAAAAACTACGTTAATCACCACATACACCGTGAAAAACGACTTTTCTCTGCCTGCCGCAAACTCCAGATCATACAGGAACGTTGCATAAGTGAGCAGAGTTATTACAGCAAAGTAAGCGACATTGAAAACTGATACCGCTCGCTTTACCCATACGTTAGATAAAAAATCCTTCATTTTTAGTCCTCCCTAGACACTCTGTTCTTTTATTTTACACGAAATTACGCAAAAAATCAAGTGCTTTATTTCTTTATTTTTTCTTAAAACACAAATCAGACATATCAAATAGTATTTAGTTGGCTGAATGCCGTCAATTGAGTATTATCTCTTCACCGCCGCTGAGTCCCGAAAGTATCTCAACATTGTCGTTGTCCTCGATGCCAAGCTCTACGTCCTGCTCTATCTTTACACCGTCCACAAGCAGGTTCACATAGTTGCGTCCATCAAGCTTCTTCACCGCCTTCTGCGGAACTATCACAGTATCAAGCCTTGAATACACGTCAAAGACAACCTCTATGCCGCCAAGATCCAGCATATCGTTCTCCTCGTCAGGGGTTATAACATAAACATATGCCGAGAAATCTCCGCTCTCATTGTAGATTATATCCGTCACAGTGCCACCCATCGTATTGGCACCCTGCACTATCTGCACTGCAGTGCCAAAATTCACGTTTGTGAGCGCGTTATCAAACACAGACACGCACAGAGCCTTTTGTGATTTATCGGAAGTATACCCAAGCACCTCGCCCTTATTCACCGGCATGAACGCTGTCAGCTCCTGACCTTGTCTGTCTGCAAGATCAAACTGTCCGTCACATGGAGCGTAAACCTTATAATCCTCCAAGGACGCCACAAGACTGTCATATTTGAGCTGTTCTATCTGTAAGTCATACTGAGAAAGCTGTATTTCACTGTAGTCAGCACCGTTCGCCTGCAATGTAGCGACCGTCTGCTTCGCCTGATTTAGCCTTATTTCTTCCTCTTCTATCTGTTCGTCCACATCGTCAGAATAAAGTGTGCAAAGCAGGTCACCCTTTTTCACATCACAAGGCGACTCCACATCTATAGACTTTATCTGACCGCTTGCCTTGAAGGTGACGGTTTCACTGTAAGGGTAATCATAAACATACTCCTGAGAGATATCTCCTATCTCAGCTTTTACCGTCTTATATGTTATATCCTTAGTTTCCAGAATAGGCACAGCTATCTCGTCTTTTTTCTCCGACTTTCCGCAGGCGCAAAGTCCGAAACACATTGCCGCTGCTGAGATCAAAGCAATAAATCTTATACTTTTCATAAAAAAGCCCTCTCGGTAATACAAAACTGCGGACACACTCCACCGCAGTGAATTATACCACATTTTCCGTCATTTTTCAAGCTTATCCCCTACATATCGTATATCTATTGTATAACTGCACAACACTGTCTGCCTATATTTATACAGGTTTACCACAGCAGTTCACCGATAATAGAGTTTGAAGCCAGAAACCCCGCAGGCGTAAGCCTTAAAATACCCTTTTCGACCACGCAAAGCCCCTGTTTCTGAAACAAAGCAGCCTTCTTTCGGATATTCTCCCCAAGCTCTTTACCACCAAGCTCCTCGGCTTTACCTATGTCAATGCCCTCCGTGAGCCTTAACCCCAGCATGACATACTCCTCTGCCTTGTCAGGGTCGTCCTCAAGCACCACCATGCTCTGCACCTTGACAGAAATAAACTCCTCAACATCGCTCTTGCAGTAATATCTCTCATTATCAAAGAAAGAATGTGCCGACGGGCCAATGCCTATATATTCTTCCCCGTGCCAATATTTAAGATTGTGCCGTGATTTTCCGCCCTCTTTGGCAAAATTTGATATCTCATACTGTAAGAAGCCCTTGCTTGCAAGCTGTCCCACAGTTTGCAAATACATATCGCACAGCATATCGTCATCAGCTACAGCTTTTCTCATCTCATCACAATCAAAAGCCGTACCCTTTTCTATTTTCAGCATATAAGCCGAAATATGATCAACAGGGAGTGCCGTAAGGCTCTCTATGCTATCCCAAAGGCTTTCAAGGGTCTGACCCTTTACCCCGAGCATGATATCGCAGGAGATGTGCCTGAGAAAAGTCATGAAGCCTGCCCAAGAAGCCAAGCTCCCTGTCATTAGCCGATTGAACACCAAAAGAAAGCCTTGTTACCCCTGCTTTTCTCCACCCTGACATCTTCTCCCCGTCCACAGAGCTGGGATTAGCCTCCAAGGTTATTTCAGGCTGGCAAAGATCAAAGCACTTTCCTGCCGTATCTATTATCCTGTCAACCTGTTCAGCCGACAGCACAGAGGGCGTACCACCGCCGAAGTAGATTGTATCGCATTTTATGTCCCTGCCCTTGAAAGCCTCAATATTGCGGCACACAGCCTGCGTGTAGTCATCATAAAGCTCAGGCCTGCAAACGGAATAGAAGTCACAGTAAGGGCATTTTCTTTTACAGAAAGGCACATGGATATAAATTCCTGTCATAGCATATCCTCGTCATCATCAAAAGCCTTGTCGATATACTCTCCTGTTTTTTCACGGTTGAGCCGAAATCTCTCTATCGCCTTTTTCACACCAAATATACCGCCCCACACAAGGAACATACAAAGGCTTATAAGCACTGCATAAAGCACGAAATAAGCCTGCTGTTTCAAACTGAGCTGAAAATACACCGACCGCCTGTTTAGCATAGCGGAAACTTTGGGGTGGATAACGATATAGCAGATAACGCCAAGAATACCTGCATAAGCAAGTGTGCATACCATGCCCATAAAAGCTTCCTTGAATTTAAGTGCCGAGAATTTAGCTCCTGCACACACCGCCCACACAGCGATAAGCACAAGCCCAGCCGCCGCAGAGATATTGGCATACACCTCATAAAGCACAGGCAATATCACCGCACCGCTCAGCCCGAAAGCCAGCGACAATTTCATAGACTTTTGTATATCAGGCATAGCTGCTCCTTTCATAAAATGTTGATATATTTGTATAAACCAAAACCTATCCACTCTCCGAACGGGCTGTCGAGGGCGCCAGCCCCTACACCAAAATTCTACCACCACAAAATCGCTCCGCTCGGTGTTTTCTCTACTTTGTATTGGTGATTTGCTCGGTATGGCTTCGCCAATTCCTCACTCCTCACTCCTCACTCCTCACTTAAACTACGCTACTCGTCCAGCTTCAGCACCGACATAAACGCTTCCTGCGGCACTGACACAGATCCAAGCTGTCTCATTCGCTTCTTTCCTTCTTTTTGCTTCTCCAACAGCTTCTTCTTTCTTGTAATATCTCCGCCATAGCACTTAGCAAGCACGTCTTTTCTCATAGCCTTGATAGTTTCTCTGGCTATTATCTTTCCGCCGATAGCCGCCTGCACAGGTATCTCAAAAAGCTGTCTTGGTATATTCTCTTTAAGCTTCTCCGTCAGTCTTCTGCCCCTTGAATAAGCCTTATCCTCGTGTACGATGAATGAAAGTGCGTCCACCACCTCGCCGTTAAGGAGTATATCAAGCTTCACAAGCTTAGACTTCGCATAGCCCATCATCTCATAGTCAAATGAAGCATAGCCCTTTGTGCGTGATTTCAATGCGTCAAAGAAGTCATAAACTATCTCGTTGAGTGGAAGCTGATAATGCAGGTCAACTCTAGTTTCGTCTATATACTTCATATCCTTGTATACGCCACGTCTGTCCTGACAAAGCTCCATTATATTTCCAACATATTCAGACGGCGTATAAATATGTGCATTAACTATCGGTTCCTCTGCCGAAGCAATATTTGCCACATCAGGATAATTTGTCGGGTTATCTATAAACACAGTTTCGCCGTTAGTCAGATTTACCTTGTAAATAACAGACGGCGCAGTTGTGATAAGGTCGAGATTATATTCTCTCTCCAAACGCTCCTGGATTATCTCCATGTGCAGAAGTCCGAGAAAGCCACATCTGAAACCAAAGCCAAGTGCAATTGAAGTTTCAGGCTCGAAGGACAGTGAAGCGTCATTGAGCATAAGCTTTTCCAAAGCGTCACGAAGGTCAGGATATTTTGCTCCGTCCGCAGGATAGATTCCACAGTATACCATAGGGTTTACCTTTTTGTATCCCGGCAGTGCCTCAGCGCAAGGCTCAGCCGCATTTGTCACAGTATCGCCCACACGAGTGTCGCCAATATCCTTGATAGAAGCAGCGATATATCCTACCTCGCCTGCATGAAGTTCGCCCACAGGCACAAGGTCAGTTGCTCCCATATAGCCTATCTCCACCGTCTGAAATTCAGCCCCCGTAGCCATAAGCCTAATGGTATCTCCAGCCTTGATATGCCCCTCTTTCACACGACAGTATATTATAACTCCCTTGTACTGGTCATAGTAGCTGTCAAAGATAAGAGCCTTCAGCGGAGCGTTCTCGTCGCCCTTTGGGCATGGTATATCCTTTACAACACGTTCAAGCACCTCTTTGACGTTCGTACCCATTTTAGCTGATATCCTCGGAGCGTCCATAGCTGGAATGCCTATAACGTTCTCTACCTCTGTGCAAGCCCTTTCAGGGTCAGCGGACGGCAGGTCTATCTTGTTTATAACAGGCACTACCTCGAGGTCATGTTCGATAGCAAGATAAGTGTTTGCAAGGGTCTGCGCTTCTATACCCTGGGAAGCGTCAACGATAAGCAATGCACCCTCGCAGGCAGCAAGAGAACGTGACACCTCATAGTTGAAGTCAACGTGACCTGGAGTGTCGATAAGGTTGAAAACATAGTCCCGCCCGTCGTCAGCGTGATAATTAAGGCGCACCGCACGAGCTTTGATAGTGATACCTCTTTCACGCTCGATATCCATATTATCGAGAAGCTGATCTTCCATATCTCTCAGCTTCACAGTATCGGTAAGCTCCAAAATTCTGTCGGCAAGAGTAGATTTGCCGTGGTCTATATGAGCTATAATGCAGAAATTTCGTATATTATTTTCGTTCATTTACTGATTTTCCTCTCTCAGACAAGTATACTTTTCCATAATACTTTATTATAACACGCTTGCCCCACATTGTCAATTTCTCCGCAAAGAAAAAAAGGCAGACACAACGTGCCTGCCCCAAAATACATATTATTCTGCGCTGATATATGCCGTTACAGCGTCATCAGAGCTGTCAGAAGTTGTTCCCTCTGGATAAGAGCTGAATGTGAACTTGTAATCCTTGTAGCCCTTTACCATAAGGAAAAGGTTTACATACTTGTATGTATTTCCAACAAAATATTCGTTCTTTTTCTGTGTAAGAAGCTCAGTAGTTCCGCCCATGCCGATATAAGTAGAAGCTCCGTCAGCAGAAGGTATTCCTCCGCCGCCCTTGTTAGAAGCAGAATAGTTTACATCAGGAGAGATTATGCCCCAATCATCGCTAGGGAAATCCTCCGGAACATATACCTCATATTCCATAACGCAAAGCTCACAGTCATCAGGTATTTTCAGCTCGCTCTCGTCTATCTTAGAAAAATCACTGCCAACAGAGTTGTTGAGCTCGATAGCCTTGTTTACATAATCTGCATCCTCACTTTTGCTAACTACCTTTGTTATCCTTGTATAGATAGTGTGGTAGATCTTGTCTGTAGCACAGTATCTGGTAGTCTTTATCCACTGACCGATAGGCGCAAGATTTTCCTCGCTTGTTTCAGAAGGCTCGATAGCACTAGCCGCAATATCGTTGCTGTCAACGCTTGCAGGCTTGTTTTCGTCAGCAGTGCTTGTGTCAGCCACCTCAGCCTGTGATGATTCCGTTACCGCAGAAGCAGTTGTTGTGGTAGTTGTCGTTGCTGTTGCATCTTCTGATGAGTCAGCAGCACTGCTTTCCGTCTGCACAGCCGCAGCAGAGCTTTCGTTATCACTGTCGGAAGACCCACTGTCAGAACAGCCTGCCATGCCAAAAGCCATTACCACTGCCAATAAAAGAGCAGATATTTTTTTCATAATGTTACCTCCATATTTCTTTAATAAATTTATTTTACAACATTCTCCTATGCAAGTCAACAATATTTTCGACATTTATAAATATTTTGTTAAATACCCACAAACAGCCATAGTGTTTTTACAACATAATGTAGTAAGAAAAGCACAACATAATGTTGTATGATATATTAAATATAGACTATCAGAAAGGAATGGAGCGCCGCATGGTTTTTCAAAGAATACGAGATATGCGAGAAGACGCAGACCTTAAACAAAACGATATGGCAAAAATACTCCATTGCTCACAGCAAGCTTACAGTAACTACGAACTAGGACAGCGTGATATTCCCACGGATATCCTCATAGCCCTAGCTGAATATCACAAAACAAATGTAGACTATCTTCTGGGACTAACCAAAAACAAGACCTACTATAAAGATATGTAAAGCGGAAAGAACATCTCTTTCCGTTTTTTTGCAACCCATTTCATACACATTTATACAATCCTCTTCTATGTAGGATTTGTTAAAATTGCCTATGACATTTTTAGAAAAAAAGTGTTATAATGTATATAAGAGACAAAATAAAGTTGTATTCACGATTTAATGAGGAAGGAGCGTTAAAAATGCTAAAAAAAGGCGACGTCATATCATATGGTACGACCGGAGTGTGCAAAGTCGAGGGCGAGTGCGAACAGACCGTCAAGGGTCAGAAAAAGCGCTACATAGTTCTAAAGCCTGTCCACCAAATCAATTCCACCTTGTATGTGCCGGTAGATAATGACGAGCTTAAAACAAAGTTCAAACCTCTGCTCACAGGCGATGAGATAGAGGAGATCATAAAAGAAATGCCCGAGGAGAGTTCCCTTTGGAAAGAAAGCAGCAGCGAGCGTGCCGAGCTTTATTCACAGGTACTTGAAAGTGGCGACAGAAAGCGACTTGCACAGCTTGTGAGAACATTGTATCTCAGACAGAAACATCTTATTGCGAAGGGCAGACATCTCCATTCATTGGACGAACGTTTTTTCAAGAATGCGGAAAATCTGCTCTTTGACGAGTTTTCAGCCGTCCTGGGCATATCCCAAGACGAAGTTTTCAACTTTATCGAAACTCGCCTGAGCAAAGCCTAAATACATACAAATGGCACAAATGATATCGGCAAATAAAAAAGGACAAACCACAGTGGCTTGTCCTTTTTGTTTTAATAAATAACACTCGATTATTCCTTGTCAACGTCCTCAACAGGCTCCTCGATAGCGTCGAGCTGAACTTCAACGTCAGCGCCCTCCTCAGTTGCAGCCTCGTCCTCAGCAGGCTCTTCAGCCTTTTCCTCAGACTTCTCAGCGTCCTCTGCCTTGTCAGCTTCATCAGCCTCGTCAGAGCACTCGTCGCAGCCGCAGCAATCGTCG
>OHPH01001359.1_pt1 | contig 10644 bp, 9 predicted proteins | sample 1577681 | NCBI WGS metagenome assembly OHPH01 (sample SAMEA3879603, study PRJEB24766) | human gut metagenome | biome: human-associated habitat; feature: feces | place: USA | collected 1985/1987 | reverse complement strand
AAAAACTGATCAGTGACGCTCACATGCTGGAAGAAGCCGGTTGTTTTGCCATTGTACTGGAGAAAATTCCTGCCGCTTTAGCCGAACGTGTGGCAAGTGAACTGACCATTCCTATTATCGGTATCGGTGCCGGTGGTGGAGTAGATGGCCAGGTGTTGGTGATTCAGGATATGCTGGGAATGAACAATGGTTTCCGTCCTCGTTTCCTGCGTCGTTATGCCGATCTGCATACTGTGATGACTGATGCTATCAGCCGTTATGTATCTGATGTCAAGAACTTAGATTTCCCGAATGAGAAAGAGCAATACTGATAATCTTTGGTCACTGGGCTTTATGAGGATATGCTTTGCCAATTTCCTGCTTTTTGCATCCATCTACATGCTTTTCCCGGTGCTTCCCTCGGTGATGATGTCCCGATTGGGTATTTCCACAGGGCAGGCTGGCAGTATGTTTCTGGTATTTGCAGCGGCGATGTTCCTGGTGGGGCCGTTCCATGCATATCTGGGAGATGAGTATAAGCGGAAACGTGTACTTGTCTATTCCATATTTGTGATTTTGGGAACGACTTTAGGCTATATCTTTGTCGATACTTTTCCGAGGTTGCTGATGCTTGTTGCTGTGCAGGGTGGAGCATTCGGATTGGCTGCGACGGCAGGCATTACGGTGGCCATCGATATCACTACTGCTTCGCGCCGTAGTGCCGGAAATCTGGGCTTTGCACTGGCAGCCCGCTTGGGTATGCTGGTAGGAGTGGTAGCGGGAATATGGATGTTCCAGCTCAAAGGTTTCAGTATGACGGCATATTTTTCTATATTATGCAGTATATTCAGTATTCTATTTGCATTGCGGGTATATGTAGCTTTCCGTGCACCGATAGGAGTGGGGTATTGCAATCTTGACCGTTTCTTGTTGTTGCGGGGGTGGCTTCCCGCCCTCAATTTGGTACTGATTGCTTTTATTCCCGGCATTGCATTATTGTTAATCAAACAAGGGGATTATGCTGCACTGTTTTTTCTCGTTGTTCTGGTAGTGCTTACGATACCTTTTACGAAGATATTTGTTAAGCTCTCGCAACATTGTCAACGGGGAACAGCGAATACAACTTGCCATTTGGCTATGGAAACCGGTATTCTGATTGGTCTTGCAGTTTGTTGTTTTCTATCGAATCATGGAGAAATGTATTCTGAATTTGCAGATGGGACCGGTATTGCAGATATTTATCTATATACTGATTTTCAGTTGATTTATAAGGTAATCGGTATTGGAATCCTGGTAGCTTTGGCTTTTTTCTTTTTGCTGACGTATCCTTATTATAAGAGGAAAAAAGTAAGATGAAACTTGTAAATCCGCCAATCTATCGGATTCATGCTAACTCCTCTTTCCCCTCCCTCTTAACTTAAATACGGGAGAAAAATAATAATCCCGATAATTGCCGCCGCAACAGCGCACACCAGCACTGCTCCGGCGGCAATGTCTTTTACCTGCCCTGCAATGGGGTGACGCTCGGGAGAAACCAGATCCACCAATTTCTCAATGGCTGTATTAAACAATTCTGCGGCTATTACCACGCCAATACATAAGATAATGACTATCCATTCCGTACGTGTTATGCCAAAGAAAAAACCGGCAGCTATCACCACTGCTGTAGTAATGAGATGAAAACTTAAGTTCTGTTCTTTCCCTACACATTGCCGGATACCTTTCCAGGCATATCCGAAACTGCGGATCTGTTTTTTTAAACTATATTTCACTTTGTCTCTTTTTGTTAGTATCTGTTAACTGTTAGACTAACGTCTAGTCTAGGGTAGACTAAACGTTAGTCTGCGGGTAGATGGGTCTTCAGTCTGGGGTAAACTCTTGTCACTCGTAGCCTGTCACTCGTAGCTAACTTAGCTTCTTGAAACTTGTTTCACTCCCTTCACCGTCCTCAGCTTTTTGAGCAGTGTCTCCAGTCGTCCTGTATCACCTACCATAATCGTCATCGTTCCGGAGAATAAACCATCATGGGAGTCAATACCGATAGAGCGCAATGAGATATCATTTTCTTTGGATATGATCGAAGTGATATTTGTAACAATGCCTATATCATCATGTCCCACAACGCGCAGCGTAATCGGATACTGCGTACCTTGCGATTTACCGGCCCAGCGTGCTTTTACGATCCGGTATCCGAATCGTTCACGTAACTGTGTGGCGTTAGGGCAGTCACTACGATGTATCTTGATGCCGCCGGTCACACTAACAAAACCGAAAACATCATCTCCATAAATCGGACTACAGCAGCGTGCCAGCTTGAAGTCCAACCCTTTCAGATCCTGATCAATTACCAGTACATCCTCTTTCGAACGGGTGATTTCGTCGTTCTGTGTCTGTTGCAGATTATATCCCTCGGCACTGCGGTATGTGATGTCGTCATGCGTATCACTTTCCCTCCTCTGTTGTTCCAGATATTTATCGATGATTTCATTCACATCCAGTGTTTCATCTGCGATGTTTTGATAAAAGTCTGTCACTGTCTTGAAGCCGAGACGTTTGATCAGGCGCATCATTACGGCTTCATCATATTCTATTTTCCGGTTCTTGAATTTACGCTCTATCGTTTCTTTGGCAAAGGCATGTTGGCGGGCAACCATCTCCTTCAATGCCTGGCGTATCTTGGTACGTGCCTTGGAGCTGGTTACAATATTCAGCCAATCCTGTTTGGGTGTCTGTGTATTCGAGGTCATAATTTCCACTTGATCACCACTATTCAGCACTTGCCGCAATTGGGCATTCTTGCCGTTTACTTTCGCACCGATACACTTACATCCTAATTTGCTATGGATGTGGAAAGCAAAATCCAGCACCGTGGCTCCCTTACCTAACTTAAACAGATCGCCTTTCGGAGTGAATACGAAAACCTCATCCTCGTATAAATCCAGTTTGAACTGGTCCATAGCTTCCAACCCGTTACTATCCGAGTTTTCTAATGCTTCACGGACAGTAGTCAGCCATTCATCCAATCCTGTTTCTCCCTTTACACCTTTGTAACGCCAGTGAGCAGCGAGCCCCCGTTCGGCGATATCATCCATGCGTTCGGTACGTATCTGTACTTCCACCCATTTGCTTTCGGGACCCATTACAGTAATGTGTAATGACTCGTAACCGTTACTTTTGGGTACAGATAGCCAGTCACGCAAGCGCTTCGGGTTAGGTTGGTACATATCTGTTACAATGGAATATGCTTGCCAGCACTCCTGCTTTTCTTTATCTACAGGCGAATCCAGGATAATGCGGATGGCAAACAAGTCATATACCCCTTCGAACGGACATTTCTGCTTCTTCATCTTTTGATAGATGGAGTGGATGGATTTAGTGCGTCCTTTCATGTGAAACTTTAGTCCGGCTTGTTCCAGTTTCTTCTGAATCGGCTCGATAAAGGCGGCGATATATTTGTCTCGTGATGCTTTTGTGGCATTCAGCTTATCTTTTATATGATAATAAACATCATGTTCTGTGTATTTCAGCGACAAGTCTTCCAATTCGGACTTTAATTTGTATAATCCCAACTTGTGTGCAAGTGGCGCATAAAGGTAGGCCGCTTCATTGGAAACCTGCTGGCGGGCTTCCTCGTTCTCCGAGTCCTTGATTTGGCGCATCAGGTTGACGCGATCGGCAATCATAATCAGGATAACGCGCATGTCTTCGGCAAAAGAAAGAAGCAAATTGCGGAAATTCTCTGATTCGATAGTTGGACTCTTGGCATATAACTCATTGATTTTAACCAGTCCGCGAATAATTCCTGCCACATCTTCTCCATATTCTGCCTGTACGGATGCCAAACTGCACAAATGGTTTTTTACCGATTCATGTAACATGATTCCCAAGATAGAAGCTCGCTTCATTCCGATTTCTTCTGCAACAATGACAGCGGTTTGCATATCTTTGATGATGGGGTTCATTCCAAAGTTATTTCGTGGCATACTACCTTCGGCAACTGCCTTGATAAGATGCGTTTTGAGCTTGCGACAGTCGTTTTTTTGTAAGGTGTCTCCCGATAGATGGAGTAACCGTTTGTAAAGAGTGAACAGTTGTTCACGCTCTTTGGCTGTGAAAAACGTTTTTTCTTCCATAACACGTGAAATCTTTTCTTTCGGCGTAAAGGTAGTTTTTTTCTTTCTTTTTTGGATGGCTTTACGGCATTTTTTTGTATTTTTGGGCATTAATGAATAATTAAAATAGATAACGGGTGATTAAACCATTTAAATTCATATACTTATGTTAACACCGGAAGATAAAGATTTATTAGCGAAAAAAGGTATTTCAGAGCAACAGATAATTGAACAATTGGCTTGCTTTGAAAAAGGCTTCCCTTTCTTGAAACTGGACGCTGCCGCTTCTATCGATAAGGGAATTATGGCTCCTGCAGAGAGTGAAATGAAAGAATATCTGGAAGCATGGGATACATATAAACAGGGTGAAAAAACAATTGTGAAGTTTGTACCGGCATCCGGGGCAGCCAGTCGCATGTTTAAGAATTTGTTTGAATTCCTGGGTGCGGATTATGAGGCTCCCAAAACAGATTTTGAAAAGAAGTTTTTCGACCATATTCATGGTTTCGCTTTTTATAATGACTTGAATGCCGCTTGTTTGGACAATACCGGCAAGAATATTGATGCATTGATTGCTGAAAAGAATTATAAGCCGGTGGTAGCAAACTTGTTGGAAGCTGTCGGACTGAACTATGGTGCTTTGCCGAAAGGTTTGTTGAAATTTCATCGTTATGCCGATGGTGTACGCACTCCATTGGAAGAGCATTTGGTGGAAGGAGCCCTGTATGCAGCCGGAAAGACCGGAAAAGTAAACGTGCATTTCACGGTTTCTACCGAGCATCGTGAACTGTTTAAACGGTTGGTGGATGAAAAGGTAGCAACTTATGCTCAAAAATACGGGGTGGAATTTAACGTTTCGTTCTCGGAGCAGAAACCGAGTACCGATACAATAGCAGCTGATATGGAGAACAAGCCGTTCCGTGATAACGGTAAGTTGCTGTTCCGTCCCGGTGGTCACGGTGCTTTGATTGAAAACTTGAACGACTTGGATGCGGATATTGTATTTATTAAGAATATTGATAATGTGGTGCCCGACCGCTTGAAGGACGAAACCGTTGCTTACAAGAAATTGATTGCCGGGGTATTGGTGACTCTTCAAAAGCAAGCGTTTGAATATTTGGAATTGTTGGATGGCGGCAAATATAATCATGAACAATTGGAAGAAATCATTCGTTTCGTTCAGCAGAAGTTATGCTGTCGCAATAATGAGATTAAAGATTTGGAAGATGCGGAGCTGGTTATCTATTTGCGTAAGAAACTGAATAGACCAATGCGTGTTTGCGGTATGGTGAAGAATGTGGGAGAACCCGGTGGAGGTCCGTTCCTTGCATATAACCCCGACGGAACAGTATCTTTGCAGATTTTGGAAAGTTCTCAGATTGATATGAATGATGCTGAAAAGAAAGCCATGTTTGAAAAGGGTACTCACTTTAATCCGGTAGATTTGGTTTGTGCCGTACGTGACTATAAAGGCCGTAAATTTGATTTGGTGAATTATGTAGATAAGGCAACCGGATTCATTTCGTATAAGTCGAAAAATGGCAAGGACTTGAAAGCATTGGAGCTTCCGGGACTTTGGAATGGTGCAATGAGTGATTGGAGTACTGTCTTTGTAGAGGTTCCTTTGGGTACTTTTAATCCGGTGAAGACGGTGAATGACTTATTGCGCGAACAACATCAATAAACTGTTGATGATTCGGAGTAAGTTTCCGGTATAATGATGCCTGGTAGGTAAGGGAGCGTGTCAAAACTAAACCAACCTGCCAAATCGTTAACTGTAGGGGCAGGGTTTGCCTGTCCGAATACACAGAGCAGACTGTTTTCGGGCGAGCAAATCTCGCCCCTATTGGCAAATGATAGCATTATCAACATTCTGGCACACTCCCTATTTGGAATGGATAATATTAATCAACCTGATACAGCTATATGAGAAGAAATAATCTACTGACTTTTATTGCGTCTCTTGCATTGGTTACCTCTTTTATTATGCCGGCTAATGCGGCTAAGCATAAGGAGTTGCCTGCCTTGGGAGACACTCAAATTCAAATCTTTGATAAAACGAACATCTGTTTCCGTCCGGATTCATTTGCCAATTACACTCCGGCAAGTGCAGATGGCGTTATCCGTTTGGTGAATGGGCGTATTATTCTTAAAAAGATATCTTTGCCTGATTATAAGCGGAATGTACGTGTGAAACTTCGTCTTACTTTGGCTTCCAATGGCGATCGTTGGGATAAGTCCGGTTCTTGTTTTGCATTGCCCAAAGAGTCGTTTGTCAACTTGATGAGCATTGCGCAAGGAAAGGCAGCTTTTCCGCCGGTAGACAGTCTGAAATATGAAAATATGATTGGCATTGTTCCGGGTAAGGACTATGTGCCTACGTTAGAGCTGATGCGCTTTATGACTCCGTTTGGAGTAGGCTTTTATAGTAAAAAAGACAATGAGATAGGAGCCAAACGCAAGCCGGTTTATATTTCCGAATGGGCGGAGAATGTGGTTTGGGAACAAGACATTACCGACCTTTATCCTGCTTTGGAGAAGGAAGCCTATATCGGTATCTTTATTGATACATGGACAGCCGAAGGATATGTTGTCGGTCTGGATATCGAGGTAAAAGAGAGTAAGATAAGTTGCGATGCGTTACCCAAGCGCCATGTACAGCCTTTGATAAACACTGTTTATTATATCGGTCAGACTTATCCCGATATATTTGCCCGTAAAGATGTGGCAATGGATTTTGAACTGCCTCGTCATGCAAAGAATGTCCGTTTGAAATATATTGTAACCGGTCATGGCGGTCATAGCGGTGGAGATGAATTTGTGAAGAAACGCAATATTGTTTCGGTAGATGGCGAGAATGTGCTCGATTTTATTCCATGGCGGGATGATTGTGCCTCTTTCCGTCGTTTCAATCCGGGGACAGGAGTGTGGCTGATTAAGCGGCTTTCCTCTTATATAGGTAAGAATGGTTATGAAGAAAAAGAAATAGAAGAACCATTGGGCTCATCGGATTTATCGCGCTCCAACTGGTGCCCGGGTTCGGATGTAGTACCGGAAGAAGTGATGCTTGGCGATTTGAAAGCCGGCAAACATACTTTTAAGATTAGTATTCCCGAAGCTCAGGAAGTAGATGGGGATAAACTGAACCATTGGCTGATTTCGGCTTATTTGGTTTGGGATGAATAATTTTGCATTTATATAAAGTAAATCATTATGAATTATTATCAGTATCAAACCGTATTGGGACTTCTCACCATTTGTGAGGAGAACGATGCTGTTATTGCCATCAATGTGGGACATTATTCCGAGAATAAAGGTGAGAAACGTGAGTCGGAATTGATTCGGAGGACGTATAAGCAATTCGTTGAATACCTGGATGGCAAACGTAAAGTTTTTGATTTACCTTTGTCGCTTAAGGGGACTGATTTTCAAAAGCAGGTGTGGCAGGTTCTCCGTGATATTCCTTATGGAGAGACACGCAGCTATAAACAGATTGCTGTAGCCATTGGCAACCCTAAAGCTGTGCGCGCCGTAGGTATGGCCAATAACAGAAATCCATTATTGATAGTGGTTCCCTGTCATCGTGTGATAGGTACGGACGGAAAAATGGTAGGATATGCGGCCGGAGTGGACAAAAAGGAATTTTTATTAAGGCTGGAAGGAAGTTTGTTATAATCTGAATAAATCGTTATGATGAATGAATATTGTATCAACGGGTTAACCATAAAAGAGAATTTGTTGCGATTGGCGGGAGAAGGTAATAAAAAGTTTACCGAGTCCCTCCATCCGGGCATTGAAAATGTATTGGGTGTCCGTGTCCCGGCCCTTCGGCAATTGGCGGCTCAAATAGCCAAGGATGATTGGCAGGCTTATCTGCAATCGGCCGATACTTTTTATATGGAAGAACGCATGCTTCAAGGCATGGTGATTGGATGCCTGAAAATAAAAGATGTGGAAGAATATCTTTCATTGGTTTCTGGATTCGTACCCCTTATCAATAGCTGGTCTGTATGTGATACCTTTGACTTTGCGGGTAAGCAACGGTTTGTTGACAGGAATAAGGAGCGTGTATGGCAGTTTCTGGAAGGATGGATGCAGTCGGATAAAGAATATGAAATTCGTTTCGGGGTCGTTATGGCGATGGCGCATTACATTGATGCGGACTATATACAGAACGTATTGCAATGGATGAATCGTATCGACCACGAAGGGTATTATGTGAAGATGGCAGTGGCTTGGGCACTTTCTGTCTGTTATGTGAAATTTCCAAAAGAAACGATGCTGTTGCTGAAAGAAAATCGTTTGGATGACTTCACTTACAACAAAGCGCTCCAAAAAATAACCGAATCTTTTCGGGTAAGTCCGGAAGATAAAGATATCATTCGTGATATGAAGCGTAAAGTAGTGAAATGAGGGACTCAGATAGTGAGTCCCATTATATAATCATTCATATAATATCCGTTGCCGATAGCAAAATCTCCTTCGTCTACTTTCTTCATCCCCATGTATTCGTAAAATCGGAGCGCTTTATTATTACGGTTTACATTCAAGTGCATTTCGCACGGTGTGGGATGAATCTCCTTAATTGCTTTTACAGCCTGCTCGAACAATAACTTTCCCAAATGTTTGCCTTGAAAAGAAGGGAGTACATAAATCTTCTGCAGATGGAATAAATCTTCTCCTTCGGGTTGAATGGAAACGTAGCCGGCAGGTATGTCTCCTTTAAAGGCAATATAGTAAATATGACCTTCTTCTTCCATCTGTTTATGTAGGTTTGTAATGGAATACATCCATTCCATCATGTAGTCAAGTTGGTTGGGGGAAAGAATGTCTGCGTAGGTAGCAGGAAATACTTCCTGCGCCATCTTGTGAATCAATGGAATATCTTCTGTAGTTGCTTTCCGTATCGTAAACATACTCTTTGTACTTTTATAGGTTTAACGAGGAGCAAATATAAGTCTTTCCTTCCTAATCTTGTTTCTTCCTTTTCCTTTTCTTTGATTTTTCAGTTAAAATACGCAAAATAAAAGTACTATGTAATACAAGGTACTTATATAATACATATATTTGTGTCAAACAAAGTACTATAGGATATGAATGTTGATAATGTAAAATCTCAGATGCGCAAAGGAATGCTTGAATATTGCATCCTATTGCTGTTGCACAAGGAGCCGCTCTATGCTTCGGATATTATTCTGAAATTGAAAGAAGCCCGGCTCATCGTGGTAGAGGGAACGCTTTATCCGTTGCTTACCCGGTTGAAAAACGATGAGCTGCTTTCTTACGAATGGGTGGAATCGACTCAGGGGCCTCCGCGTAAATATTATCGGCTTACGCCACAAGGAGAAACTTTTCTCAGCGGATTGGAAAATGCGTGGGATGAGCTTTCGGATACAGTAAACCATTTAAGAAACAATTAAAAACAGGATACAATGAAAAAGACTCTGACTGTAAATTTAGGTGGCACCGTTTATCATATAGATGAAGATGCATATAAATTGCTGGATACTTATTTAAGTAACTTGCGGATACATTTTTGCCGCGAAGAAGGAGCGGAAGAAATAGTGCATGATATGGAATTGCGTATCTCTGAACTGTTTACTGACCGTTTAAGAGATGGAAAACAGGTGATTACGATAGAAGATGTAGAGGAAATCATTGCTCAGATGGGTAAGCCCGAAGACTTGGGTGATGAGGCTGACGGTGGAGGGGAAACATCGAAGGATGGAAGCACTTATTCGCAGACAGCAAAAGGACCTCGCCGGTTGTTCCGTGATTCGGACAATAAAGTATTGGGAGGTGTGGCATCCGGTTTGGCTGCTTACTTTGGTTGGGATCCCACATGGGTACGAATAATCTTCTTGATATTGGGAATCTCTCTGAAAGGTTTTGTCATAGCATATATTATCGCCTGGATTGTCATTCCTTTGGCTCGAACCGTACCTGAAAAATTGGCAATGCGTGGAGCGAAAATCAATGTAGAGAATATAGGAAGGACGGTTACAGATAACTTTGAGAAAGTAAATGAATACGTTCATTCGGGCAAGCCTCACAGTGCGTTGCAGCGGATAGGTGAGGGAATTGTCGGTGTGGCAGGTGCATTAATCAAATTTATATTGATTGTTTTGGCTATCTGCTGCGCTCCTATAGTCTTTGTGATATTTGTGGTATGCTTCGCCATGTTAATGGTGGCAACCGGATTGATTGCTGCTACACCGGCTGTTCTTTACGAAGTGTTGCCGGCAGTGGATTGGAATGCTGCCGGAGCATCTCCTACAGTTACTATCGGCTTGGCTGTTTCCGGCATATTGGTTATTGGTATTCCTATCATCGGATTGATACATATCCTGATGCGTCATTTCGGTGGTTGGCAACCCATGTCTACTGTTACCCGGATTATCTTTATCGTGCTGTGGTTTATAGCTTTGTCTGCCGGCTTCGGTTTTTTCTTTCAAATACACCATTTATTGGCTGTTTGATATATCAGTAGTTTAAAAATACATTATCTTTGCAAGCGGAAGGGGGTGTGTCAAAACGTGGATAATGCTGTCGT
>OHPH01001354.1_pt1 | contig 10652 bp, 6 predicted proteins | sample 1577681 | NCBI WGS metagenome assembly OHPH01 (sample SAMEA3879603, study PRJEB24766) | human gut metagenome | biome: human-associated habitat; feature: feces | place: USA | collected 1985/1987 | reverse complement strand
GCCAGCCGCGCACAGGCACTGTGCAGTATGGCTGCGCAGCTGTGCAGCCCGGCAAACATGACGGCTATCCTTGCCGCCAACGCCGACGATATGGCCGCCGCAAAGGGACATATCAGCGAGGTGATGCTGGATCGTCTTGCCCTGACCGAGGAGCGCATCCGCGCCATGGCAAAGGGCATTGAAGAGGTCGCTGCCCTGCCCGACCCGGTGGGCCGGGTGCTGAAGCGGGTGGAGCGCCCCAACGGGCTGGTGATCGAAAAGACCGCCGTGCCCATGGGTGTGATTGCTATCATCTACGAGAGCCGTCCCAACGTGACCAGCGATGCCGCCGCCCTTGCCATCAAGAGCGGCAACGCCTGCATCCTGCGCTGCGGCAAGGAGGCTTGGCGCAGCGCCAACGCCATTGTGCAGGCACTGCGGCAGGGGCTGCGGGAGAACGGTCTGCCGGAAAACGCGGTCTGCCTGATCGAGGACACCACCCACGCCTCTGCCAACGCCCTGATGACCGCCGTGGGCTATGTGGATCTGCTGATCCCCCGGGGCGGCGCAGGGCTAATCCGCGCCTGCGTGGAAAACGCCAAGGTGCCCTGCATCCAAACCGGTACCGGCATCTGCCACATTTTTGTGGACGACACCGCTGATCAGGCCAAGGCGCTGGATATTATTGAAAACGCCAAGGCCAGCCGCCCCAGCGTGTGCAACGCCGAGGAGGTGTGTCTAGTGCACTCTGCCATTGCGCAGGAGTTTCTGCCCAAGCTTGCACAGCGTCTTGGCCCCGACCGCGTGGCTGCGGGCAAGCTGCCGGTAGAGCTGCGGCTGGACACGCGCGCTGCCGCCATCATTCCCGGCACGCCTGCCGGCCCTGCGGACTTTGACACCGAGTTTTTGGACTACATCCTTGCCGTCAAGGTGGTGGACAGTGTAGATGAGGCCATTGCCCACATTGCGCAGCACTCCACCGGCCATAGCGAGGCCATCCTGACCCGGACGCAGGCAGACGCCGACCGGTTCACCGCTGCGGTAGACAGCGCCGCTGTGTATGTGAACTGTTCCACCCGCTTTACGGATGGCGGCGAGTTTGGTCTGGGCTGCGAGATGGGCATCTCTACCCAGAAGCTGCACGCCCGGGGACCCATGGGGCTGGAGGAGCTTTGCAGCTACAAGTACGTTATCCACGGTGACGGGCAGATTCGCTGATCTCCCCTGCCCCGGCTTCTTCATAATTTTTTTACAATTCTGTCCGGCCTGCGGGCGCGGCAGAGCAAGTTTTTCACAGTTGAAAAAAATTTCCTGTACAGGCCGATGCAAGCTGCTTTGGCCTGTATTTTTGTTTTATCGGGATGGACTGTATTTCGATTCAAGTGAAAAAGTGAAAAATATTTCACTTTTTTCAGAAAATGGATTCTCTTGGATGGTGGTATGTATCCAAGAATTCGCCGTTTCTCACAATACAAAAGTAGTACTTTTACGTTTTTATAGGTTAAAAAAGCAAAATCTTCTCTTGACAGAGCGTTTTTTGTGCGGTAAAACTATAGTGTAAGATTTGATATCGATTTCACTCCCGTTTCACAGGATTTCAAAATTCGTACATCATAACTGGTGCATTGTAAAAATAAGTAAAGGAGAGAGCATCCTATGACGATCGCAATTCTTGCCCACGATTCCCGCAAAGAACTGGCTCTGCAGTTCTGTACCGCTTACAGTGCCATCCTTTCCCGCAATAATGTTATCGCCACCGGTACCACCGGCCGGATGCTTGCGCAGACCACTGGTCTGCCGGTGCATTGCTACCTCTCCGGCAAGCTGGGCGGTGTACAGCAGATCACCTCCCGCGTTGCCTGCGATGAGGTGGATCTGGTGCTGTTCTTCCGCGACCCGCTGAAGGCCGATGCCGCCAGCCTGACCGAACAGAATCTACTGCGCCTGTGCGATATGCACAGCGTACCCATTGCCACCAACATTGCTACCGCAGAGGTGCTGCTGCGTGGTCTGGATCAGGGAGATCTGGACTACCGCGAAGGGATGCACCCGGCTATGATCGAGCCGATCCCCGCCATGCAGGCCCGTGCCGTGTAAGCGTTTATTTGTGTGTTACTTTGTGTATAGAGGGAAAAAAGGAGCTATCGCAGCGTGTTGTGCGATAGCTCCTTTTTGTTATAAGGATATCCTGCCCGCAGGGCAAACATTACTCCTTAAAATAAGCTTTCTGGACAGCCAGCAGCACACCGGCGCGGCTGGCGGCAAAGTTCAAGCCGCCCTGCAAATAACAGGTATAAGGGGCGCGCAGAGGACCGTCGCAGGAAAGCTCGATGGTGCTGCCCTGCGTAAAGCTGCCGCTGGCCATGACCACCTCGTCGGTGTAGCCCGGCTCCGGGCTGGGTTCCGGGGCGGCGTAGCTGTCCACGGGGCTGGCAGCCTGAATGCCCTGACAGAAGCCGATGAGCGCCTCCGCCGTACCGGCATCAAAGCAGGTGACGATATCGTTGTGATTCTCGCAGTAGCGTGGGATGGGCTTTTTGCCCAGCAGCTCCAGCATACACTGGGCGTAGATGGCGGTCTTAATGGCCTCGCACACCACGCCGGGGGCGTAGTAGAAGCCCAGATACATATCTCGGGGGGTCTCCAGTGTGCAGCCCAGCTCCTTGCCAAGGCCGGGGGCGTTCAGGCGGTAAGCGCACAGTTCCACCAGATCCTTGCGACCCACGATGTAGCCGCCGGTGGGAGCAATGCCGCCGCCGGGGTTCTTGATCAGGCTGCCCACTGCGATATCCGCGCCCACCTGACAGGGCTCCTGCGTCTGGGTGAACTCGCCGTAGCAGTTATCCACAAAGATGATGATCTCCGGGTTTGCGGCGCGGGCGGTATCGGCAATTTTGCGGATGGTAGCCAGATCAAAGGCATTGCGCTGTAAATAGCCGCGGCTGCGCTGGATATGGCAGACCTTTGCCCCCGGGGCCTTTTGAGCGATCAGCGCGTAATCCGGGGTGAAATCGGCTTTGAGGGGGGCTTCGTCGTACCGGATACCGTAGTCCATCAGGGTGCCGGTGCCCTTGCCCTTGCCGTCCAGACCGATCACGCCCTCCAGCGTATCGTAGGGGCGGCCGGTGGCGGCCAGCAGGGTGTCCCCTGCCCGCAGCAGACCGAACAGCGCCACCGCCAGCGTGTGGGTGCCGCTTTGGAACTGGCTGCGCACCAGTGCATCCTCTGCGCCCATGACCTGCGCAAAAATCTGCTCCAGCTTGGCGCGGCCGGTATCCCACAGGCCGTAGCCGGTGGTGCCCAGCATATCGGTGGAGGACATCTGGGTATCGGCAAAGGCCTTGAGCATCTTCAGCTGGTTGAAATCCCGGATCTCCTCCATCTGGCGGAAATAGGGCTGGCACAGCTCCATGGCCTTTTCGTCCAGCGCCAGCACCTCAGGCTTATAATCAAAAAAGTGGTTCAGAATTGACATTATAACGTGATAGTTCCTTCCTGTTATTTTTGGCTATTTTGCGCAAAAACATTATTATTTCTCGGGTACATAGCGGGCGTACTCGGCCAGCTTTGCAAAGCCGAGGCGGGTATAAAACCGCACCCGCTCCGGCGCGCAGAGGAATACCGGGCGCAGCCCCTCAGCGGCAAGACTGTTAGCCATTTCCACAATGAGCCGCCCGCCGATGCCCTTGCCCCGCAGCGGCTCTGCGGTCTGCCCGCAGGCCATGTAGGCTTGCCCATTGCACAGGGCATAAGCGCCCACGGTGCAAACGACTGTACTCCCCTGCTCCAATGTCCATGCCGCTGCCCTGCCCCGGCTGCGCTTTGTGCACAGCTCTGAGTAAAAGTCTGCCTGCCGGGTGAGGTCTGCGGGATAAAGTGCTTCTGCCACCCGGGCGGCAGAAGCTTCCCGACAGAGGGTCAGCTGCGCCCACAAAGCTTCGTCCACGGCGGGCAGGGGCAGCGGCCCGGCCTGCGGCAAACCGAACACGGTGAGCGTTTCTGCCTTGTACCAGCCGTCCGGCGGCGGGCAGACAGTCTCGTCCAGAATGGCACTCTTGCACCCGCAGAAGGACAGAAAGCTTGCCAACTCTGCGGGGTTTGCGTGCCCGGCCAGCCATGCCGTGCTGCCGGAAAGTTCCAGCGCCAGCGTAGGGCCCGCGTAGAACCGCCACGGCTGACTTTTGCGAAAGAGCGTACAATCCAGCGGCAGCAGAGCGTCCAGCACCGGCAGACCCCGGCAGGCATTTGCGAACCGGGTGTAGCGCTTTGCATCCTTTACCTGTGCGATCACTTGAGCGCGTTGACGATCTTTTTGAACTCGCGGCCGCGCACCTCAAAGTTGGGGTACAGGTCAAAGGAGGCGCTTGCCGGGGACAGGATGATGATATCGCCGGGCTTTGCGGCGGCACGCGCCAGTTCTACGGCGTGCTGCATGTTGTCTGCGTGCCGGATGGGCAGCGCGGCCTCGTCAAAGCCGGGGCACTCCCGCACAGCCTGCTCGATACGGGGGCCGGTGGCGCCCATCAGCACCAAGTCCTTGACATGGGCGATGATCTCCGGTGCCAGCGGCTCGTAGGGGATGTGCTTATCATAGCCGCCCGCGATGAGGATGACCTTACGGTCAAAGCTGCGCAGACCGGCAATGGTGCGGGTGGGGCTGGTGCCGATGGAATCGTTATAGTACAGCACGCCGTCCAGAGTACGCACCGGCTCGATGCGGTGCTCTACGCCGGTAAAGGTGCTGCCCACCTGACGGATGGCTTCTACGGGCACCTCGCCCCACACGGCAGCGGCAGCAGCCAGCAGGTTTTCAATGTTGTGCAGACCGCGCAGCTTGACATCCTTCTGGGCAAGGAAGGGGGTCACGACACCATCCTCGGCCATGCAGAGCATGCCGTCCTCCTTGCGCAGGAAGGCACCGTTGTCGGTATCGTGCAGGCGGGTGAACCACACCTGCTTGCCCTTGCAGTCTGCCTGCATGGAGCGGCTGATCTCGTTCTCATAGCCCAGCACGGCGCGGCAGGGCTGCTTCTGGTACAGCAGGATATTGCGCTTTGCATCAATGTATTCCTGCATATCCTTGTGGTGATCCAGATGGTTCGGGGTCACGTTGGTGACCACCGCAATGTTGGGGCTGGCGTGCATGCTGATCAGCTGGAAGCTGGACAGCTCTACCACAGCCACATCCTCCGGGGACACCTCCGGCAGCATGGGCAGCAGTGCTGCGCCGATATTGCCGCCCAAGTGCACCTTGCGGCCTGCGGCCTCGTAGAACTTGGAGATAAGGGTTGTGGTGGTGGTCTTGCCGTCCGAGCCAGTCACGGCCACGATCTCGCAGGGGCAGAAATCGAAGAACAGTTCCACCTCACTGGTGACCATGGTGCCGGCGGCCATGGCATCCTGCAGGGGCTTTTCAAAGTAACCCACAAAGCCCGGGGTGCGCATGATGATGTCCTGTCCCTTGAAGCCGTCCAGATAGTTTTCGCCAAGGCTCAGGTCGATGCCAAGCTCCCGGATGGTGGCGGCGTAATCGCCAAAGTCCTCCACGCTCTTTTTCTGGTCGCACAGGGTCACATGAGCACCCAGCTCCACAAACTCCTTTATGAGGGTCTTGTGGCTGACGCCTGCGCCGATAAAGGCGACCTTTTTGCCCTGAATAAGCTGGGCAAGCTTCTGCTGATCTTTCTGCATAAAAACAGTTCCTCCTCTAATAGGATCATGGTATAACACCGCGCCGCACGGGCAGCGCGGGGATCACTTCGCTGTACCATTATAGTCCATTTGCGCGCAATTGGCAACGGAAAACCGCACAGTCTGCTTCAAAAAGCCCGATAAATTCACAAAAAGGCAATTGTTTTTTCTGTTGCTTTCTGCTACACTTGTCGTTGCAGAGCGCTTTTTGCCGTTTCTGCGCGAAGATGAACGGAATGAGGTTATTCTTTTTGAAACGATGGTTGCGTTTTACCGCAGCGGTGCTGGCTGCTGCGTTTCTTTTTGCCCTGACCGGCTGCGGCAGCTCCACAAAATCTGCCAGCTTTACTTGGTTTGTGGACAGCATCCCTGCAAATCTGGACCCGCAGGTGGCGTCCGGTGCATCGGACGTCATCGCCTGCGAGAATCTGTACGGCACGCTGGTGCGCAAGGACCCGGACGGAGAACTTGTGCCGGGGCTCTGTGAGAAGTGGACAGTCTCCTCAGACGGGCTGACCTACACCTTTACCTTAAAGGATGGTCTGCGCTACGCAGCCGCCAAGGGTGCCGCCACAGAGTACGACATTACTGCCGAGGATTTTGTATTTGCCTTCCGGCGCATTTTCCATGCCGAGACTGCCTCGCCCTATGCGGTGGAGTTTTCCGCCATTCAGAATTGCGCCGCCGTGCTGGCGGGACTTGCAGACGAAAGCAGTCTGGGCGTTTCGGCCAATGGGGCGCTGACGTTGGTGTTCCGGCTGAGCGAACGGGACGACAACTTCTTAGCAAAGCTGGCATTGCCCGGTGCAGCCCCCTGTGACGAGGCCTTTTTTGAGAGCACCCGGGGCACCTACGGACTGACCGCACAGACCACACTTGCCAGCGGTAGCTTTTACCTGTATAACTGGACGGCAAGCGGCCTGTTTTTGCGCCGTACCGTGGAAAGCCCGTTGGTCGGCAGTCTGCGTCTGGTGCAGGACACCAGCGGCAGCGGCAAGAGCGCAGCCCAGCTCATTGCTGATGACAAATGCTCTGCCGCGCTGGACGAGAGCGGCGAAGCCACCAGCTTACAGACGGTAAGCTATTCCGACACCACATGGGCACTGCTGTTCAACGCGGCAGAGGGGTCGGTGTTCCAGAACCAGCAGCTGCGGCAGGCGCTGGCCGGTATTGCCCGGGAAAACGCCGATGTGCCCTCCAGCGGCCTGTACGCCGCTGCAAAGGGGCTTGTACCGGAGGGTCTGACCGTGGATGGGCTGGACTACCGCGAAACTGCCGGGAATCCCCTACCCACCATCCCGGAGCCAAAGGCTCTGTATCTGGCTGCGCGGCAGGGCATGGCGACCTCGGATTTTTCCGGTGTGACCCTGCTGCTGCCCAAGAACGCCGGGCTGGGCGAACTGGCCGACCAGATCAACAGCGCATGGCAGAAGGAGTGTTCCCTGTTCTTCTCGGTGGAAGAGGTAGAGCAGGACGAGTTTGACGCCCGCATTGCCGCCGGGAAATACACCATTGCCCTTGCGCCCATCCGTGCCGAGGGCGGCAGCGTATATCAGATGCTGCAGCAGTTCACCACCGCAGGCGGCAGCCTGACCGGCTACGCCGATACCGTTTATGCCGACCGGCTGGCACTGAGCGCACAGCAGACCGGCAAGGACCGTTGCGCTCTGTTGGCGCAGTGCGAGCGGCAGCTGCTGGAAAGTTGCACCGTGGTGCCCCTGATGGCGCAGCAGAAACGTCTGCTGCTGGCAAACGGCGTGCGGGACTTGGTATTCGACCCGTTCTTCCCGGTGCTGGACCTGACTTGGGCCAAAATGAGCTGACCGCAAATTTCGTGCGGAAAAGCCTTGACATTCCTGCCCTGCTTTGTTACAATAATGGAGCACTTGCAGGGTTAGCTCATCCGGTAGAGCGACTGCTTCCCAAGCAGTAGGCGGCGGGTTCGAGTCCCGTATCCTGCTCCAGAATATAGCGGTGATGCGTTCAAAATTTGTTCGTTTCACCGTTTTTTTGTTTGTGTCCATTTCAAAAAATGACGTAAAATTTTGTGTTTTCCTCTCATAATCTAGCAGATAATGGAGCAAACAAAGGAACAAAAAAACACTCCCGGGCTTTTTATGGAAAGTCCGGGAGTGTTTGCGTTTACTTGATTTTATGCCGGGTTACTTCGCAACGAGCTCTGCGGCAAGGGCGTCCATCTGTGCCTCGGCAGCGGCATTGGCGGCAGAGCGGATGGTGACCACGTTCTCGCAGAGAATGATGTTCTTCATGCTCTCCAGCTCGGCGCGCATAAGCTTTGCAGCCATGGGTGCCCAAGTGCCGTTTTCCATCAGGCCGATGGTGCGGTTCTGAAAGCTCTTGGTCTTGAGGTGGGTCAGCAGATTCTCCATCGGCGGGAAGAGGAAGCCATCGTAGGTGGCGCAGGCCAGCACGATCCGGCCGCAGCGGAAGGCCTCAGTGACGGCATAGGAGACATCGGTGCGGGTCAGATCCATCTCCACCACCTTGGCACCCTTGGCGCGCAGCTTCTCAGCCATGGTGTGGGCGGCGGCTCTGGTGTGGCCGTGGATGGAAGCGCTGGCCACCAGGATCTTCTCCGGCTCCTCGGCCTTGTAGCTGGACCACAGGTCATAGTAGTTCAGGTACTTGCTCAGATCGCCGGTCAGCACAGGGCCGTGCAGGGGGCAGATGGTGGCAATATCCAGCGCAGCGGCCTTTTTCAGCAGAGCCTGCACCTGCGGGCCGTACTTGCCCACGATATTCAGGTAGTAGCGGCGGGCCTCGCTGGCCCAGTCGGCGTTTTCGTCAAACTTGGCCACTGCACCAAACCGGCCAAAGCCGTCTGCAGAGAAGAGCACCTTTTCACTGCTCTCATAGCTCACCATGACCTCGGGCCAGTGCACCATGGGGGCAAGCACAAAGGTCAGGGTGTGGGTGCCCAGGCTCAGGCTCTCGCCGTCCTTCACCACCACGCGGCGCTCCTTGGCAACGGCATCCGCCCCAAAGAACTGATCCATATACAGGAAAGTTTTGGCATTGCCCACCACCTGCATTTCCGGGTAGAGGGCGGCCAATCTGGCGATATTGGCACCGTGGTCAGGCTCCATGTGGCTGACCACCAGGTAATCCGGCTTGCGTCCGGCCAGTGCCTCGGTCAGGTTGGCAAGCCAGGGCTCCGTGGCACGGTTGTCCACCGTATCCAGAATTGCGGTCTTTTCGTCCAGAATGACATAGGAATTGTAGCTCACGCCGGTGGGCACCGGGTACTGGCTCTCGAACAGGTCAATGGTGGTATCGTCCACACCCACGCCCAGAATGGCCTCGCTGATCTTTTTCACGCTCATAGCAGACATCCTCTCTATCCATATTGCTGTGCCGAAAAAGCGGCAGTATAATACTAATAACGGTTCCTAGTATAGCACATTGTTAAAGATTATTCAAGCTCCTCCGGCAGTCTTGCTGCCACCGGCCGGCCGGGCTCGTTGTCCAGCTCCAGCAGGGCTGCCGCGCTGGCATCATCCAGGCTCTGGACACTGCGGAGCTTGCGGCTGATGGCCCGGCTGCGGACACCAATGAGGTTGTCCAGCTCTTCATCGGTCTGGCGCAGGCGCTGCTGCATCTTGGAGAGCCCCTGCCCGAACTTGTCGAACTCCGTCTTGACGGCACCCAGCAGCTGCCAGACCTCGCCGGAGCGCTTCTGGATGGCAAGGGTCTTGAAGCCCATCTGCAGGCTGTTGAGCAGAGCCGCCATGGTGCTGGGGCCTGCAATGTTCACCTGATAATCCCGCTGCAGCACCTCCAGCAGACCGGCGTTCACCACCTCGGCGTACAATCCTTCAAAAGGCAGGAAGAGGATGCCAAAGGTCGTGGTGTAGGGCGGCTCCACATACTTTTCCCGGATGTCCTTTGCCTCGCTCCGCAGCACCAGCTCCAGCGCATGGCGGGCATTCTCCACCGCCTGCGCATCGCCGGAGGCCTGGGCATCCTGCAAGTGCGCGTAGGTGTCGCCGGGGAATTTGGAGTCGATGGGCAGCCAGACACTGTTGCCGTCCACACCGGGCATACGGATGGCGTACTCCACCCGCTGGGTGCTGCCGGGGATGGTGGCTACGTTGGTGTCGTACTGCTCCGGCGCAAGGATCTCTTCCAGAATCGCACCCAGCTGGATCTCGCCCAGAATGCCGCGGGTCTTAACGCCGGAGAGTACCTGCTTCAGCCCGCCCACATCGGCGGCAAGGTTCTGCATCTCGCCCAGCCCCTTGTACACCTGTTCCAGCTGGTCGTTCACAGCCTTGAAGCTCTCGGTCACCCGCTTCTGCAGGGCATCCTGCAGTTGCTCGTCCACAGTGTGGCGGATCTCATCCAGCTTTTTGGCGTTCTCGGCCTGCAGGGCGGTCATGTTTTCCGCAAGGGTCTTGCGCAGCTCTTCCAGCTTCTGGGTGTTGGCGGCCTCCAGACTCTGGAGCCGCTGGGTCAGGATCTGCTGCTGACCGCTCTGGCCCTGTGCCAGCGTAGTGCTCATGCTCTGCACCGAGGTCTGCAGCGTCTCACTGACGCTGCGGATGGCGGTGTAATTCTGCTCCGCCATTGCCGCCTGTCTGGCCGCAAAGTCTTTTGCCTGTGCATCGAGCTGCTGCTGCATCCAGCGCTTGAGCTCCTCGTAGTCTCCCCCGTTCCGGGGCTTGTTCAGTTTCCAGAGCACCGCTGCCAGCAGCAGGCAGATGGTGACCAGCAGCAGGGTGTACAATCCAGCTAAAAATTCCATTGATTATAAGTCCTCGAAATCGACCAATTCTTTCCGGGTATCCAGCGCATCGCCATAAAGGCCCACGCCGTCCACCTCGCACTCGCCCGACTGGTTATCATAGGGGTCGGAGCGGAACCCGTACATCGGCGGGTCAAAGGGTGCCTCAAAGGCGCGGTTTGCCACCATGCGCCCGGTGTCCAGATTGCCGAAGTAGTGCAGGCGCATCTTCTCATTC
>OHPH01001347.1_pt1 | contig 10695 bp, 4 predicted proteins | sample 1577681 | NCBI WGS metagenome assembly OHPH01 (sample SAMEA3879603, study PRJEB24766) | human gut metagenome | biome: human-associated habitat; feature: feces | place: USA | collected 1985/1987 | reverse complement strand
TATTCCGCCACGGCCTTGTCCGTTTGTTCCGCATGGGAAAGCGTCACGGCAATGCGGTCGGTAATCTCGAAATCCTTTTCCTTACGTAAGTTCTGTATACGCTTCACTAATTCACGGGCCGTTCCCTCCACACGAAGCGCATCCGTCACGGTAATATCAAGTGCCACCGTCAGGCTGCCTTCATTGGCCACCGTCCAACCGGGAATGTCCTCACTGAAAATCTCCACATCGGCAACTTCGATGGTTACCGCCTCGCCGCCCTCCAAAACCACGTCGAGCGTGCCTTCGCGCTCCAATCCGGCTATCTGTTCTTGCGTCAGGTTTTCCACCACAGCGGCCACGTTCTTCATCAACTTGCCGAATTTCTTGCCCATCGTACGGAAGTTGCACTTCACTTTCTTCACCAGCATGCCATCGCCTTCCACAAACTGCAATTCCTTGACGTTCACTTCGTCCAGAATCAACTGTTTCACGGCTTCTATGCTTTCACGGCGTTCTGCATCGCCCGACAGTATGGAAATGCACTGCAAGGGCTGACGCACGATAATCCGTTCTTTCTTGCGCAAGGACAAGACCATGGACGTAATCTGCTGCGCCAGTTCCATACGATACTCTAACGCTTTGTCCACCTTCGTTTCATCGCAAACCGGGAATGTGGCCAAATGCACGCTCTCCGCTTCCGCACGACCGGTTGCAGCCGTCAGGTCATGATACAAACGGTCGGCATAATACGGAGCGATGGGTGCCATCAGTCTGGCCACCGTCTCCAGGCAAGTGTATAACGTCTGATAAGCCGAAAGCTTGTCCATACTCATCGCACTGCCCCAAAAACGCTTACGGCTCAGGCGGACGAACCAGTTACTCACGTTATCTATCACGAAATCCTGAATCAGGCGTCCGGCCTTCGTCGGTTCATAATCCTCGTAACAAGCATCCACGTTCTTCACCAATGTATTCAACTCGGACAAGATCCAACGGTCTATTTCCGGACGTTCGCTCATGGGCACATCGGTTTCGGCATAATACCAACCGTCCACATTAGCATACATCGTCAGGAAAGAATAAGTCTGGAACAACTTGCCGAAGAACGTACGGCTGACTTCCTGTACGCCGGCCTCGTCGAATTTCAGGTTATCCCACGGTGAAGAATTGGTAATCATATACCAACGTACGGCATCCGAACCGTATTGCTCTATCGCACCGAACGGATCCACCGCATTGCCCAAACGCTTGGACATCTTGTTCCCGTTCTTGTCGAGTACAAGTCCGTTGGATATTACAGCCTTATAAGCCACACTGTCGAATACCATCGTGGAGATGGCATGCAGCGTAAAGAACCAACCGCGGGTCTGGTCCACACCTTCTGCAATGAAATCGGCAGGATAAACCGTACGGTTATCCAACTCTGCCTTATGCTCGAACGGATAATGAATCTGGGCGTAAGGCATGGCACCGGAGTCGAACCACACGTCGATAAGGTCGGTCTCCCGCTTCATCGGCTTACCCGTGGGACTAATCAAAACGACCTCATCCACAAACGGACGGTGCAAATCTATTTTGTCATAATTGTCCTGACTGTAATCGCCCGGAACGAAACCACGGTCTTTCAACGGATTGGAAGCCATCAGTCCGGCCGCTACCGCTTTCTCGATTTCGGCATACAGTTCCTCCACCGAACCGATACAGATTTCCTCACCGTCTTCCGACCGCCAGATCGGCAACGGCGTACCCCAATAACGGCTACGGCTCAAGTTCCAGTCATTCAGGTTCTCCAACCATTTACCGAAACGTCCGGTCCCGGTGGATGCCGGCTTCCAGTTGATGGTACGGTTCAGTTCTATCATCCGTTCCTTGGCAGCCGTACTGCGGATGAACCAACTGTCGAGCGGATAATACAGAATCGGCTTGTCCGTCCGCCAACAATGCGGATAGTTGTGCACGTGTTTCTCTATCTTGAATGCCATTCCGCGCTGCTTCAGTTCCATGCAGAGCGCCACGTCGAGGGTTTCGTCCTTGTCGGTCTTCTTCGGGTCGTAGGCATTTTTCACGAACTGGCCTTCCCACTTCCTGTATTCGTCCACACGGACACAACGCTTCACGAAGTCCTCGTCCAACTCGTCCAACAAATAAAACTTACCGGTCAAATCCACCATCGGACGGAACTCGCCCTTGCGGTTGACCAACTGCATGGGAGGAACGCCGGCCGCCTTGGCCACCTGCGCGTCGTCCGCACCGAACGTCGGGGCGATATGCACGATACCCGTACCGTCTTCCGTCGTCACGTAATCTCCGGGGATGACGCGGAAAGCCCCTTCCCCGGGATTTACCCAAGGAAACAACTGTTCGTAGGTCATACCGACCAAATCCGGCCCAAGGTATCACTTTGTCCCCCGGCTTGTAACCGTCCAACGGCATATTCTCGCCCTCCGGGTTCAGATAAGCCCCCAAACGCGCCTTGGCCAGCACCACTGTTACGGGTTCACCGCTGTACATATTATAAGTACGCACGCATACATACTCTATTTTCGGCCCTACGCACAATGCCGTGTTGGACGAAAGCGTCCAAGGCGTAGTGGTCCATGCCAAGAAATAAGGCGTACCCCAGCCCGTCATTTCAGGGCGCGGATCGAGCATCCGGAACTGTGCCGTCACCGTCGTGTCTTTCACGTCACGGTAACAACCGGGCTGGTTCAACTCATGCGAACTCAGCCCCGTACCGGCTGCGGGCGAATAAGGCTGTATCGTATATCCCTTATATAACAAGCCTTTCCGGTAGAGCTGTTGCAACAGCCACCAGAGCGTCTCGATATATTTATTGTCGTAAGTGATATACGGATGCTCCATGTCCACCCAATAGCCCATCTTATGGCTCAAGTCGGTCCATTCCTCCGTATATTTCATCACATTCGTGCGGCACTTACGGTTATATTCCTCGATGGAAATCGTCTTGCCTATATCCTCCTTCGTGATGCCCAATTCTTTTTCCACGCCCAATTCCACGGGAAGCCCGTGGGTATCCCAGCCGGCCTTGCGCTTCACTAAGAAACCTTTCATGGTCTTGAAACGACAGAACGTATCCTTGATAGAACGTGCCAGGACATGGTGGATACCCGGATGCCCGTTGGCTGAAGGAGGACCTTCGAAGAAGATAAACGAAGGACAGCCTTCACGTTCTGTCATACTCTTATGGAAGACATCTGCGTCATCCCACATCTTCAACACCTCTTTGTTCACATCGGAGAGGTTCAGTTGCGTACGTTCTGCGAATCGGTTTGCCATATATCGTATTTTACTTTCGCGTTACTTTAAAATTTTGGCAAAAATACGATTTCTTTTTCAGAATAGGAAGAATTTCAATAAAAAACTGTCTCGACATCGAACTCCTCGTCCCGGAAAATAGTTCGCCGCAGAATGAAAAATCAATCTCAGGCGAACGATTTCTGGCTTTCCGCAGAAAAACAGCCATTTCTATTCTCTTGTATTACAATATACTATAAAATCCATAAATAAAGGCGGGGAATGCACAAACGCACTCCCCGCCTTTATATTAAACAACAAACAAAAACAATTACATTCCTATCTGGCCTTTCCAATTCAGGAACCAGTTGTTCTCCAACATCAACTTATTGTAAAGTGCCCCGTCGCGATTCTCCTTACCTTCACGCTTGCTGACCGGGTCGGCCACCCATGCATTATTATGGTAACGTTTGGCAAAACGGATCAAATCATAGAAACGCTTGCCCTCGAAACAGGTTTCCAATGCATTCTCATTGATAATCATGCTGTCCACACGGGCTTGCTCTGCAGCCAGATTCAGATAGGCCCAATCTTTACGGCTCTGTCCCGTATAACCGTTGATACGGTTACCATCCTTATCCAAGGAATCCACCATCGGATACGCATAATCCGGATCCAACTCGGCATAACCGCAACCGCGTGAATGTACACCTACCGTATTATAGGAATCGGTAGCACTACCTCCTTCCTCACCGAGACGGCCGTTACGCGTCTTGAATGTATTGAAATAATTGTTGGTCGTATTCAATTCGTTGAGGAATGCCATATCGGCATCGTTGCAATATACGGACACGCTGTCGTCTACCACTTCCTTGCTGATTCCCGTAGCTAAAATGGCGTATGCCATGCGCGGGAACCCGCCATTGTTAAGAGCTTCGGCCAAACGCAACCAGACATCGCTTTCACGATAAATCCCGATGTTACGTTGGTTCACTTTGAAGATATTCTGCATCGTAAACTTATCCGCAGTTCCTCCCGTCGTAGTGTTGAAAGTTCTCGACCGCCATTGGGCAGCCAATCGCAAATCCCCTTCTAACAACCGATTCTCTTCTATCAGCTCCGGAATAGCGTCTATCGGGCGGTTATTCTTGTCCAAGAAAGAATAAGACTGTGCCCTGCTGATTTCCTGCATGTGCAAAGAAGGTGTGATACTGTAATTCGTCGAAGTAATGTAAGCACCGTTATCATTGGTCGAAGAATTGTACAAAGTCTGTACTTCGCTATAATATCCCTCGCTGGCAGCCGAGTCCATCGGAATGATGGTGAAAGTTTCCGTCCCATATATAGAAGGACTCTGCCCCGGGATTGAATAAGACCACCCATAAGAAGTTCCCGTGCTTGAAGAATACTCTTGCCAATAAGACGAATACAAGTTGGAAAAATAGTAAATAGGCTTCTGCATCCCGTCCCCGACGTTACGTGTGTCCATAATCCAACGGAAATAACACTTGGCAGCCTCACGGTAATATGCACGTCCGGCGTCCGTCCCTTGGCAAGAAGCTTTCCAAAGGTACAAATCGCCCAACACCATGTCTACCGGGAAGTAACAGTTGGCCATAAAAACACTACCTACCGTATGCAAAGCGGGCCACGGCGTGTTGCTGTATGGCTTCAGGTCGTTGATGAAATAATCACAGATGGCTTCGATGTCCTTACGATCCTTCACGTCAAGACTGACATCATCGGCATCCTGCTCCGTCAGCAACGGTTCGGTGTAGAAAGGCACCTTGCCATAGTTCAATGCCAATTGCAGATAAGCCCATGCGCGGATGGACCTTACCTGAGCCATTTCCTTCGCAAAAATCTGGTTGCCACGATTGTCGTATGCAGCCGTATCGGCGTATGCAAGATAATAATTACAGTTGTTAATCACTGCATAATAATCACGCGGACTATTATACCTATTCTCATCCGTCACTTCGAAGTTGGCTAACGCACGCAAATCGGCATTGGCTTGAGTGGTCAAAGTAACGAGGTCGCCCCGCACCTCGCCCAACAGGTTGGTACGGTCACCGATAGCCTGCAACTTATAGATAATACCGATCAGAGAAGTGGCAGTATCGGCCGGGGTAGTCAGATGGCTGCCGTTTTCGTATATCACATAATCCGAAGTCGGTTCAAGCATGTCTTCGCAGGATCCTAAGAATCCTGCTCCGACAGCCGCCAACGCAATCTGAAAAATATAAGATTTGAGTTTCATAAGAGACTGAATTAAAGGTTGATTTTAATACCGAGCATAAAGTTACGGCTGTTAGCCAACAGACCGCGGTCTATGCCTTGTTCCAAAACACTGTTGCTCATAGAGAAGTCCGGATCGGCTCCCAAATACTTAGACACGGTGAAGACATTGTTTGCCTGTCCCCAGAATGTCAGACCGTGGATGAAAGTGCTGTTGAGCGGTAGCTCATAGCTCAACGTAATAGACTTCAAGCGAAGATAGCTGGCATCCTCGATCCAACGGTCGCTGAAACGGGCATTGCCCATCGGATCTTCCCACATCACCGTCGGCATGTCGGTCTTCTGTCCTTCATACGTCCAGCGGTTCACCATCGCTATCGACTGGTTCATGAAACGGCTTCCGCCTTCCAACTGCGAACGCAAGTAGTTATAGGCATCGTTGCCCAAACTGTAATTGAAGTTCACATCCAAACGGATACGCTTATAACTTAAAGAAGTAAAGATGTTACCGTAAATATCCGGATTCGGATCTCCGATGATCTGCATATCCGCCTTGTTGATTTCCTTATCTCCGTTGTCGGCAAACTTCACGTCACCAGCCCCAAAGTAGGTCTTGTCGATACCGTTCTCGCCCAAAATGTACAAACCGTCGGCCTTAGCCTCTTCCGAAGTGGCATATACATGCGTACCGGATGCGGTAGCCTCGGTCTTATAGCCATAGAACAAATTCACCGGCTGGCCGATTTGAGAGCGGATGGTAGCACCGTAAACTTCGGCATCCACATAATCCTGCCCGTCGGGCAAAGCCGTCAGCTTGTTCTTGTAATGGCCGACACTGGCACCCAATTCCCAGTTCCAGTTACGGGTGGCGATGATATGGCCGTTCACCGTAATATTGTACCCTTTGTTCTCCAAAGAACCTCCGTTCACCCAGTTGTTCTCCAAACCGGTAATGAAGTTCAGTTCATGATAAGTCAACAGGTTGTCTGTCCAACTCTTGAACACGTTTACTTTCAAGTTCAAACGGTTTTTCAGGAAATTCAACTCCGTACCGAAGCTGAAACGACGGGTTGTCTCCCACTGTACTTCCGTATTGCCCAAATTACCCAACACCAAACCATTGGCCAGATTCTGGAACAAGATACTCTTGAAATAAGTACGGGTGGCATCAAAGTCGATACCGTCGTTACCGCTCACATCATATCCCATCGTAAATTTGGCATAGTCTATTCCCGGCACATCGAACCAACTTTCATTGGACAACACCCAACCGGCCTGGATACCGGGGAAAACGCCCCAACGTACACCCGCCAATTTGAAACCGTCTTTCGCTTCTTTACCGAATCGTGAAGAACTTTCGATGGCCAAATTACCTTCTACGAAATAACGCTTTCTGTAATCGTAACGGGCCTGACCGTACCAACTCATTGAAGTCCACTCGTTAGTGCTACCGGTAGTCGTCTTGTTTTGCGTATCATTGATAAACGGCGTTTTATCGCTACCCGTATTGTAACCCAACTGCGTGTCTACCTTGTAACGGTCGTTCATATAACGGAAACCTCCCAAAAGGTCTATACTATGTGCACCATACTGATTTCCCCACTCTATTTTCGTATCGCTCGTAATCGAGTTTTGCGAAGAATAAAGCGAACGGATTTCATTCTCTACCGTAAGACCGATAGAAGAAACATAGTAGTCAGGCACACCGTTGATGGGCACGTAGTACTTATCGTTCGTATTCGTCAACGTATAGCTGAACAAAGAACTGAGAGACAAATGCTTGTTGAACTGCCATCTCGGAGTAATGGCGATGTTCAAATAAGAGTTCTCAAAGTAATTCTTATTCTGAGCCGTACCGTACTCGTTGATAGAAGCAGGATTGGCCAAACGATAATTCACATTACCAATCGAAGCCAAAGCCTGATCCAGATAGTCCTCGTCACTGTTGTCGAATGCCACATCGGAAATCTTACCGTTGGAATAAGCATACGGGCTCAGCATCGGGCTTTTCACCAAACCGAGATAATTGACAGAAGTCACCGTTCCTTCATCGTAATTCTCCGGCGCACCCTGGTCTTTCAGGTTACGCGTCACGTTGCTGTAGGAAGCGTCGAAACGGATGAACAAATGCTTGAACATGTTGATGTCCGTATTGAAACGGATGTTCAAACGGTTCACGTCATTGTCTTCCAATACACTCTGCGCACCATTGTATCCCAATGCAAGGAAATAGCTGGCCACCTCATCACCTCCTTGTACCGTAATGCCATAATTCTGCGAGAAAGCCTCACGGTAGATGACATCGTTCCAATCCGTGTTGTTATTATATTTATTGTAATAGTAATTATTCGGATCGGAAGTCAGGAACTGGAATTCCGACAGGTTCGTACCCGTTGTCTTCAACAAGTCCGAAGCGTACGTCTTGAACTGCGAACCGCTCATCATCGGAAGCGATTTCGGCAATAAGGTAATGCCGGCCGACACCGTGGCGTCGATTTTCGTAGCCAAACTCGTGTTACGCTTCGTTTCGATGAGAATCACTCCGTTGGCTCCCTTGGCTCCATAAATAGCCGTACCGTTGGCCATCACCTTCACGCTCTTGATCTCGTTCACGTTGAAAGATGTCAGAATATCATTGTAGAAGCCGTCATGAACCATCGTACGGTCATACTGCTGGTCTACGATAACCCCGTCAATCACGATCAACGGCTGACCGTTGCTGTGCAAGGAGTTGATACCGTTCATCATCATGAAGTTTCCGATACCGGGCGTACCTCCACGGGAAATCGTACGGACATTAGCACCCAACTGATCACCGATTTCGGATGTGATATTCAAGGACGGACTATAATCGAACTTGTCTGCCACCACCGTATTCAGGATATTGTCATCCGCACCGTATGCCGAACGCATGGCATTCGAATACATCGTCACATCGCGCAACTTACCGGATTGGTTAATACCCACACGAACCGTATTATAGTCCGGTGCCGTGATTTTCAATGCCGTAGCGTACTCCGGCACATCGAGCTTATACGTACCGTCCTCTTCGGTCAACGCACTGTAACCGTCGTAACCGCTCACGCTGACCAAGGCTCCACCCAAAGGAGTGCCGGATGTCACAGCGAACACTCGCCCGCTGACCGGACGTGTCTTTACATTTTTCTTTATCGGACTGGCAGGTCTGGCCGCAGTCACGGTGTCGGTAGCAGCCTCTTCCTGAGCATAGCCCCCCAAAGTGCCTGCCATCAACAATGCTAAACAATAGAATCTATATCTTTTCATTACTCATGCTCTAATATTGTTCTACAATCAATTTTCATCGCTTCCGGATCCGGATGTAGGACGTGGCTCGAAAATCACACAGTCTATCGCTAAATCCTTGCTGTAACCGTCCGGTACCGTACGTCCCTTGATAGATTGTATGGTCAGCAGCACCCTGGGATCTTCCTCGCCGTAGTTACAAACCGGAGATTCAAATCCTGTCGCTACCGTGACGGTATCCATCTTCGTGGCATCGACATCTACATCCCTGCACAAAGTCACGGCATTGCTCCCTTCAATCATGTCGCCGGTTCTTGACGAATAATATCTGATCTTTGCTGTAAACTGACGCTTCAACTGTGCGTCTTCCTTAGCCAAAGAGTCTCCGGCCAAAGGAGAGGCAAACACGACTTTGATGTCATACGGGCAGTTGGAGAGCGTGCTGGGAATTTTAAAGGTAATTTCCGGCTGGTTGGTACGACCCGAACGGGCATCCCTTACCACCAAGTAACCACCTCCCGACACTATGAAATTCTCATTGGTTGCCTCTACTGCATTTACCTGAATGGAAGTCGAGTCGCCCGAGAGCGTCACTGTCGAATAATTATTAGCATATTCCGCTTCAACCTGAACAGGAGTCATGTAAATCAATTTGGTAGGAGGAATACGCCAATCCGTAGCCTTGTACAAACGACCGTTACTGCACTCCTGAGGTGTCAGGCCATACAGCAAACCGCCAGCCTGCATCGGCCATTCGAAGTTGGAGCAATCCGGATAAAAAGAAGTATAGGTCGTGGCAACGATGGAATCCGGATTCGCTTCGTTGAAAGGCAATTCCTGCGATCTTACATTAAAGAACGAACTGTACAGGAACATGAATTTAGAATAGAGGTTCTGTAAAGAATCGCCGTCTTTTTCCAAACTTTGATGGTACTCGAAATAAGAACGGTACAGGTCTATGTTTTCCTTCCAAATCTTATTGGTAGGAGCTACGAACCAGTACAGACTGTCTTCAGAGTCAATCCGACCCAACTGATTGAAAATAGGATTGTAATTGTACATCACCGAGTCCAAATAAACCGTTTCACCGTCTACGATACCACCCGGCACACTGGCCTCTTCGTCAAGTTCTATACGATTCCATGAAAGGAAGAAATTGGCTACACTGTCCAGTCCGTTGTCTCCTTCCAAATCCATGCGGAGGCGTTCCCAAATGTTAGGAAAGAAAGTTGCGGGTCCGTCCACTTTATAGAGCATACCATTGGAAGACGGAACCCCGTTGCCTACCATGTTCACTTCACCGTTAAGCATGGAACCGGTCAAAGTCAAACGTTTGCCATTCATCATCTTGACAGTCTCGTCTTTTGTCAACGACGAAACTTGCTGATTATACATGGCTATATGATTCTTGATAAACTGATTCAAAGTAGAATTATCGTCATCAATTATCCCCTGGCTTTTCTCTCTCTTATAGGTGTCAATCCACTCCTGAGCTTCCGCATCCGTAATTTCCGGAGCCCAAACCGTAAACACCTGATTGGCATTCAAAATGTCTTTGTAGCCACAAGAATCCAGAACCCTCACGAAAGGACGAATGCTCTCGTCGAGTTGCATATTTTCCCATAGGGTTGCACCGGGCACCGTACCATTCACACTGTAATGGTCATCCCACGTATCCGTACAGGATACACCGACGGTTGCGGCGGCTAACGCCACAACACCTGTCTGTATATAATATTTTAGTTTCATTTTCTTTAGCGTTTAAATGTAAATATTAGCAAACATCCTCACCGATACCTCCGGCACCACAAATGCTTATGGGCACCAATTCCATATAATCAAGAATGAAACATCCTCTGTTCCCTTGTGTGAATACGGAACGGATACGAATTTTATGTTCCGTATGGGGTTTTACCTCTACATCGCAGATTTTACGACGGAAAGCATAGGCATTAT
>OHPH01001334.1_pt1 | contig 10753 bp, 7 predicted proteins | sample 1577681 | NCBI WGS metagenome assembly OHPH01 (sample SAMEA3879603, study PRJEB24766) | human gut metagenome | biome: human-associated habitat; feature: feces | place: USA | collected 1985/1987 | reverse complement strand
TCAATCTGATATGAAACGACAGAGGCCATCTCAAGGTTTATTTTGAGACGGCCTCGTTTTTATGCATTATATAAACAGCTGAAAATCAGTCTTCCATCAACTTGCGGTAGCGCACGCGTTTCGGCTCTACATTGCCCATGCGCTTCATCTTGTTTTCCTCGTATTCCGTGTAGGAACCTTCGAAGTAGAACACCTGACTGTCTCCTTCGAATGCCAGGATGTGCGTACAGATACGGTCGAGGAACCAGCGGTCGTGGCTGATGACTACGGCACAGCCTGCAAAGTCTTCCAGACCTTCTTCCAGCGCCCGGAGCGTGTTCACGTCGATGTCGTTGGTCGGCTCGTCGAGCAACAGCACGTTGCCTTCTTCCTTCAGGGCCATGGCCAGATGCAGACGGTTGCGTTCACCACCCGAAAGCATGCCGCAGAGCTTTTCCTGGTCGGAACCGGAGAAATTGAAGCGGCTCAGGTAGGCACGGGCGTTCACGTCGCGGTTGCCCATACGAATCAGGTCGTTGCCTCCGCTGATGACCTGATATACGCTCTTGTTCGGATCAATGTCCTTGTGCTGCTGATCTACGTAAGCAATCTTGACCGTATCCCCTACTTCAAACTCGCCCTTGTCCACCGTTTCCAGTCCCATAATCAGGCGGAACAGTGTGGTCTTTCCGGCACCGTTCGGACCAATAACCCCCACAATGCCGTTAGGCGGCAACATGAAGTTCAGGTCGTCAAAAAGCAGCTTTTCGCCATACGCCTTGGCCACGTGCTTGGCCTCGATGACCTTGTTGCCCAGACGCGGACCGTTCGGGATGAAGATTTCCAGTTTCTCTTCCTTCTCCTTCACATCCTCGTTCAAGAGTTTGTCGTACGAATTCAGACGGGCCTTACCCTTGGCCTGGCGGGCCTTGGGAGCCATGCGCACCCATTCCAGCTCGCGTTCCAAAGTCTTGCGGCGCTTGCTGGCCGTCTTTTCTTCCATCTCCATGCGCTTGGTCTTCTGCTCCAGCCAGCTGGAATAGTTACCCTTCCAAGGAATACCTTCGCCACGGTCAAGCTCCAGAATCCATCCGGCCACGTGGTCCAGGAAGTAACGGTCGTGTGTCACCGCAATCACCGTTCCCTCGTACTGCTGCAGGTGCTGTTCCAGCCAGTCGATGCTTTCCGCATCCAAGTGGTTGGTCGGCTCGTCGAGCAACAGGATGTCGGGCTTCTGCAACAGCAGACGGCACAGGGCCACCCGGCGGCGTTCACCTCCGGAGAGATTTTTCACCAGCTGGTCTTCCGGCGGACAGCGCAGGGCATCCATCGCCCGCTCCAGCTTGCTGTCGAGGTTCCACGCATCGGTGGCATCAATGATATCCTGCAGTTCGGCCTGACGCGCAAAGAGGGCGTCCATCTTTTCCGGATCTTCGTAATACTCCGGCAAACCGAACTTCTGATTGATTTCTTCGTATTCGGCCAGCGTGTCTACCACCTGCTGCACCCCCTCCATCACGACTTCCTTCACGGTCTTCGTGTCGTCGAGCTGGGGTTCCTGTGCCAGATAGCCGACACTGTATCCCGGCGAGAACACCACCTCGCCCTGATAGTTCTTGTCGAGTCCGGCAATGATTTTCATCAACGTAGACTTACCGGAACCGTTCAGACCGATGATTCCGATTTTCGCGCCATAAAAAAAGGATAGGTAGATGTCTTTCAATACCTGCTTGTTGTTCTGGAATGACTTGCTCACTCCCACCATTGAAAAGATAATTTTCTTGTCGTCTGCCATATTCTTTATATTGGTTAAGTTATCTGTTTTTCATTCGTCGCACGAAATAGCGGTGAATGGCTACCTGATAGACCAGCAGTCCCACCATGCAGACCAGCAAGGCCAGCAGGTACTGCCGCTTCATGGAGTCTTCCACGTATTTCCCGAGCACCACGCCCAGCATCACGCCCGACTCCCACAACAGCTGGTAGGTGTGATAGCCTGTCCCCCGCTCACAATGCAGCGGAAGATAAATCATCATCCGCAGGAACTGCAACAGAGACAGTCCCATGCCCAGTCCGAGCAGGAATCCGGCTCCCCACAGGGAATCGCGGCCGTCCGAGAGGTAAAGCATCAGCAAGGCAAGGCCCATCAGCACAAGACCTGCCGCATTCAGGAAGCGTCCGTCGGCCTGACTGCGGAACATCCGGTCGAGCAACAGGAAGGCCACAAATCCGACCATTGCACAAATGTAGAAAAAACGATCGAATATCGTACTGAATACCACCCCCAAAATGAAGGGAACCACCATCATGTTCAGTCCCGGAAGCAAGGTACGGAACAGCAGAAAGCGGTCGAACGACATCAGCGGCAAATCCAGCGGCGCACGGAAACAGACTTCCACCATCGATACCAGCAGGATAGGTATCACACACAGGATGGCAAACAGGTACAGTTCGTACTGGAAGGAAAGGAAATTTCCCAGACTGTATCCACCCCAGATGCCACACAGCATGCCGAGCACACCCGACCACGTGAAAGTGAGGTTGGCCCTGTTCCTACAATGGCTGGGCGTCACGTCGATGACCAGCGTACTACCCATCGACATCAGCACGACTCCAAACAAGGCTCCCTGCAACACCCGAAGCGCTATGATGGTTCCTATCCCCGGAGAATACGGATAAATCAGTCCCACCAACGCCAGCAACAGGATGCTGCGCGTGCACACGGCTTTACGCTTGAACATATCGACCAAGTAATTATTGAAAACGCCGAAGATGTACAAGGAAATTCCGAAAATGGCAATGGTACCTCCGGCCTGAAGGTTGGTATAGCCTCCCTCGCCCACCATCCACCGATGCAGCACCGGGAAGAGCATATACACCGCCGTGTACAGGAAAAAATTCGCTGTAAGTAAAAGATTAAAATTTCGATTCCACATTCTTTTTTTCTTTTCTCGTCTCTATCTTGTCTAAAACACAGATGCACAGACTGTACCACCTGCCGGAAACTGACCGCCCGGTCCTACAGTCCATGCACCTTTATGCCTTGTCAAAAAAACAACAGGCTTAATACTGCTCCGACTCATTGGGGAAGTCGCTCGACTTCACATCGGCCACGTAATGCCCGATGGCATCCGTCATCACCGTATTCAGGTCGGCGTATCGCCGCAGGAAGCGTGGGCTGAATCCTTTGGTCATACCCAGCATATCGGTCACCACCAGCACCTGTCCGTCAACTCCACCTCCGGCACCGATACCGATTACGGGGATGGTCAGCTCCTTAGCCACACGGGCTGCCAGTTCGGCCGGAATCTTTTCCAGCACCAGTGCGAAGCAGCCGGCTTCTTCCAGCAGACGGGCGTCTTTTATCAGTTTCTCGGCCTCAGCCTCTTCCTTGGCCCTCACGCCGTAGGTGCCATACTTGTTGATGGACTGCGGCATCAGCCCCAGATGTCCCATCACCGGCATGCCGGCTCCGATAATACGGCGAATCACATCGATGACTTCTTCTCCGCCTTCCAGCTTCAACGCATCGGCATGCGTCTCTTTCATGATGCGGATGGCATTGCGTACCCCGTCGAACGGGTCGGCCTGATACGAGCCAAAAGGCATGTCCACAACCACCAGTGCGCGCTTCACGCCGCGCATCACCGATTTGCCATGATAAATCATCTGGTCGAGCGTGATGGGAAGCGTGGTGACATTGCCTGCCATTACATTGGAAGCGGAATCTCCCACCAGAATCACGTCTACCCCGGCACCGTCCACAATCTGCGCCATAGTATAGTCATAAGATGTCAACATTGATATCTTTTCGCCTCTTTGCTTCATTTCAACAAGGCGATGTGTAGTCACTTTACGAGTGTCGTCTGAAATATAACCCATGATAGTATTTACAATTTGGCAATTTACAATTACTCAATTTAATTTTCGGCGCAAAGGTAATCCTTTTTCTGATTACTTGTACAATTGAGTTAATTTATCGTAAGTGAATCCCTGAAAGTCATCCAATACATAATGACACAACGGAGCTATGTCTTCACGGGAATTGGTGGTTGCCAACCCTATAACGGTAGCTCCTGAAGCCATGCCGGCTTTCAGCCCGTTGAAAGAATCCTCGAATACATATGTGGTGTCGGGAGTTGTGCCGAAAACCTCCATACCCAACAGAAAACAATCCGGTGCAGGCTTGGAAGCCGTAAACATCTCGGCCGTAAGGATACGGTCGAAAAGAGTCTTTATTTCGGGATGAACCCGATAGACAGCTGCCATCTTCGCTTCGTTGGAGCTGGTCACTACGGCAGTCTTCACCCCATTCCGGTGTAGGTCGGCAATGAAGTCAAGCACTCCGGGAATAAAGTCGAATGACATTTCCTGTTCAAAGCGGTTCAGCCGTTCGGTAATTTCGGCCTGTTCCTTCGCCATGCCCGGAAAAAAGGTATCATAAATATAGACCAGCGTCTGGCCCTTCACCCTGCCTTCAATATCATCCATACCCAAATACTGCTTTCCCATTTCATGCCAGAAGTGACTGTACTGTGTTTCCGTGTCTACCACCACGCCGTCAAAATCAAAAAGTACGGCGGTTGCTTTTGTTGTGTCCATAAACTTTCTTTTACCTAAATCTGTTAATACCAAAACATTATAGCGTACAAAGGTGGGAATAATCTGCGAATCAAACAAATATTTTATACCTTTGTGCTCCTTAATTGACTCATATCAAATGAACAACGCGCATATATTAGGAACCGAACGTATTGGCAAACTGCTTGTGCAGTACTCCATTCCGGCCATTATAGGCATGACGATTACTTCGTTGTACAACATCATCGACAGCATTTTCATCGGTCATGGCGTAGGTCCTATGGGCATTGCCGGACTTGCCATAACTTTCCCTCTGATGAATCTGGTCGTGGCTTTCTGTACGATGGTATCGGCAGGTGGCTCCACCATTTCGTCCATCCGGTTGGGACAGAAAGACCTGGACGGAGCAACGGAAGTATTGGGAAACACACTGATGTTCTGCCTGGTCAACGCATTCATATTCGGCAGTGTTTCATTCATCTTTCTGGATGACATCCTGCGCTTCTTCGGTGCCAGCAATGATACGTTGCCATATGCCCGCGACTTTATGCAGGTGATATTACTGGGTACCCCCGTCACTTATACCATGATTGGCCTAAACAATATCATGCGTGCCACGGGATATCCCAAGAAAGCGATGCTCACGTCTATGGTAACGGTAGTCTGCAACATAATCCTCGCTCCCATTTTCATCTTCCAATTTGACTGGGGAATACGGGGAGCTGCAACGGCAACGGTCATCTCGCAGTTCATCGGCATGGTGTGGGTAGTGAGCCATTTCCTGCAAAAGACAAGTGTGGTACGTCTGCAACGGGGGTTCTGGAAGATGAAGAAACGTATCATCAGTAGTATATTATCCATCGGTATGTCACCGTTCCTGATGAACGTCACGGCATGTGTCATTGTGATTATCGTAAACAACAGCCTCCAACAGTACGGAGGCGATATGGCCATCGGGGCATATGGCATTATCAACCGACTGCTGGTACTCTATGTAATGATTGTATTGGGGCTGACGATGGGAATGCAACCGATTGTAGGCTATAACTTCGGTGCGCAAAAGCACGACCGTGTGAAGGCTACCCTGCGCCTGACCATCATTGCCGGAGTATGTATCACCAGTACCGGCTTCCTTATCTGCGAATTGTTCCCCCATGCCATATCTGCCATCTTTACCAGTGATGAAGAGTTGATAGATATTGCTTCCAGAGGCGTACGCATTGCCGTAGCCATATTCCCGCTGGTAGGCGCACAGATTGTCATTGGCAATTTCTTCCAAAGCATCGGGAAAGCGAAAATCAGCATCTTCTTATCGCTGACACGCCAATTACTGTATCTGTTGCCGGGACTACTGATATTCCCGCATTACTTTGGGCTGGACGGCATCTGGATATGTATGCCGGTATCGGACTTCTTTGCTTTTGTAACGGCAGCGGTGGCATTGTGGATATATGTAAAAAGATTACCCACAGGAATTACCGAAAAAGCGAGGTGAAAGTGATTTATTCTACTGCAAATATGCATTTTATGTTATAACAAACAAATTGTTCGAAAATATATCATTCATTCAGCCCAAACACATCATCTATTCGCCCCAAACAGATGGTCTGTCTACCCCAAACGCATGATGTATGTTGCGGCAACTTTATTCGCTCTTGATGCTCTTTACCGGATTTTCATTGGCAATGCACCATGCCTTCAATACCACGGTAGCAACGATAAACAACAGCAACAGACAACCTACAAGAATATATCCGCCTATAGGGAATGGCACAACATCAGAGAACTGGCTCGCCCAAAGCTTTCCGGCCCGGCATGCTCCCCCAATACCTATGGCGACAGACGGAATGGCCAGCCAAAGCACATCTCTTGACAATAACAGCAAAATACTTTCCGTCTCCGCTCCATTCACTTTACGAATGGCAATCTCTTTTGAACGCAGGCGGATTTCATCATTCACATAGCCTATCAGTCCCATCAGAATGATAAAGAGTATGGTCAATGAAACCAGCAGGGTGACATCACGAAATACCCGTACAGACTCGGCATAACTGCGCATTTCCTGCTCCACCGAACGGAATACGAGGCTTTTCTGAGGATAAATCCGATGCATCTCTTCATTGAGGCGGGCGAGATTTTCATCCAATGGCTCTTTGAGGCGAACATGCAGGGTGGCAGCTGTCTTCCCCGTCCATTCCACCATCACCGGCAAATTATCGTTGGGCATATCGGCAAAACTGAAACTGTCTAACAGCCCGACAACAGTGCCATAATCATTCACCCGCTTGCCTATGGGGCTGTCTGTCCAATTCATCTTCTCACAAAAGACACTGTTGACAAGCAACTGACCTTCTCCCGTCAAGTTATGCCCCTCTTTCAGTCTCAGACCAATGAAAGGAAGAAAATCACTGTCGAACCAAGTATTACGAGGATAGAAAAGCTCGTTACCCTGATTGTCAAGAATTGGCTGGTTAGAACCGAACCACAATATAGGGCGTTCTGCCGAAGCAACCCCTTCCACATAAGGCAAACTGCCGACAAGACTACGCAGGCTATTGCCATCCACTTCCCGCTGGGTGGTATATACCACACGTTCAAGACGCCAACCACGGTCACGCGTCGTTACATAACTGTACTGTGAAACGACCATCAGCATCATCCCCAGAATGAATGCCGCTCCGATGAACTGAACAAAAAGCAGTACCCGTTTCCAGCCACGACGCCCGGAAGTGTAGCGGCGGAACACTTGTGTCACCGGAATACGAGCGAAAAGCATGGCAGGCAGGCAACCACCTAAAATAAACAGTAACAGTATCACCGACAATGGTGCCCAAAGATTCTGCCAGTCAAAAAGAGCACTGAGAGGTACAGCTGCCAATTCTTCCATTTTTTCGTGGAAAATATACACCAGCAGTCCAATGAGCAGCAAGGCAAGCCCTACTACTATAGCAGTCTCTACCATGAACATGGAAAAGATGCTACTTCCCGAAGCACCGCTGCATTTGTGTACACCGATGGCCTTGGCACGCTGTGTCAGCGAAGCCACGGAAACGAGTACATAATTCAATGCGGTCGTAAAAAGCAGCACGATACCCAGGAAGAACATAATCCAAATCATCTTCCGTACTTGAGGAGTCTCGACATGCAGATTATGGATAGGGACAATACGTACGCTCAATTCTAAACCACTTTCCGGTGGAATATGACGGGCAATAGCTATGGACATACGCTCATTCAGCCAATCAGCATCCTGCGGGCTGCGCAGCCTGAGATAACCGTCGTAGTTTCCGCCGCTTTGCCAACCTAGGTTCCACTTCAGATGCCGCCCTATAGTAGGAAAGGAAATGATTGCCTCTGGACGCCTCTCCAAAGAAGTGTTCAACGGAATATCGGCAAAGATACCCTTCACGAGCAGTGTAGTCTGATATCCCCAAAAATCATAACGCAGTGTTTTCCCTATCGGATTTTCGTCACCGAAGGCCTCCTTTGCTGACTTGGCAGAAAGGAATACGACATCCGGACCCGCCAAATCCTGTGGATTGCCTTCTATCATCTCCAAACCGAGTACAGAAAAATAAAGTGTATCTGCCATCACCGTGGACATATCTAATTGGCGCTCACCCAACTGGAAACTATTATCAAAAAGAGAACAGCTCACTGTGCTACTTTCCACTTGTTCCGGAAACTCTTCGGCAATGGCAGCCGGAATCGGAATGATGGTAAAGCGACTTTCGTTACCTTCCAACACTCCATTTTTCAACCAACCCGTCTTCACAATATAAAGGTTATCCGAATCATGATAAAAGTTATCAAAACTCAACTCGAATGCAATCCGTGCAAATAGAAATACAGACATCAGCAGTCCCAATGCCAAAGATACAATCTTAATGGCATTGGAACCTTGCTTGTGCAACAAGCTTTGTAATGTATAATAAATGTGCCGCCTCATAATTTCCTGAAGTTATTCTTTATTCACTCTTGATACTGTCTACCGGATTCTCATTGGCAATCCGCCATGCCTTGAATACTACACAACCGATGATGAGCAATAGTACAATGCATGCAATAAGCAAGAATCCGCAGATACCAAAATCCACTCCCTCCACAAACTGCTCTATCCAGACACCGCCTATATACCAGGCTCCCAGCCCTCCAAGAAAAACGGCCGGCAAGGATATCCAGAATATATCCTTCGAGAAAAGCCGGAGAATGGATGACGCTTCCGCACCATTCACTTTACGGATGGCAATTTCCTTGCTGCGGCGTTGTATCTCGTCATTGATGTAGCCAATCAACCCCATTAACGTAACAAAAAGGATGGTTATGGCAGCCAGTAAAGCTGCATTACGGAAATCCGTGACGGTACTGTTCTGGTCGTCAATGACCTTTTGGAACGAGGAAAATACAATGTCACGGGTGGGAAACAGCTTTTCCATGTCTTCGTTCAAACGCTTGAGGTTATCGTCAAAAGGCTCTTTCAGACGTAATTGGATGTTTCCGGAAAATCGGTCAAGATAAGTTGCATACATAGGTTGCACCGCCACATAAGCGGCATTGGATGTGGCAAAGTCTTTCAGTACACCTACAATATTGCCCGCTATGCGATCGCCGTTGCGCACTTGCCTGCCTATCGGTTTATCTTCCCAATGCATCATTTTCAAAAATGTTTCATTGACCAATATCTGCCCAGGGGCATCCATATTCTTGCCTTCCGCAAATTCCAACTTCATAAACGGGGCATAGTCCTTGCCAAATTCCACCCAACGCATGCTCATCCACTGCCCGTTATCAGTCGTAACCCCTTCTCCGCTCAATCCGTCTGTAAGAAGATTACCGCTACAAGCTCCATCTTCCACATAAGGCAAAGAAAGCATCACACTACGATTTGCATCGCTTTCCGCATCCGAGTCAAAGGATACGCCCGAAGCATAAGCCACCCGGTGGTAATCGAATCCACGTTCTTTATTGGTGATGTAATGGCTCTGCATAAGCACCAGCCCCAACAAGCCGAAAATAAAAGAGGTACCGGCAAACTGCACAAACAAGAGCGGACGTTTCCAGCCTTTCTTGCCTTCAGTGTACCGGCGGAAAACCTGCGTCACCGGAATGCGGGCAAAAAGCTGCCCGGGCAACATGCCGCCTATCATAAACAAAATGACTATCACTGAAAGCGGTGCCCAAATGTTTTTCCCAAGAGAAAAGACCGGCAAGACTAACGTCGAGCATGTCCTCCAACGGCTCACGGAAATTAAATAGAAGCAGCGCTACGAGCAGCAAGGAAGAAAGCATGATGACTCCGGTCTCCCATAAGAACATACCGAAAATAGTTCCCGTATTTGCCCCACTACATTTATGTACGCCTATAGCTTTGGCACGACGGTTCATGGCTGAGATGGAAATAAGCACATAATTCATCGCCACAATAAAAAGTATGGCAGTTCCCAGCGTCAACAGAATCCATACCATACGCATGGTACTGATACCAAATTCCATACGGTAGTCCTTTATCGGAACCAGACTGATAAACACATCATCGCTCTTGCGCACCTGCTCGGCAAGTTTCTCTATTCGGGTGTTCACATCGTCCAATTGCACCCCCGGGCGCAGACGGACAAAGGACATATAGCTGTCTCCACCTCCCCACCCCCAGTATCCCCAATGATGCTTGAAGGAGGTAGCCAGAGACATCACGACACCACTTCCATAGAAACTGGAGTTTTCGGGAAAATCTTCAAAAATGCCCTTCACGGTCATTGGCATCTGTTTGTTATAGACCACCGTCTGCCCGATGGGATTCTTATCGGCAAACATGCTGCCGGCCAGCTCCCTGCTGATGAAGACCACCTCCGGATTATTCAGCTCGCGAGGGTCTCCACTGACAACATCAATGCCCATAGTGGCAAAGAAACAAGAATCGGCCGTCATGGCATTGGTCTGGAAACGGCGTTCATTGGCAAACCAAGCCGAATTGCTCCACCATTGCTGGGTGACGGTAACACTCTCCACCTCGTCAGGCAGGTTTTCGGCAATGGTACCAGCCACCGGTCCAAGAGTTATATGCGAAGGATGATACTCGTTGTTGTAATACCATACTGTTTTGACAAGACACAAACGTTCATGGTCCTTGTAGCAGGTATCATAATTGAGCTCGAATGCCTGACGGGAAAAAATGAGGATACTGACTGCCAACCCC
>OHPH01001328.1_pt1 | contig 10763 bp, 14 predicted proteins | sample 1577681 | NCBI WGS metagenome assembly OHPH01 (sample SAMEA3879603, study PRJEB24766) | human gut metagenome | biome: human-associated habitat; feature: feces | place: USA | collected 1985/1987 | reverse complement strand
GCCTATCACTACTATAACATATAAGGAACTGAGAGAGCTTTCTTACATGGGTGCAGGCGTACTTCATGAGGACGCTATTTTCCCTGTAAGAAAAGCAGGCATTCCAATAAACATCAAGAACACAAACAAGCCTGAGGATATGGGTACAATGATCGTTGAGTCCACATCTCAGAAGCCTGCATTCACTATCACAGGTATAGCAGGAAAGAAGGGCTTTACTGTAGTTAATATCGAAAAGGATATGATGAACGCAGAGCTTGGTTTTGGCAGAAGAGTGCTTGAAGTATTCGAGAAGAATGGTATCTGCTTTGAACATATGCCTTCAGGTATCGACACAATGTCTGTCGTTGTTCATCAGGCAGAGTTTGCTCCAAAGGAGCAGGAGATAATGTCAGGTCTGCACAGAAACTGTCACCCTGATACAATTGATATTGAAACAGACCTTGCACTTATTGCAGTTGTGGGACGTGCAATGAAGTCAAACAGAGGTACAGCAGGCAGAATATTCTCAGCCCTTGCACACGCTCATGTAAACGTAAAGATGATAGATCAGGGCTCTAGCGAGCTTAATATTATCATCGGTGTAAACGAGGCTGATTTTGAATCTGCAATGAAGGCTATCTATACAATTTTTGTTGATACACAGCTTTAATACAATATAAAAAATATGGCGGACGGCTTAGGTCGGTACTAATATAGAAGCTTTTCAACAACTATTATGAAAGACCTATACAGCAGGCTATAACTAAGAAATAAGAAAGACAGATACTTCATTTGACTGAGGTATCTGTCTTTTTGCGTTATATATCAAAACTTATTTGAAAATGCTATCCGGTTTATTTTCCAATGTCCCATTCTTAGCCAACGGCAAAGCCTCGCACTGACGCAGATGATGTTTTTTTGATCAGCTTACCCCTTGATCTCACTTATCACTCCCTTATCCATTTCGTGTACAGTATTGCACAGCACGGAGATGTCCTCCGCCGAGTGGGAACAGATAAGAATAGTCTTGCCCTGCTCTTTGTAGCTGAGCAAATACTCTCTCATTTCCTTAACGCCGTCCTTGTCAAGACCATTGAAAGGCTCGTCAAGAATGAGTATCTTCGGATTTTCCATGATAGCTTGTGCCAGACCAAGCCTCTGCCGCATACCAAGGCTGTATTTGCGAACGTGACGTTTTAAATCAGGGTCAAGTCCCACCTGTTTCATACTGCTTTTTATCTCCTCTTTGCCGATCTTGTTGTTGAGCCCTGCAAGCAGCTTGAGATTTTTGTAGCCTGAATAGTATGGGATAAACCCAGGTGTTTCAATAATGATACCCATATCTTTCGGAAAGTCAACGTCCTTGCCCACCTGCTTGCCGTCAACTGTTATCTCACCCGATGTGGGCTTGATAAAGCCGCATATGCACTTCATAAGCATTGTCTTTCCGCTGCCGTTTCGCCCGATAAGTCCGTGTATCTTGCCCTCCTCAAAGGACACATTTATGTGGTTTAGTATCTCCGTTTTGCCAAGCGTAAGGCATACGTCATTTACATTGATGATATCCATTTCGTCCCCCTAACTTGCAACCTCCGTCACATTATCATAATTAAACTTACCAATGGCTATCCCTCCGAAAACCAGCAGAACCGCAATAAGTACTAGCAGATAAATCACAGAAAAGCTCATCGGCATTATTGGCTTTTTGAAATATTTCGTGTAATGCAGCCAAGTTATTGAGTTTGCCATTGGCATTGTCCACATAAGCGTGGTCTTTATGGAGCAGAACGCCGTGCCTAATGATATCACCGCTCCGCAGAGGACAAAACCCACAGTTTTGTGTTTCACAAGTGAAAAGCTCAGCAGGATAAGCCCTATTATCATGAGATATGCGAACACGAGCAGGTAGCTTTGCACTGCGGCTGAAAATACTGTGAGCTGATTGTAGAGATTTTCAGGGAGAAGCTGCACACCGAAATTGCCCGAATGTTCAGGAAAGCGTGAAGCGAACTTTGTCGCCACGTTGCTCCAGCCGTTGTACCAAAAACCGTCTGAAAGCATTGGGAGCACTGCGCCCAAGAATATCACTGCAAGATAAGATAAAGCCATAAAAATGAGCTTCAAAAGCTGTCCGAACAGCCAGTTCAGCCTGCCCACACGCATTATGTAGAAAACTGTGTTGGTGTCTATCTTGGGAAAATCTGCGATAAGTGTGAGGAAAACCAGCGGTATGATAAGAAGTATCGCACCTGAATTTGCTATGGCGATAAAAGGCTCAAGGATATTCAGCGGCTCGCCCATAAGCTCTGCGTTTGATTTAAGAGGCTCGATAGCAAAGCTGTAAATGAAGATAAGAAGCACTCCTAGGATTATCATTCGTGCGTCGCATATCCACTTTATGAACTCCGCCCTTGCACAGAAAAAGCTTTGTTTTAGGCTGAAATTTTTCATCATAGCTGACCTACACCCCCTTGTCCTTGCGCAAATTCATCACGATAATAAATCCCAGCAGGGTAACAATCGCCCCCGAACAGTTCACCGCAGTTATCCACTTTGCACTTCTGTCAAAGCTTTGGATATACAGAAAATTCGTCACAGAGCTTGGATAAAAGGCGTTTGCTCTATCAAAATCAAAGTTTTCGTTGAAAAGATTTGCGTCTATTATCCTATTGAGCATTGTTGTGAGGACATAGTTCAGCATAAAGGGCAGGCAGGTTATGATATACGGATTTTTGCAGAAAGAGCTTAGGAAAAACGCAGGCAGTGTGGAAACTGCACCATATGCGAAAGCTACCGCAAGCATTTTGACTACCGTTTTACCTGTGCTGTCTTGGATAATGTATTGAAGCTGGTCGGCTGATACGTCAAACTCCGAAAGTGGTTGAAAAAGCACTGCACAGGCTATGCCGTAAACAGCTATACCTAGCATAACGGCAAATCCGCCTGAGATAAGTGCGGATATGAATTTTGAAAGATAATATCTTAGCTTGCCTGTGCGAGATATGGTGAAACGCATCAGTCCGTTATTTCGCTCCGCACAGAAAGACACCATGAATGGGAATGCCACGACAATAGGCAAAAACATTGTGATATATCCCGAAAGTCCGTTTCTGAAAACCAGCACTGAGGACAGCATTGGGTCGGTGCGGAGGATATTTTTATCGAGGGTGAAAAGTGACTCGAACACCGAATATGATTTATCGGTGGCAAGGTCTGTATAGGCCGAGGAGGTGAAAGCAAGCACTGTCGTCAGCAGCACCGCCCCTGCAAAGCCTATGTTTATTATGCTTTTGTTCAGGTCACATTTTATTGTGTTTAGAAGTTTTAGTTTCATTTCTCTATATCTCCGATCTCGGTGTAGATAAACCTACCAAGGTTATTGCTGTCAGCTTTGGCGTAGGCGAGATTTCCAAACTCATGCCCTGAGGGGTCATACTCCGCAGGGTCGGTGCAGATAACGGCGTAATCAAAACTCTCCGACTTTCCGCTATCGAAAAGGTCTGTGGAGCAGTCAAGTATCACCATGACTTCAAGCCCCTCACTAAGCTCACCGTCGCAATAATATGTAGGCACTGTGCATACTGTCTTTTTGTCTGTGAGCTTAATTTCGGCCGTGTTGTCGCCTACGGTCTGAACTGTGCCGAAAAAGCTGGGGTAGTCACTGGTCGTGAGCGGCTCATACGTCTTTGAGCCGTCATCATTTACCGCAACAAGTAAGTTGATATCCTCAATAATAAACTTGCCGTCGGTAAAAAGATAGCCGCCGAACATAACATCATCAGCACTTACGGGATATTTTCCTTTCTGCCACTCCTCAAGATCGTTGAAGTCAGCCGTGATAGTCCTATTCGCATTGCTGAGCTCATAGACCGAGCCGCTCTTGTGGCAAAGCTTGTAGTCATACTCCTCCGCAGGCACGTCCGCCTTGATGTCCTCATACATTCCCGAAGCGTATTTCTCGCCGTTAGGACTTACAACATCACAACTATAAATTTTTGTTATGCCCTCGTCCGTAACTATCTCCGCAGAAATGACCTCGCCGATATCGTTGTTTATTATTGCTTGAGATAAGCTTTTCCCATTCACATATTTTTCATCATGTTCAAAAAGCTCGCTATCCATTGCAAGCGTGTATTCCTTGTCATCACAAACAAAGGTGAGCTGTCCGTTATCGTAAGCCACAGCCTCAGCCTGCAAAGTCACCCTGCTGTCCAAAAGGCTGCCAGCCCTGCTTTCCTCATTCGATACCACCACCGCAGATGAATTATTCTCGCTGTTATTATTACTATTTCCACAAGCCGTAAGACAGATTATTCCACCTATCACAGCAATACAAAAAATCCGCTTTGTGATCATGCTATTCACCTTTCGTTCTGACCTACTGAACATCAATAAAGACCTCACCGCTGAGAGCATTCACCTTGATATATTCCTTTGCACCCTCGCCGCCCTCTATCTCGAAACACCACATAGGCTCAAAGGTTTTTGGTGTCTTGTTGTATTCCTCCGCCAACTGTTCAGCCTTAGCAACATTGTCCTCTTCGGTCATATCCAATGCAGGCTGATTTGCAAGACAGCAGTACATAAGCTCAACATTTGAAAACTCATAATATGACCCTTTTGCAAGCTCCGTCTCAAGAATTTTCACCGCCTCGTCAAATGGTATCATCTTAGTTTTCTCCGTCTTATCAAGTATGTTAAGGGGTGCATTGGCATTAATAAAATCAAATTTGCCGTCCTCCCCAATAGAGCCTGTCACCTGCAAAAACGTCCAGTAACTCATATTATTCTCGTTGTCTGCCCGACTGTATGCAGAGGGCGAATACTGAAAAGGCACATTTTCATAATCAAGACTTGCCGTAAAATCAATTCTGCCCACAGTGTCATTCACCGAAAACTCTTTGGTATTGATCGTAAAGTCCTTATAAAAATCAGCAAGATAATTGTTTAATCCACTGTCGATATCAGTCACATCAATGGCTTTGCCACCTAAAGTAATGTCGCCCTCGTCAAGCCCCACAACATAAGTCTGTCCGCTGCTGTTTTCTTGAAACTCATAGTCAGCGGAATAAAGTGCAATATCCATACCCCAGTATGCAGATGTGTTTATTCCAGCTTGATAAACTATTCCGCCATTGTCAGTTGAAAGTGCACTTTCGTCGAAATCGTCGCCATAAAAAGTCTCGAATAACTTTTCAGCATTGGTCATATCATCATTTTTCAAAGTATTGCAGGACAAAGAATATACCTTATCAAAGTCCACTTTGCTTATCTTTTCTGGCAGCTTAAAACTGCAGTGATCGCTACCAAGCAACTTATCACAGCCGTCATAAGCCTGTTCCACAGGCTCAAGCCTTGCATCATCTGTACTGTGGTTATTGGATTTGTTGTCCTGAGATGAACAACCAAAAAGGAAAAGAAAAAGCAGAGATATAACAACGCCATAATTTTTTTTCATTATTTCACGACCTTTACTAATATTATGAGCGACTATCGGCTGATAAATTTCAGACAATATGTCGCTCATATGTTATTTTAAGTGCATATATTAATAACCAGAAGTACTTCCAGAAGCAGATGTTGCTTTTGAAGCATTTTTAGTTATAGAAACAACGTTTTTAGCATTCATGCCAACTGTTATCTGATACCACGAGCCTGTAGTCTTCTGTGTACCCGTAGATGTTGTGATCAAATTCCAAGTGTTGTTTTTCCAAACATAACCCTTGGTCGTAACTGTAGTATTTTTACTTGCAGTCAATTTGGTATATGTAGTGTATTTACCAGATTGTGTTGTTTAAAATTAAGTGTTTTGGAAGTCACGTTATCGCTTGAAGGTGCTCCCGGCGTGTTGCGAAGACTAAATGCTTTACTATCTGCCGCACTAGCCCCAATAACCATAGAACTCATCATCATAACAGCAGCACCCATAGCTGCGACTCTCTTAACGATATTTTTCATATTAAACGTTCTTTCTTGATATAGGTGTAATTTTCTTCAAGCTTTGTTGCAGAGTAATTTAACTTTATCATATCACACAATTATTACAACGGATAATTGTGCATAATAAATATTTATATCTTCATTGGACTCAGCAGCTTTCAATTATATAAACCGAAAAAGCAGTAAAAATGGCTGATTGAAATACATAAGTTTGTATGTTTTCACAATTGCACGTACTTGTTTTTATTATTATTGCATAAAAATAGTGTACAGAATCACACCATGCACTATTAATTCTTATTCTACAGAATAGTAGATATCCATTATTTCTGATTCAGATATTTCACCACTTAAACTAAATATATATTCGCCATTATCCCACAAAATATTAATGAAATCATCATTTGTGTATATCATAAACTCATTTCCGAATTTATCTGATGAGAATTTGAAATGACCACGTTCATTGTCATAATATGAAGAATAAGAATCCGCTGTATATTGGTCGAAATATATACTTTCAGATTTGTTTTCTGAATAATATCGCAAACCAATATTGCTGCTTGTTGAAACACTTTCGCTTTCATCTAAAACAAAGCCTTCCGGAACAGTAATGCTATATTGCTTTTCTATCTTGCTTTTGTGATCGCCTATATCTTTGCTATCATGTTGAACAGATACAACTGAGTGATCATTAAAAATTCGCAGGAAGAAATTCTTTATGGCGTTTCTTGCAGGTGCATAGGCTGCAACAGTTGTTGTACCCATAATGGCTGCTGCAATTATGGCAGAAGCGATCCTTCGTCCTGTGGTTTTGATAAGCGGATAATAGATGCGGCTTTGGTTCTTTATGAGCTTTTCTTTTTTGTTCAGATAGTCCTTAGAAAACTCATAATTTTCGTACAATGACAGATCTAGGCTATTTAGTTCGTCGCAATACAAAGGTACAAGCTTTTTTAATTCTGATCGTGTATCACTCATCGTCGTTTATATCCTTTCTGAGTATTTTTCGGGCTTTTTCAAGTCTTGATTTTACTCCGCCAACAGATAAATGCAACTGCTTTGATATTTCCTTGACCTTAAAGCCATAAAAATATTTCATCATAATAACGTCACGATAAATATCAGGCAGCTTTTCGACCATATCAGCAACAATAAGCTTTTCAATGTGGTCATAGTCTTCAGATATCTCTTTAATTTTATCATCTATCTGGACATTGATACTGTGTTTATTTTCTTTTTCAAGAATATCGATACACACGTTTCTATTAATAATAACTGTATAAGCGACTATTTCGGCTGGTTCTAAACTATGAATTTTTTTGAAATTTTTTGCTAACGCCAAAAATGTTTCAGAAACAGCTTCCTCCGCCAATGCGTTGTTATGTAACCTTGACATTGAGAATACGAACAATTTTCTTTCAAGAGAGTCATATATTTTTCTGAACTTTGATTTATCATCATCGTCGATCAGCGTCATACAAACAGCGAGCACTTGATCACCTCTGTCTAATTTTGTAATAAGCTTAGTATAGCATTATTTATGTATAAATTCAAGGGGGATGTTTTGTAGAAGTAAAACCTTGTTGATTGTGAAATGTTTGTTAACATCAACACGGAAGTTGAAATAGCCAAATATCATCTATCATTGACGTTGTGAATTTGAATGTAACCGTCAAACCCTCCGCATCTACCCCACCGATGACTAAAGAAGTATAATAAACTTCAAGCAACTCCATAGAGTAAATTACCCAATCCCCAAAAAGTCTATAGAGCTGCTTAGACCAAATTAGATGTGGAGATAAAGATAATGAAAACAACGATCGCAACGGTAAAGAACGAATTTCGCCTGACTGAATGGTCAGCCCAGATCCAGGCACAGAAAAGTAGCGGACTTACAGTGCATAAATGGTGTGAAGAAAACGGTGTCAATGTTAATACCGTGTACTTGAATTTTGTTCCGATTATTTCGCTGCTCATTTGTTTTGTATTCCTTGCCTTTAGATTCGTATCTAAAATATGTAATAAAACATTATTGATACTTATTAAGATACATTTGACTAATCTGGAAAATAAATTTCCATTTCATCTTGGTTAAAATCGTATCGTGATATGCTTTCTTCATCTTCAGTTGTACTGTCAAATACTCGAATAGATGATATTTTATCTGTCTGTTTATTATCAAAATGCAGACAAATAAAAGCATCGAAACGCCTTAGTTGAATGCAAATAGTATCATTGACCTCCCATGCGGCTAACAAATTAGAATATGAAGGAGTATATCGTTCTATAAATTTATCCATATTCTTCACAGCTTCCGGATCCTCCAGAAACTCATTGGAAAATTTAGTTTCAAGCTCTTCTCGGTCTTTATTATGCATCGCCCCGAAAAATGTGTTTAAAATATCAGACTCGGTTTCACATCCGGGGTAATATATTCCGGCAAGCAGATCTCCGCCGCCTGCTCCTCTCTGATCTTCCTCACATTCTTCAAAAATCAAGCTGTATACGCCTTGGGCAGACGGATCAGTTTCCTGCTGTACCCACTCAGTCCATGTTAATGAATAGCATTTTTCAGTAGTCTTAATTACACAGATCGACCATACACATTTTGCCTGCAAATCAGAAAAAGATTCTGATGACTGATTTTCATAAACTATCTCTAAATTGTCACCCTAAAATATATTAAATATGTATTTGATACCTTCATCAATATCAGGCTGTAATTTCAAAGTCTGCTCTGAAAAAACGCTTTTAAAAAGTTCAGCATCGTTGGTCTCCAAGGCTTGTATCAGAACATCCGAAGTATTTTTCGTTGAGGTTTGATCGATAATTAATTTATCATCATTTTCTATTGAACTTTGGCTATCGTTTAATATAGTACAGCCTGTAGAACTCGCCACCAGTAAAAAAAGCAAAACGGATAGTATAAGTTTTTTCATAATTAATCACTTCCATTAATCCGGCAAATAAATTCCCGCATTTTCTTCCGATAAATTATAATCACCGATAGTCTTTTCATCGTCTATCTCGGCAAATTTTAAAAAAGATATTTTATCCGTTTGTTCCTTGTCAAGTCTAAAACAAAAACATATCGGAGTATCATTTTTCATGGACGTAATATAAACGGTGATATTTCCATCATCAATTTCCGTCCAGCCTTCGTGAAGTTCTCGCATTGGCTGACAGTAATCAAAAAAGCGATCTATTTCATCGTCCGTTACGCCTGAAGCCAGCATATTGTCAGAAAGCAGCTCACGAAATCTCTCTATGCGATCGTCATGATTTTTTTGCTGATAAATGTTTTTCCAAAGAGTAAACGCCATATCACTTTCCTCGGAATTAGCAGGATACACTACCCCTGCAACAAAAAGATCTTCACCTCCCTGATCCAGTCCGGCATCCGGCCAAATCTGGAGTTTCATGCTGTAGACTCCTTCTTTTTCCTTATCTTTTTCATTTATCGTCCACGCATTCCAAGTAAGCTTATAGTAGTTTTCTGTTGTTTTAAAAACGCATACCGGAGAAACAATACATCTTTCACCACCGCTCGAATATTTATTTGAGCTTGAATTATTCTGCGTAACTTCAACAAATTCGCCTTCATATATGCTGAGCATATATCCGATCCCTTCATCCAGATCCGGACAAAGATCTTTGGCACGAACAGAAAACAGATTTTTGATTGCGTCCGCATCGTTATTTTCCAAAGCCTTTATTACTGTTTCTGAAACACTCACATTCTCCGTCTGATCAATAACGAGATCACCTTCATAATGGCTGTTCAATTTTTCTACAACAGAACAGGACATTAGGCTTAACATCAATATTACGGACATTGTGCAGCAAAGCAAGTTTTTAAATTTTAACATAATATTCTCCTTACCAAGTCAGAGTTACAATGTATGAACCCGAATCTTTTTCTGGAATATCCCATTCGACTTCTCCTGCATTAAATTCTCTGAAAGAATCTAACATTATATCTTTGCTTTCTCCAAAGCTCGAAAAATCTATAGTAGTTACGGCTTGGAGATCCTCAGCTTTAACATTCTGCACCAACGGATCAAATCCCGTTATCCACCATTGTAATTCATCTGGTTCATGTTTATACAGCTACTCATCATCACTGAAGATTCCATCCCCATTAGAATCATGATATAATTCAAGAGTCATATCAACAGAATATTCTCTGTTAACCTCGGCATAAAGATATGAGTATTCACCATTTTCCATAATATAATTTCCATACTCATCAATTTCTCCATCTTTCACCTGATAAATACCTGTTTCAGCGCCTGCTCCAAGGTTCATATAGTCGCCCTTCCATGACCATATTATAAATTCTTCTCCTTCATCTTTGGATTTATCACCGTCAAGATCTACCCAAAAAATCTGAGATTGATGAACATCTACGGTTATTTCACCGCTCGAAGCTTTGTTAACCGCAGCTCGGAAAACATCGTCATAGCCTGTGGTATAATTTGCATATTGCTGCAAACAATCAGGTCTCATATGATAGATACCATCATCATCCATATCTGCACCCAACGTCAAGGAGAAAAATCCTGTTGTCATATCTGCAACAACATTCAATCCAGGAATATATGAAGACAAAATCGGATGCTTTCTCACAAATACTGCAGCGATTGTTCCTAACTCCGCAATTTTCTTTATCAGCCAGGCACCACCTATCTGATAAAATATTCCAACTGCAAAGGTTACGAAATTCCTGAATCCTTCACTATGAATTAATTTGCCTATAAAATTAAAAAAGTCAAAATCTATAATTTTATTTCATAAATCTTTACACCATTCACAAGCTGAATCAATCCACTCTTTAG
>OHPH01001323.1_pt1 | contig 10772 bp, 7 predicted proteins | sample 1577681 | NCBI WGS metagenome assembly OHPH01 (sample SAMEA3879603, study PRJEB24766) | human gut metagenome | biome: human-associated habitat; feature: feces | place: USA | collected 1985/1987 | reverse complement strand
CCCCAGCTCGTCCAGCTTGAGCAGGGTGTCGTGGAGGTACTTGAACTCGAAATGCGTCGTGAGCAGGCCGCCCGCCACATCATCCGCCGGGTGCTGGATGGGGCAGAAATCGTAGATCTCGTAGGTATCGGGCACAACCACCATGCCGCCGGGGTGCTGGCCGGTGGTGCGCTTGACACCGGTGCAGCCCAGGGTCAGGCGGTTCTCCTCGGCGTGGTTGACGGTTTTGCCGCGGGCTTCCAGATACTTTTTGACGTAGCCGTAGGCGGTCTTGTCCTGAATGCCGGACACCGTGCCCGCCTTGAACACATTGGCCTTGCCGAAGAGCTCCTCGGTATAGCGGTGGACGTTGGACTGATACTCGCCCGAGAAGTTCAGGTCGATATCAGGCTCCTTGTCGCCGTAGAAGCCCAGGAAGGTCTCAAAGGGGATGTCGTGGCCGTCCACCAGCATCCGGGTGCCGCAGTGGGGGCAGTCCTTATCGGGCAGGTCAAAGCCGTCGTCCACGCTGCCGTCGGTGATGAACTCGCTGTGCTTGCACTTTGGGCAGCGGTAGTGGGGCGGCAGACTGTTCACCTCCGAGATGCCGGAAAAGTGCGCCACAGCGGAGGAGCCGACAGAACCACGGCTGCCCACCTGATAGCCGCCCGCATTGGAGTAGGCCACCAGCTTGACCGCAATGACGTACAGAACCGCGTAGCCGTGGCCGCAGATGGAGTCCAGCTCCTTTTTCAGGCGGTCCTCCACGATCTTGGGCAGGGGGTCGCCATAATCCCGCCTGGCGTGTTCCCAGGTGGCATCGCGCAGCTGCTGCTCCGCACCCTCGATGCTGGGCGGGTAGGTGCCGCGCGGGATGGCCCGCACATTGTTGTCGATGGTGGCCGCGATCTTGCGGGGGTTGGTCACCACGATCTCGTAGGCCTTTTCCTTGGGCAGGTAGCTGAACTGCTTCAGCATATCCTCAGTGGTGCGGTAGAACAGCGGGGGCTGGGTGTCCGCATCCTTGAAGCCGTTGCCCGCCTGCAGCACCGTGCGGTAGATGGCATCCTCCGGCTCGGTAAAGTGCACGTCGCCGGTGGCGATGACCGGTTTGTGCAGGTCCTCGCCCAGCCGGATGATGGTGCGGTTGAAGTCCTTGATGACCTCCTCGCTCTCCACCTTGCCGTCCCGCACCATATACTCGTTGTTGCCCAGGGGCTGGATCTCCAGCACGTCGTAGTAGGAGGCGATCTTCTTCAGTTCCTCGTAGGAGCGCCCCTCCACAACGGCACGGTAGAGCTCGCCCGCCTCGCAGGCGCTGGTCAGGATCAGGCCGTCGCGGTACTTGTTCAGCAGGCTGCGGGGCACACGGGGCTTCTTGAAGAAGTAGTTGACGTGGGCCTCGCTCACGATCTTGTACAGGTTCTTCAGGCCCATCTGGTTCTTGACCAGAATGATGAGGTGGAAGTACTTCTTTTTCAGCACCTCCCGGTTGCCGCCCAGACCGGTGTTGATGCCCTCCACGGTGGTGACCTCTTTCTCGGCAAGGTCGCTGAGCATGACGCAGAAGATGCGGCCCAGCGCGGCGGAGTCCTCGCAGGCGCGGTGGGCCTCGTAGCTGGGCAGCTCCAGATGCTTGTTGATGGTCCCCTGCTTGTAGTTGTGCAGGCCCGGGTACATGGCCTGCGCCATGGTCAGGGTGTCGATATAGGTCGGCTCAAAGGAAATGCCGCTGCGCTTGGCGGCGGCTTTCAGGAAGCGGATATCGAACGCATGGGCATTGTGGGCCACCAGGATGCGGCCATCCGCGAACTGGAGAAAGGCTTCCAGCGCTTCCTTCTCCCCGGGGGCATCGGCCACCATCTCGTTGGTGATGCCGGTCAGCTCGGTGATCTTGGGGGTGATAGGCTTGCCGGGCTTGACAAAGGTATCGAACTCCTCCACCACCTCGCCGTTGCGGATGATGACCGCGCCGATCTCGGTAAGGTACTCTACCCCGGGGTCAAGGCCGGTGGTCTCGGTGTCAAACACGCAGAACTCGCCGTCCAGCGGCTGATCCTTTACGCCGTAAACGCAGGGCACCATGTCGTCCACAAAATAGGCTTCGCAGCCGTAGATGAGCTTGAAATCCGGGTCCTTTTTGTGGATGTCGTCCGCTGCCAGCATGGCTTCCGGGTAGCCCTGACACACGCCATGGTCTGTGATGGCAATGGCGGGGTGTCCCATGCGGTGCGCCAGCTTGACGATGCCGCCGGGGTCGCAGAAGCCGTCCATGCTGGAAAGCTTGGTGTGCAGATGCAGCTCCACCCGCTTTTCCGGGGCGGTATCCTCCCGCTTTTTGCGCTCCACGATCAGCACATCGTAGGGGTACACGATGTAGTCATGCTCGTATTTATCGTAGGAGCAGTCGCCCCGCACGATGACCGTGCTGCCCTTGCCGATGCCCTCCCACTTGGAGCAGTCCTCCCCTTCCTGTGCGCGGACTTTCAGGTTGATTGAGCCGGTATAATCGGTGATGGACACGGTGTAGATCTTGCGGTAGTTGCCCTTGACCTCGGTAAAAAACACATCGCCCCAGATCATGCACTTGCCGCCCTCGCCGCCCAGATCCTTGAGGGGCGTAAGGTTTTTGGGGGTGAACATTTTGCCGTGGAAGATGGTGACAGGTTTATCGGTAAGGTTAAGTCCCTCCACCTTGATGGACGGTGCGGTGTTCTTTTTCTCAAATTTGACCACCGGCGGTGCGATCTTGCGCTCCAGCTTTTCCTCCATCTGCTGCTGCTCCGCCGCAGTCACTGCGCTTTGCAGCGTCACCTTGGGGGTAACGCCGGTATGCTCGGCAATACGCTTTGCAAGCAGTTCCTCAAAGCCCATCTCCTGCAAAAACTTTGTGCCGTGGCACACCCCCACCGTGATATTCTGCCCGGTGATGGTAATGCTGCTCCTGTCCAGAAAGCCGTTGATGGGCACACCGTCCCGCTTCATGTCCTCCAGCAGGGTGCGCAGAGCGTGCTCGTCCAGCATGGCATAGCCGAACAGGTTCTTGATCTTCAGTTCAAAGCCCTCGTAGTCCGGCTGCAGGGAAGCCAGCAGCCGGGCGCAGAGGTTCTGATCCAGCGGGGCGGCGCTGCGCATGGTAAACTCGACCTGCCGGTCCTGCCGCAGCATCCGGGCGTGCTCCACGATCACCTGCCCGAAGCAGGCCGCAAAATCCGGGTCCGCCATAAACTGCGGCCACAGCTGGGAAACAAGTGGTTTCACAAATGGTACTCCTTTTTGGTGGGTTCTTTACAGCACAAACTGCCGCACCCGTTTTTGCGGGTGTGGCAGTAGTGAAAAAAATGCTTACAATTTATAGATCTCATCCATGAACTGATCCAGAATGTTATCGCCGGTCAGCTTTTTGATGGGCTTGCCATGGATGAACAGCACAGCCTCGCCCTTGCCGCCCGCAATGCCGATATCGGCTTCGCGTGCTTCGCCGGGACCGTTGACAACGCAGCCCATCACGGCCACCTTGATGGACTTTTTGTAGCCCTGCAGCCGCTTTTCCACCTCGTTGGCGATCTCTGTGCAGGGGTACTGAGTGCGTCCGCAGGTGGGACAAGTGATGACCTCCGGTCCGGTGACCGGGAAGCCCACGGCGCGCAGGATGTTGAAGCCTGCCTCTACCTCTTTTTCCGGCTCGGCAGCCAGCGACACGCGGATGGTATCGCCGATGCCCTCCAGCAGCATCCCGCCGATGCCCATGCCGCTTTTCAGCAGACCCATCTGATAGGTACCGGCCTCGGTGACGCCCACATGAAGCGGGTAGTCGGTGACGGCGCTGAGCTGGCGGTAGGCTTCCATCATGCGGGGCACGTTGGAGTTTTTAATGGAAATGACGATGTTATTGAAATCGAACTTTTCCAGCAGCCGCACATGGTACAAAGCGCTTTCCACCATAGCTTCCGGGGTGGGTGCGCCGTAGCGGGCCAGAATGTGCTTTTCCAGACTGCCGCCGTTGACGCCGATGCGGATAGGGATATTCTTCTGCTGGCAGGCATCCACCACCGCCTTTACCCGGTCGTCATCGCCGATGTTGCCCGGGTTGATACGGATCTTATCTACGCCTACGTCCGCGCAGGCCAGCGCAGCCTTATAGTCAAAGTGGATATCTGCCACGATGGGGATGTTCACTGCGTTTTTGACGGCCTCGATGCACTTTGCATCTGCCGGGCTTGGGCAGGTGACCCGCAAAATCTGACAGCCAGCGGCTTCGCACCGCTTAGCCTGCGCCACATTGCCCTCGATGTCCTCCACCGGCACATTGAGCATGGTCTGCACCGCAATGGGGTTGCTGCCGCCGATGGTCACATTGCCGATCTTCACTTCTCGTTTCAGCTGCCGCATGGTCGTTTTCCTTTCCGTATCACATTGCCCCGGTAATGAGCCGGAGGATATCGTTGTAAGTTGCAAAAATCATCAGCCCGAACAGCAGCGCAAAGGCTGCCACGATCAGGCCGCTCTGGATCTTTTCGGGCACGGCATGGCCGGTCACGCCCTCAATGAGCAGGAACACCACTTTGCCGCCGTCCAGCGCCGGGAAGGGCAGCAGGTTGAAGATGCCCACATTCACGGTGATGAGCGCCAGCAGCTCCAGCAGGTCCTGCCAGCCGTAGCTGGCGGCCTGCCCGATGGCCGTTACGATGCCCACCGGGCCGGAGAGGTCGTTGATGCTCTCCCGCCCCCGCAGCAGGTCGGAGAGGGAGGCAAAGATGATGCGCCCGTAGTAGAGCACACTGTTGCCCGCCTCTTTCAGCACGTTCAGCGGTGTTTTTTTGATGCCGTAGACTGTAAAGCCCAGGCTCATGTGGGTCTCGCCCTTGTCATCCTGCCAGGTGTCGAACTGGACGTCCGGCAGCTCCACGAGCCTGCCGTCCCGGCGGACGGTGAAATCGGCGGTGTAGTCCTCGGTGCGCATCAGTTCATAGAGGATATCGTTTGCCACAAAGCAGCGGCGGCCGTTTACCGCAAGGATCTTATCCCCTGCCTGCAGGCCGGTCTGGCCGCAGAGGGCGTTCTCCTCCACCTGATAGAGGACCTTGCTGGTGATGGGCTCGCTCTGGGCCGTGATGAGGATGGCCATGACCACAAAGCCCAGCACAAAGTTCATCCCGGCACCCGCCAGCATGATGAGGGCCCGCTGCCAGACAGGGGCCTCATTCAGAGGAATACCAGCAGGCTTTTCCTCCTCGGGGGAAGTCTCCGCTATGCCAAGGGCTCCCCTATTAGGGGAGCTGGCCGCGGAGCGGCCTGAGAGGTTATTTTAAATAGGAGGTCATTCTTATGAAGGAAAAGGCTGCATACCTGCGGGGCCTGATTGAGGGCCTGGGCATCGACGAGACCACCAAAGAGGGCAAGGTCATCAAGGCCATGAGCGAGCTGCTGGGCGAACTGGCAGAAGCTGTGGACGGCATCGATGAAGATGTGACCCGCGCCTACGACCAGATCAACGACCTGAGCGAGGAGCTGGAGGATCTGGAAGCCGACCTCTATGAGGACGATGAGGATGACGAGGAGCCCGAAGCAGAGGAAGAGGATACCGAAGAGGACGACAATGACGATGATATCGCCAGTGAGCCGTTCTATGAGGTGGCCTGCCCCAACTGCGGCGAGACCGTTTACGTCAGCGAGGACGACCTGGACGCGGGCGAAGCAAACTGCGCCCACTGCGGCGTGACCTTTGAGGTCGCGCTGGAGGATGACGACGAGGAGCAGGAGGAAGGCCCCGTGCAGTACGAGGTGACCTGCCCCGCCTGCGGAAAGACCGCCGTATTTGAAGAGGACGAGCTGCTGGACGGCGCACCCAAGTGCCCCAACTGCGGCGAGCCGCTGGACTTTGAGGTGACCGAGGAGTAAGATTTTCTCTTATTCTTGTGAAAATGGGATCCAGGAAATAGCACTTTTTGCTGCTGATGCTGTTTTCCTTTACGACCCCACTCGCGAAAAGGCAATTTTGGAAAATCCGCAGATTTTCCAAAATTGCAACTACAAAATAAAATTCCTTATAAAAAACGCAATGCCGGGCAGTCCGCAGACTGTCCGGCATTGTTCATTTTAATTTGATTCAGCGGGTCTCGTTGGCCTTCTGCAGCCAGATGCCGCCAATGTCCAGCGCATTGTACAGGCCGTGCTTGGTGGTCTGGCGCGCTACGCGCTCCTGCGGTGCCTTGGTGGTATCGGTAGAAAGCAGCATCAGGTGCACCTTGTCGGCTACCTGCTGCTCGCCCACCGGGGTGGTGGTCAGGATCTGCAGATACAGCACATAGGGATCGGTCATGCTGCCGTAATACAGCTCGTTGTCCTTGCGGACGAGGGGCTTGCCTTTATAAGTCAGTTTCGGTGTATATGCCATCGTGAAAGCCTCCCTGTCGTTTGATTCATCCTAGTATAACACATTCTGCCTATGGGATGCAAGCGTTTGCGGCAGTGCTCTGTCAGTTTTGCACCAAAACAGCCCCGTACCGTGCAAAACCGGCAGCACATTTTTGGCAAATGGGGTTTGCTGTTGGGTGCAGTTATGCTATACTATAAATAGAACAGCCCGCATTCCGGGCCGGAAGCGAGGGAACGACAATGGCAGATTATCAGGAATACCGGCGGCGCATCCTGCACCGGCGCTGGCGCAGGGTGTTTATCATCGTCGCCCTTCTGGCGCTGGTGGCGCTGCTGAGCGCCATCGGCATTCTGTGGAAGGTGCTGCACCGGGAGCGCGTGGATACCGTCCTGAGCCAAAACACCATTCTGCGGCAGGTGACCACGGATAATACATGGAACACGGTCAACTACCCGCTGGCGCGGCAGCTCCGGGTGCAGACGCTGGAGGATAGCACCGAGACCGCACTGGACTTCCGCATGGCAGCGCTGCCGGCCAGCGCTCCGGTGGAAAAAAGCTGGTTTGCGCAGGTCAGTTTTGTGGGCGACAGCCTGACGCAGGGGCTGCAGATCTACGATACCGGTCTGCCCGGGGCGCAGTTCTGCGCCTATAAGGGGGTGGGCCCCAACGCCTTTGTCAACGGCACCAGCTGCAAGCGGGTGGACGGCGTGACAGAGATCCCGTTGGACGCTTTGACCGCCCAGCAGCCCAAGGCCGTCTATGTGCTGCTGGGCAGCAATGTGCTGGGACGGGACACCGATTACACCAGTTTTCTGACCTACTACCGCCTGATGCTGGATATGATCAGTCAGGCGCTGCCGGATGCAAAGATCTATGTGCAGTCCATCACGCCGGTAAGGCCGGAGGTGAGCGCACAGGAAAACCACGCAGGGCTGAACCGCGACCGCCTGTGCCGCATCAACAACGAGCTGGCCGCCATTGCGCTGGAAAAGGACTGCTATTTCCTCAACCTGTGGGAGGTGCTGGCAGACGAAAACGGCGACCTGATCGAAAGCTACGCCCAGCCGGACGGTTACCACATCAAGCCGGAGGGCTATGCTGCATGGGTGGACTACCTTTGCAGCCACACCATGGAGTAAAAAGAACATAAAAGGCGCTGTCCCTGCGGACAGCGCCTTTTATGTTTATCAGTTTTTTATCAGAACAGGCCGGTGATTTTGCCGTCGGCGTCTACGTCGATATTCACGGCGGCGGGCTTTTTGGGCAGACCGGGCATGGTCATGATGTTGCCGCAGATGACGACCACGAAGCCTGCACCGGCGGCCAGACGCACCTCGCGCACCTCCATGGTAAAGCCGGTGGGCGCACCGGTCAGCTTGGCGTTGTCGCTGAAGCTGTACTGGGTCTTGGCAATGCAGACGGGCAGGTCGCCGTAGCCCATCTCGGTCAGCTCGGCCAGCGTCTTGCTGGCGGCGGCGCTGTAGTTTACGCCATCGGCGCGGTAGATCTTGGTGGCAATGGCGTTGATCTTGTCCTTCAGGGGCATCTCCAGCGGGTAGGTGTACTGGATGGGACGATCCTCCAGAATCTCAAGCACCTTCTCAGCCAGTGCCTTGCCGCCCTCGCCGCCCTTGGCGAATACCTCGCTCAGCACGCAGGGCACGCCCTGCTCGGCGCAGACCTGCTCCACATAGGCCTGCTCCTCGGCGGTGTCGGTGGGGAAGGCGTTGATGGCAACCACTACCGGCAGACCGAAGCCGTTCTTCAGGTTGTCGATGTGACGGATCAGGTTGGAAGCACCGGCCTTGACAGCTTCGAGGTTGGGCTGGTTCAGATCGGCCTTGGCTACGCCGCCGTGGCTCTTGAGCGCGCGCACGGTAGCCACCAGCACACAGGCAGAGGGAGCAATACCGGCATAGCGGCACTTGATATTCAAGAATTTCTCCGCGCCCAGATCCGCACCAAAGCCTGCTTCGGTGATGGTGTAGTCTGCCAGCGAAAGGCTGAGCTTGGTGGCCAGCACGCTGTTGCAGCCGTGGGCAATGTTGGCAAAGGGGCCGCCGTGGATGATGGCGGGGTTGTTTTCCAGCGTCTGCACAAGGTTCGGGTCCAGTGCGTCCTTCAGCAGGGCGGTCATGGCACCGGCTGCGCCGATCTCACCGGCAGTCACCGGCTTGCCGTCGTAGGTGTAGGCGCACACGATGCGGGACAGCCGCTCTTTCAGGTCGGAGATGCTGGTGGCAAGGCAGAAGATGGCCATGACCTCGCTGGCAACGGTAATATCAAAACCGTCCTCGCGGGGGGTGCCATTCACCTTGCCGCCCAGACCGTCCACGATAAACCGCAGCTGCCGGTCGTTCATGTCCATGCAGCGCTTCCATGTAATGCGGCGGGGGTCGATATTCAGCGGGTTGCCCTGCTGGATGCTGTTGTCGATCATGGCAGCCAGCAGGTTGTTGGCGGTGCCAATGGCGTGCAGATCGCCGGTAAAGTGCAGGTTGATGTCCTCCATGGGCACCACCTGTGCGTAGCCGCCGCCGGCAGCGCCGCCCTTTACGCCGAACACGGGGCCAAGGCTGGGCTCGCGCAGGCAGAGCATGGTCTTTTTGCCCAGTGCGTTCATGGCATCGGCCAGACCTACGCTGGTGGTGGTTTTGCCCTCACCGGCAGGGGTGGGGCTGATGGCAGTGACAAGGATCAGCTTGCCCTGCTTTTTGGCGTTGTGGATCAGCCGGTGGTCGATCTTGGCCTTGTAGCGGCCATAGGGGATCACACTTTCGTCCTCCAGACCCAGCTGAGCTGCGATCTGGGTAATAGGCTTCATTTTGGCTTCCTGCGCGATCTCGATATCGGTCTTCATACAGACATCCTCCTTGATAGCAAAAAAGGACAGCTTTGCGCAGCAATTGCGCAAGGCTGCCCAGACGGTCGGCATTGACATCCCCAGCACCCCTGCACTGTGGTGCTCCACAAGGTTCCGTCAGCAGGGATGCGGTCTATGCTGTAAAGATAGCACACCACCGGGGTGTTTGTCAAGGAGGTACAGTTACAAAAATCACCCATAAATGCATAAAATTTTTTGCGTTATCCAAGGGTTTGTGCTATACTTATTCTGGGTTATTATGAAAACAACGACAGAAAGCAGGAAATCCATATATGCTGCAAAACCCTCAGTTACATTATCTGGACAACGCGGCCACCACCATCGTAGCGCCGGAGGTGGCGGACGTCATAAACAAGGCCATGCGGGAGCATTGGGCAAATCCTTCCAGCCTGTATGGCCCGGGCGCGCGCAGTGAAGAAGCCCTGAACGCCGCCCGCGCCGCCGTAGCGCGCACGCTGGGCTGCAAAAGCCGGGAGCTGTATTTTACCTCCTGCGGCAGTGAGAGCAACAATCTGGCGCTGCTGGGTGCGGTGCAGACCCGCACCTTCGGCAAGGGCATCGTGGTGTCCGGCTTCGAGCACCCCAGTGTGCAGCGCCCGCTGGAGCGGCTGGCAAAGCAGGGCTATGATGTTACCGTGGTAGCCCCCCGGGCAGACGGCACGCTGGACATTGCCGCCATGCTGGAGCGGGTGGACAAAAACACCATCCTTGTAGTCTGCATGATGGTGAACAACGAGATCGGCACCCGCAACGATGTGGAGCGCCTTGCCGCCGAGGTGAAGCGCCGCAACAGCCGCACCATCGTCCATGTGGACGCGGTGCAGGCGTGGATGCGTGTGCCCATCAAGTTGGACAACATCGATACGCTCTCGGTGAGCGGCCACAAGATCCATGCCCCCAAGGGCATTGGTGCGCTTTACCTTTCCGACCGGCTGGTGCAGGCCTTCCAGCCGCCCTATCTGGGCGGCGAGCAGGAGCGGCAGATGCGCCCCGGCACCGAAAACCTGCCCTATGCTATGGGTCTGGCCGCAGCGGCCACCCGTCTGGCAAAGACTATGAAGAGCCGGGACACCGCCATGCGTGCGCTGAACCGGCAGCTGCGGGAGGGGCTGAAAGCCTTCCCGGAGGTGGTCATCAACAGCCCGGAGAACGCTGTGCCCGAGGTGCTGAACTTCAGCGAGATGTGCATCAAGAGCGAGACGATGCTGGCTTTTCTGGCCGAGGAGCAGATCTACGTCTCCTCGGCCAGCGCCTGCGGCCGCGGCCAGCCCAGCCACACGCTGGCAGCCATGGGGCGCGACCCGCTGGCCATCGATACCGCCATCCGGGTGTCCTTCTGCGCTGACAACACCCCGGAGGATGTGGATGCTTTCCTCAACCGCTTCGAGGACGGCATGAAGCACTTGCAGAAGATCAGAAAGTAAAAACAGAAGCCGCAGAACGGCTGACAGTTTCTCTGAGGACCGTCCGCTGGGGTGGGACCCTGTTGCCCGCAGGGCAATAGGGCGGGCGATGGAATGGCCTGCAACG
>OHPH01001320.1_pt1 | contig 10778 bp, 9 predicted proteins | sample 1577681 | NCBI WGS metagenome assembly OHPH01 (sample SAMEA3879603, study PRJEB24766) | human gut metagenome | biome: human-associated habitat; feature: feces | place: USA | collected 1985/1987 | reverse complement strand
TAATAATCGGCTTGCAAAGGTACGGCTTTTCTTCGAACTGGCAAACAAATTAAGCATTTTTTTGGTTGATTTTCAGGGAGAGAGCTTACATACGGCAGCAAAAAAGGGAAGATTAATCCATCTCCCCAATTTATTTTTATTTAAAATATTCTTTTAATGTCTCCAGCCCGATTCGGATTCACCAACCGGACAAGCATATCCGGCAGACTGGCGAAGCTTCAAAAGTTCCGTTGCAGATACCCGCACCACTTTTCCATCAGGACGACCATAACACAACGTCCCTTCACGACGAGCTGTTTCTTCTATTAATCGCTGTTCGGCCAGTTCCAAACCATAACGCAATTTCTCGCTCAGTTCCTTATATTCTTCTTCAGTTGACATAACTTCTGATTTTATTAAAGAGTTCATGATTATAAATATGTGGCTCTTCCCGCAAACGAAAAGCATCAGCCACAATAACACGCGGTGTAGAGCTATTGTCTGCCAGCATCCAATAGTCCACACATGACATATAAATATGGAAGAAGTTATCCAATCCCGCACGGTAACGACGACGAATGATAGGCGCCGGCACATCATGCCCTCCATTGGCAACACGTTGCTTTACCCGTTCAATAGCCAATTCAGGTGAGTTCAACCAAAAATAAATCAGACTGACACTATAGCCCTGACTTTGCGCCTGATGAATGAGATTAATATAAGAACGGGTAGAGAGCGTTGTTTCAACAGAAAAGCTGACTCCGGCAGAAAGCAATTCGCCAATGCGCTTAAGCATTAGCCGGCCGGCTTCAATGGCTACACTTGAGGGATTAAAAGGAGAAAGACCTTTTGCGATTTCGTCGGCATTGACAAACTCGCGACAGTCCAATATTTCGGGAAGCACTGTGTAGGATGCCGTCGTTTTTCCGGCCCCATTGCAACCTGCTATTATATAAAGCTTAGACATTAATCTCCTTTTCTATTTTATGTTATTGGTGACAAAGTTAACGATTATTTCTAATCTTTGTTCTTCCAAAGCCATAAAAGTGATGAAGAATAGCACATTTTTTGAAGAATTGTGCAAAATACAATATAAGGCGGACTCTCGCCCGCCTTATATTGTATTTTTCCAACTACTTATTATCTTACCAAATCTTTTGGATAAGCAGCCGGCATCTTCACCCGTTTCCAAGTTTCATAATACCATGAATTGATATCATTGCCGTCCTTATCTGTTTTCACAAAGAACTTCAATACCATTACATCACCACCTTTCATCTCGAACTCCAAGATATTGTCTGAGCCCACCAATTGAGGTAAATGCAGATTCTTCTCTACATGCTCTGTATATGCATTCTCTGCGGTCTGTTTATAGGTACCCGCACCAATAATAATAGCTCCATGGTTAGGAATTACCGTCATATTGGTAAACTTTCCATCATCAGACAAGATTTTGAATGAATTACTCGGCTTTAACTCTCCGGGAGTATTCGGAACGCCGGATACATAAAAACACATCTGCCAAATACCTTTTAAATCAGCAGGGGCAACAGCAGATTTATTTTGTCCCATTACACGAGAAGTACCGATCAGCATAAATGCTATCAGCAGTAAAAATAAAGAATGTCGTTTCATAGTCGTATAATATTTAGTTAACAAATTGCGTAATGTGGATACACAAAATTAGAAATAATTTTCATATATCCACGTTTTTAAATAACTTTTTTACAGGTAAATGCAAAAAAAATCCTGCTCTATGTTATAGGGCAGGATTTCCATCATTATTTATATCTTTTAGAATTCAGCATTGCGCGGAGTACGCGGGAACGGAATCACGTCGCGGATATTGGTCATGCCTGTTACAAACAATAGCAGACGCTCGAATCCGAGTCCGAAACCGGAGTGAGGACATGAACCAAACTTACGCGTATCCAGATACCACCACATATCTTTCATCGGAATGTTCAATTCCTGAATGCGGGTCATCAGTTTATCATAGTCTGCTTCACGTTCGGAACCACCAATGATTTCACCAATCTTCGGGAACAATACATCCATGGCGCGAACGGTCTTTCCATCTTCATTCTGCTTCATATAGAATGCCTTGATTTCTTTCGGATAGTCAGTCAGAATAACCGGACGTTTGAAGTGTTCTTCCACCAAGAAGCGTTCGTGCTCTGACGCCAAGTCTACCCCCCAATAAACTGGGAATTCAAACTTATGCCCTTTCGCTACCGCTTCTTCCAAGATCTTGATACCTTCTGTATAAGGCAAACGAACGAAAGTTTCTTTCAATACGCCCTGCAAACGCTCTATCAAGCCCTTATCGAACATATCATTCAAGAACTTCACATCGTCATAGCAATTATCCAATGCCCACCGAACACAGTATTTAATGAAATCTTCAGCCAAATCCATGTTGTCGATGATATCATTGAAAGCAACTTCCGGCTCAATCATCCAGAACTCTGCCAAGTGACGCGGAGTATTCGAATTTTCAGCACGGAAAGTCGGACCGAAGGTATAAATAGCGCCCAATGCCGTGGCAGCCAGCTCACCTTCCAACTGACCGGAAACAGTCAGACTTGCCTGTTTGCCAAAGAAATCATCATCATAAATAATAGAGCCGTTTTCATCCTTCTTCAAGTCATAGAGATTCTTGGTAGTAACCTGGAACATCTGACCGGCTCCTTCACAGTCTGATGCTGTAATAATAGGAGTATGGAAGTAGAAAAAGCCACGTTCATGAAAAAACTTATGGATAGCAATTGCCATATTGTGACGAATGCGGAACACTGCGCCGAAAGTATTGGTACGCGGACGCAAGTGAGCAATCTCACGAAGGAATTCCATCGTATGACCTTTTTTCTGCAACGGATAGGTGTTATCGCAAGCACCCAGCACCTCTATTTCACGTGCCTGAATCTCGGCAGCCTGACCGGAACCGATAGATTCGGTCAGTTCACCATTCACACTGATACATGCACCTGTAGTGATGAGTTTCAATATTTCTTCATCGAAATTTGACAAATCAACTACTATCTGCACATTATTTATTGTAGAACCGTCATTCAGGGCGATAAAATTTACCTGTTTGCTACCGCGGCGGGTACGAACCCAACCTTTTACATTGACCATCGCACCAAAATCACGGCACTTCAGCAGGTCAACAATCTTTGTTCTACTAATTTTTTCCATTGTTTTGTCTCTTTATTGTTTATTATTCAAATGAGCCCATGCGGAGCATGTTCACTTCTTGTTCCGTCAGGTAACGCCAGTCACCGCGACGCAAACCTTTTTTAGTCAGACCAGCAAAATAAACGCGGTCCAGCTTGATCACCTTATATCCCAAGGATTCAAAAATACGACGCACAATACGGTTCTTTCCGGAATGGATTTCAATACCGACTTGTGACTTGTCTGTTTCCGATGCATAGCTGATGGCATCTGCATGGATCTCTCCATCATCCAATGTCACACCTGCTGCAATCTGGTCAAGATCTGCCTTGGTTACATTCTTATCACAATATACATGATAAATCTTCTTCTTCAAATACTTAGGATGAGTCAGCTTGGAAGCCAAATCACCATCGTTAGTTAACAATAACACACCGGTAGTATTACGATCTAAACGCCCAACAGGATAAATACGCTCCTTACAAGCACCTTTCACAAAATCCATTACAGTCTTACGTTCCTGAGGATCATCAGAAGTAGTCACACAATCCTTCGGTTTATTCAACAAAATATAAGTTTTGCGTTCAATACTTACCGGTTCGTCATGGAACTTCACTTCGTCAGTACGCTTGATTTTAGTACCTAATTCGGTTACCACTTCACCATTTACACTGACTACACCTGCTGTAATAAACTCATCAGCCTCACGACGGGAACATATACCTGCATTAGCCAAGAACTTGTTCAGACGAATCGGCTCATTTGGATCGGTCAATATATCTTTATATTCAATCTGTTTCTTCAGACTATACTTTGCATTCGGGTTATAATCAGCCGTACGGGGACGATAGGGACGATTGTATCCACCACCTTGATTATAACCACCGGTACGAGGACGATAAGGACGGTCGCCGCCCTCACGGTTATATCCACCTCCTTGATTATAACCTCCTACGCGAGGACGCGGAGAGTAAGGACGCTGTTCACCACCTTCACCGCTATTGAAACGGGGACGCGGAGTATACGGACGCTGTTCACCACTTTCACGATTATAATTGGTACGCGGACGCGGAGAGTAAGGACGCTGCTCACCACCTTCGCGGTTATAGTTGGTACGAGGACGATACTGACGCTGTTCTCCCCCTTCACGATTATAATTAGTACGAGGACGATACTGGCGTTCACCACCTTCTTCACTGTTAGAATTGAAACGGGGACGCTGCGGACGTTCGCCATTATTATAACGATTGTAAGAAGGACGCTCACCATTATTATATGAAGAGCGATAAGGGCGTTCTCCTCCCTCACGGTTATAGTTAGTGCGGGGACGATACTGACGCTGTTCGCCGTCGTTGTTGTATCTGTTGTAATTATTGTCTCTGTTATAAGACTTATAACCACCATCACGGCTGACATTCTGGTTTTCTTCGTTTACAGAACCTTCTTGTCTGTTTTCATTTTCTGTACTCATGATTTCTCTTTAATTAAATTAATGTATAACGCCCTCTCGGGCTCTGTTTCTTTTTTTACTTTAAATAAATAACGTTTTAAATGCCTGTATAGTTGTGCGGCGTAATCTCACGCAGCTCTTTTTTTATTTCTTCACCGACATTTAATGTCTCGATAAATTCTTTGATAGACGATTCGGTAATAGCCTGATTAGTACGTGTTAACGCTTTCAGTGCCTCATACGGGTGCGGATAAGCCTCCCGGCGAAGAATGGTTTGAATAGCTTCTGCCACTACACTCCAGCAGTTATCCAAATCCTCATAAATCTTATGTTCATTCAGCAGCAGCTTACGCAATCCCTTCAATGAACTTTGAATGGCAATGATGATATGTCCGAAAGGTACACCTACATTGCGCAACACTGTAGAATCTGTCAAGTCACGCTGCAAGCGCGAAACCGGCAGTTTAGAAGAAAGGTGCTCCAATATAGCATTGGCCATTCCCAAGTTTCCTTCCGCATTTTCAAAGTCGATAGGGTTCACTTTGTGCGGCATGGCACTCGAACCGACTTCACCCGCCTTGATTTTCTGCTTAAAATATTCCATAGAGATATACTGCCAGAAATCGCGGTTCATGTCAATCATTATGGTATTAATGCGTTTCATGGCATCAAAGATAGCTCCCAGATTGTCATAGTTTGAAATCTGAGTGGTATATTCCTCGCGTTCCAGACCGAGTTTCTCTGCCACAAACTTATTGCCGAATGCTTTCCAGTCATATTGCGGATATGCCACATGATGCGCATTATAATTACCTGTGGCTCCACCAAATTTAGCAGTAATGGGACAAGCCTTCAGCACAGCCAACTGACGGTTAAGGCGATAAACGAACACCATGATTTCCTTGCCCAAACGAGTGGGAGACGCAGGCTGTCCGTGAGTCTTTGCCAACATCGGGATATTCGCCCATTCTTCTGCGTAAGCAGTCAGCTGCGCAATCAGTTCTTCAATCTGCGGATAATATACTTGTTCCAGCGCTTCTTTGACAGACAAAGGCACTGACGTATTATTAATGTCCTGAGAAGTAAGGCCGAAGTGGATAAACTCCTTGTATTCTTCCATTCCGCCCAACTTGTCAAATTGTTCCTTAATGAAATATTCTACAGCTTTAACGTCGTGGTTTGTAACACTCTCTATTTCCTTAATGCGTCCGGCATCGGCTTCCGAAAAGTTTTGGTAGATAGCACGAAGCGATGCAAAACGTGCATGATCAAAGCTTGTCAGCTGCGGTAACGGTAGCTCACATAAAGTGATGAAATATTCTATTTCTACCTGCACACGGTACTTAATGAGTGCAAATTCAGAAAAATAAGAGGCCAAAGCTCCCGCTTTTCCTCTGTATCGACCGTCAATAGGTGATATTGCCGTGAGTAAATCGAGCTCCATAATGTATTTTAGATAATTATCAGATTGCAAAATTAATTCTTTTTATTGAGTTTAACCGCCTCAATCACTATAAAGTTTGCGAAAATCACATTTATTATTTCACAAATCCTTTCTTTGCCCACTTCATACTATTCCAACGCCGCACAAAAATGATGCCGCGAATGTTCTCGTCCAGCAAGAAAGCACACCACATACCGACCAGTCCCCACCCCCAATAGAGCCCGAACAGATAGCCGCAGCCTACTGCTATGCTCCATTGTACAACTACCCCTACATAAAAAGGATAGTTCACATCTCCGGTTGCACGAAGGGCATTGGTGGCATAAATGTTAATGGCACGCCCCACTTCAAGTATCACATCGACAAAAAGGATGACAGTACCCAAACGGACAATCTCCGCATTGTCTGTCAACCAACTAAAGAGCGTGTGCCCCATCAAAGCCCAAATACAGGAAAGTACCAGCGATACTAAAATAGAAATACGCATTACATACTTGCCCAACAAATAGGCAGCTCTTATTTTCTTCTCCCCCACCAAATGCCCGATGCAGATAGCCCCGCCTTGTGCCATGGCTATCGCAAACAGATAGACAAACATCACCATATTAACCACGTATGTTCGCGTAGTAAGAGCTTCATTTCCAAGCATATTGATAAAATAAGTCAGTAACACCTGCGATAAGCTATAAGACATGTTCTCCCCTGCCGACGGAAGACCGATTTTCAACAGATTCTTCAGTTCCACAAAGGGAAAAGGTCGGAAGTAGTCAATCGGGAACTTGGGTATATATTTACGAAACAGAATAATAAAAAGGATAATCATCGACACTCCTCTGGCAAAAGCCGTCGAAATAGCCGCTCCTTCCACCCCCAATGCCGGCATGCCGAACTTACCGAAGATTAAGGAGTAATTACCTATGATATTCAGGATATTCACCACCACAATGACCATCATAGGATAGACAGCCTTATTAGCACTACGCAAAGAAGCAGAAACCGTCAGTGAAAGTGCCTGAAAGAAGGCGAACGCCCCCACTATCTCCATATACCCCACTCCATAGACCATCAATTCAGGACGCAGTCCCATCAGTGTCAATAACAACGGCGCACCATAATGCAAAATAGCACTTACCAGTAATCCGAGCACAAGATTGAGCAGAATAGCCACGCCTACCACCTGAACCACATTCTTCTGTTTCTTTGCCCCCAAATATTGCGAACAAAGTACAGAGGTACCCAGGTTTATCACCTCAAAGATAAGAAAGGCAAACATAATCAACTGGTTCACCACTCCGACGGCGGCAACTGCATTGTCTGAATACTGGCTCAGCATGATAGTGTCAACTGCCCCCAGCATCATAATCAATAAAGTTTCTATAAAGATAGGTACGACCAGTTTAGACAAATTCCGGCGTACACTTCTCGGTTCTTTTATTTCATTCACTTGTTACCCTGTTTTTTTAAGGTGCAAAGTTACTGAGTTTTCGGATGGTAACTGTTTGACTTATATCAAGAAATAAAGAGATTCAGACAATCATTCAACAAAAGGTTTTGATAAAATCACTTTCCGTACCTAATAATATCAACAAAGATTAATGAACTCCTATCCACAGCCGCATATTCATTTTGATACGCTTCTTCAGAGCATAAAAGTCCTATGCTCTTAAATCATAGATATCGAATCACATAGCATACTAACTAACCCCATCCTTAATCACGTAAAGTAAGTTTGGTTCTAATAACATTCAAATACAGAAGCAAGCTAATTTTACACAAAGATTATTATAAGAACAATCATCCTATATTATGTGATGTCGGTGATCTATTCTTTGGAGCTTGTACGGTTACGGGTGCACTAACAAGCGCTATTAGTTGCGCATTCTAAAGCCACATAAATAAACATATAAAGACTATATTACTTCTGGCTATTCTACTTACATTCATGTGCCCTATTTTAGGCATAATATTACAGCATGGCAGAAATATAAAAAGAAGACTTCCCATGAAAGCAGTTTAAGGAAATTTTACCAATGGATAAAAATATGTTTTATAGCCATGCTGATAATATGGATTATCGCTGTAGTCTTTTTATATACATTATACTATCAATCAAAATAAATAATTGAACTGTTTCTAAACGTTGATTATGCTGTCATTTTATTAGTAGGGGCGAGATTGCTCTCCCCAAATAGCTTGTTTGCGTATTCGGGCAGGCAAACCCTGCCCCTACAGTTGATGGTTTGATAGACCATCTGAGTTTTGATACCCCACTGAAAAATGTGTTTGTGTTACTATTGTTGTTCCAAATATTTTTTATACATCTTGTCTATCTCATCCATGGAAATCTCCAATGTCTTCAGTTGTCTGAAAAACTCCGGTAAGTCCTCATGCAAGAAGGTATCTTTGCGAAGAGTGATAATTCGCTCTTTAGCTCCTGTCGATACAAAATAGCCAATACCTCGTTTATTGTATATGATTTCCAACCCTTGCAAATAATCATAAGTGCGGACTACTGTATTGGCATTCACTTCCACTGTGCCGGCATATTCCCTGACCGAAGGGATTCGCTCTTCTTCGGGATATTGCCCTTGCAGAATCTCGTCACATATCCGGTCGGCTATCTGCAAATAAATAGATTTACTTTCTTTAAATTTCATAGCAAACGAAATTTAGGTTTAATAACTTGCGAACGGGTAAAGAGCTTATAGCCCAACCACCAGTTGAACATTGTGAAGGCACTAAAGAAAGCACCGCCAAATGCAAGCAGTTTGTTCAGCGTCATCCACTGGAAGTTTTCTTCCAACCAGTCGTGAAGACCCATCATGCCTTCTTCTCCTATCCACTCCACAATCTGTACCGTGATAATAGAGCCAAGGATAGAAATCACAATCAGTGTCCCCAAAGTCTTGAGAAAAGCTCTCTTGTACCAAAAACTTCCTCCTAAAACATAGAGTGAGTGTGACCAAATCAAAAAGCTCCATCCACAAGCCTCACCCAACCAAGGCATATACTCCATATTAAATGCATAGGAACCTCTAAATGCCTGCTCACCATCTATAGTAAGCATAGAAAATACTTTAAACAATGCGGAGCTATGAAACACATCAGGCAAGTCAAACAAAGGAAGCAGAATATAACGAGTAACCTCTGCCAAAAGCATTCCAACAATGGCAGCTATTATAAATCCCAGCGTAGCCATCAGGAAGCGTGCCACATACTTCTCCAACATTGTTGCAGGAAGCATCAAGAAAGATATGCGCATCTCTTTATTTCTCATATTATCTAAAATGCCGGAAGCATAAATCAAACTGCCCAACAGACATATAAAGATAAAAGCCCCCAGTATATTCGTACAATACCTAACAAAGAAGATATCAGGACTAGCAAATGCATTTTCAGCATTCATACTCATTCCCCACATATTACCCACCACGACCAGCGCAAAGGCTGCATAAAGTCCGATGAAAGCATAAAGGTTTTTTTTCCAGTTTTCTATAATCTCGCGTTTCATGACCATGGCAATACGCGAAAAGCTAAAGAAATGATTAGTATCCATAATGTATCTGTGTCTTTACTTGTTAAATATTGATTGCATTTTTTCTCTTTCTGCCAACATAGCATTGAACAGTACTTCCAGATTCAGCTTGGTTTCTTCGTTATAAACATTAGAAAGAATCACGCTGTTTCCCTGAACCGAAGGCTGCACATACAATGCATCTCCTGTGGGTTCATTCATTCCTTGTTCGGCAAAATATAGTTTCGCGCAAATATCCTTAACCGATTCATTCAGCAGCACATGAGTACCGTCGATTATCACCACATGGTCCAACAGGCTGTCGATATCCCTCACCTGATGGGTAGAAATAATCACTGATTTGTCATCTGTCATACCCGATGCAATCACCTTGCGGAACTGACTTTTGGAAGGAATGTCCAGTCCGTTACTAGGCTCATCCATGAGCAGTAAAGAAGTGTTGGCGGCCAGCGCGAAACACATGAAAGCCTTTTTCTTCTGCCCCATGGACAATTCCCCCAAATGAATGTCCTCATTCATGTCAAAGTCGTGGAGACAGGCTCTTAGCTGTTCATTGCTGAAAGCCGGATAAAAGGGAGCATTCAGCTTTACATATTGTTTCAGGCTGACGGATGGTAATGCAAATTCCTCGGGCACCAAAAACATATCCTGCAATGTCAAAGGATAACGCAACGAAACGCCTATTCCTTTATAGAGCACTTTACCTCCTTGCGGACGGAGTAACCCAGTCATTAAATAGAGCAAAGTAGATTTACCGGTACCATTCTTACCCAAAAGACCATAAACTGAACCTTTATCCAGTGTCAGCGAAAAATCATTAAAGACTTTTTGTTTCCTCTTTCCATAACTGAAAGATAAGTTCTTCACTTCAATCATCATTGTGTTTATGTATTTAATTAATTATTTAGTGTATTAGTTTATTAGTACACTACAAATGTATGAATATTATTGGAATAAGCAAGAAGGAAAGAGATAATTTAATATCTGTTAACTACATAAGTCTATATAAACGAATCAACAGAGCAATACTCAGCACTGTCCGCTCAAAGCCAGAATAAATAAATGAGAAAAGAAAGACAACAAGCCGGAAGGAATCCTCTTTTGAGGTCATTGAACAATGATATAAACAAGCGGAGTAACAATATTGGGTCAAATAGCCTTTTTCACCCCTTCCAAGTCGGGAACTCAGTATA
>OHPH01001317.1_pt1 | contig 10808 bp, 10 predicted proteins | sample 1577681 | NCBI WGS metagenome assembly OHPH01 (sample SAMEA3879603, study PRJEB24766) | human gut metagenome | biome: human-associated habitat; feature: feces | place: USA | collected 1985/1987 | reverse complement strand
TGGATATTTGCTATGAAGCAATATTGATGAAATGGTATAAATAATTAGTCGTTTAAAAGTATACCCTCAGGAGATATTATCTCATATCCCATGGGGTATATTAACCTTATAGTTTTATTTCCAATTCGAGGCAATCCCATTCTTCCCCCATTACATTATACTTTTCTATTTCATTCGGAGGTACATCTTCAAATCCTATTGCCTTATAGCAATAATAAGCGGATTCATTATTTTCAAAAACTCCTAATGAAACCTTGTCTGCGGCAAATATTTCTTTGGCATATTTTAGGCCTAATTTCAGCATATTTTTCCCATATCCCTGTCCGCGTTTTTCCGGATTGACAATCACAAAACCAAACCGTAACTCTTCAAAGGATTCCCTCTGCCTTCTCATAGTAAAAAATCCTGCTATCTCATTATCATCAATAGCAGTAAATGCCATAAGATTACTTACCGTGTTGAACTGCTCCACAGAAATCGGATATTCCCCTAAAACTCCTGCTGTCCATTTATAAAAAGATTTCTCATCCTTTATCCATGACATAATTGTTTCCGCATCGTTTTTATTATAGGGTCTTAATCTTAACATACTTACCGCACTCTCTCATTCATCTAAAATTTTGTTTATCATATCCTGCTTGCCAGTCTCAGCTTTGGTGCGACTATTACATCCCTAATGTTTTTTAATACTTATATTAAGTTCAATAATGCCTGCACTTGTTCATAAGCATCCCTCTTGGTCATTTCTATACTTTCTTCATCCTCTAAATCCATAAAATCCGCTACGTCTTTTGGACCAGCATGATTTTCAGAAGCAAATTTACCTGCTAACTTAACTTTCGCCTCTATCACAATATTTTTACCCCTTACAGGTTCAAATTCTTTTGCCAGTTCTCTTACTCCACCGAAATAATGTTTGATAATAAAGTAAATATCGTAAGCATCCTTTACTTTTCCTCTTCCCATTGCTGCTGTTTTCATTATTATATAAGGAACTACTGCTACAACACTGACATTTGCAACATCTATTGCTCCATCTGGTCGTTCTGCTTCCACACTAATCTTCTGTGCCGGAAATTCAAATGCAAAATTGCCGCCAGTAGCCTTTAATGCCTTAATCCCCTGCACATGCTGACTTCTTCTCTTCAGTTGTGTACCACCATACATTCCTGCTAAAATATCTACATCTACATCATAAGATATTCCTTCCACCATCACTGTTTTTACAAAGGAAAAATATTTTTCTGGATGCTCCTTGTACCCGTTTTTCTGAAGTATCCTCGACATATTCTGATAACCTTCATCCTGCAAAGTCAAATGATTAATCATAATATCTACATCCACACTTCCCACATGACCTTCTTGGGGAAACATTAAATCTGGAACCCAGCCTCCTATCACACGGATTTCATCTTCATATTCTTGAAAAATATTAACCAACTCTACTAGAACTCTATGTGCAGCCCGCTTCTGACCTTCCGAATAGTCTACGCTACTTTTCAAGTCTCCTTCTCTTATCATCTAAGTATCTCCTTTTTCAAAACCGCATCTGCCATTTCTTCTCCCCTTCCCTTTATCTGCATACAATCCAAATATATTTGCAGAGGGGATACTACTGCAGACTCGCCAATTACCCTGTAATCCTTGATATAAGAATCATTTTCTAGTGGAAAAATAACCACATTTGAACCACTGTTTACTTCTTTCATGTCCAAATATCGAATTGCTTCCTGAATATCCTCCGGCGCTATATAGACATGTACCTTATTGTATCGTACCACCGGCGTATAACGCACTCCACCGGACAATCCGGTAAGATAAGAATCAATCCCCGTATCTGTCTTTAATTCCTTCAATCGCTCCTCAATAGCAGAGATATTATCTAAGCTATAGCAAGCATAGGATGTTATTTCTTTTTTACCATAATCCTTACTCCATTCTAGCAAGAGTGATTCTGGATCAATAACCTTATAACCATCCGGCAATTTTTCTACCCATGCGTTTTCTATCAGAACTTTCATCAGTTTGGATACCTGTCCAATGCTGCAATTCACCTTTTCCGATAGGTATTTAAGCTTCCATGTCTTAGTTACATCCGCGAACAACTCACGCAAAATACGTGAAGACACCACAGAAGTCCTTTCAAATATTGACACAGACCTTTGCTCTTTAGGTCTTGGATTCTTATTTCCTTTTTCTGACAAATAAATAGAATGACCCACAAACCAACAGTTTCCTGCATAGTCAAAATACCCCATTCCATTATCTTCACATATTTGTGCAGTTCTTTCTGAAATATATGGAGCAACCAATATGTTAACTTTCTGACTTTTATTCTGCTTTTCAATCAATTTTATAACTGTAGATGGAAACACCCTGTTCAAGAAGCTGGCATATATTTGAAACTCATACCCATCATCCATCTCCACAGATGCAATAAAACCATCTTCTGTTCTGCTGACAACTTCATACTTCTGAATATTAGGAAGTTTTAAAAACTTATTCTCAACACATGCTAATCCCACTCTATCTAGTTTCACTCATATCACCGCTTTCACTCATGTAGTGAAACTTATTATATCAGTGAAATTAAATTAAGTCAACTAAGTCATTCTACAGCAGATAATTTGTAAAGGTAACAACTCTGTTGCATGCCTCACTTAAATCTATGCACATTTCTTTATACATAAGCGTTTCCAATATTCATATAGTCTTTTTTCTCCTAGTGACTTTTCTCCATACTTTTCCGTAAAGATACTATATTCACATTTAGGCACAAGCAAATCTTCCATATGAACCTTGAGCAATCTGCTCAATACATACAAATGATCTACTGATGGTAAAATGTTTCCTTTAAACCATCGATATATAGGCTGTGGGCATGACAAATGTAATATTTTCTGAATATCTTTAACTGTATAACCAGATTTATCAAACATCTCTTTCAGCAATATTCCTGTTCTTTCCATATCAATATTCTCATACATAAGCATATGCTCCTTCTAGCAAAACTCACCTTCTGTCCAATCAAATGGATAATCCGGATCTTCCCAATACCTTTCTTTGCACCATAGTCTTTCATGCACATGAAAGCGTTCCTTCGCCAGCTTTTCCTTTTCGTTATATTCTCTATGGCAGAATGGAATATATATTTCTGCCTCCTGTTCAGTACATGATACATTTTGTAAACGTGGCCCACAATTTGGAAAAACTGACTCGATATCATATATCCATTTACGAGGCTCTTTCTTCTGCTGACTATGCTCATATACTCTTTCAAAATATTGTTTCCATGTATATCTTCTTCCATATTCATCATAAATGCTTATAACACTTTTATTTTTTAGGCAAAACTCTTCCAGCTCTTTAAATGTATTGATTGTCTTATGTCTTTGGAATAGCGGACGCCAGATGAATCTCATATCCAAGATAGGGTTCATCAACTATTGCGTATTCAATATCCTTAATGTCATATTCTGTTTCGACAGCAAAATGCTCCCTCATCAGCTTTTTATTTCTACTCATAAGATAAAAATTAGTTCCCATAAGATATCCTCCAAGCTTTTTATTTGATAATACCTTATGCGAACTATTATTTCATTGGACTGTTAGTCCAAAATCATATTGCTGTCTCAAAAAATATTTAATCTCCCAGTGACCACTATATCCATTTGCAACATATACCATATTCGTCATTTGTTTTATTCTTCTCTTCACAGTCCTTACACCAACACCTAACCTTGTTGCAATTTCCGATGTGGAAATTTGAAGATTTTCTTCTATCATATCAAAGATTTGTTTCTGCAATTTGTCTTGAGCGCCACCTTGAGTGCCATTCCTCGTATCACATTGAGTATCGTTAACATTTATCACATAATCATGTCCATAATTCAGATTATACAAAGTCAATGTAAAATCATCATTATCCACCTCAAAGACTGGTATCTTGGTCTCATCAAATTCAACTTGTCCCTTGTAGTCTGCCAATATTTTCTTAAATCCGTTCCTGTATGTAGCCTTATATCTTCTAACATTCAATAAAGAAATGACTTACCTGTACCACAGTCTCCCTCAATAAGTGTAATTATATCATCAAATTAAAGATCGTATAAAAATAGATCTGCCTTAAATCTAATTGTGGCATCACTTGTTACATTAAAAATGTTGGTATGCATAGACATACAAATAATATTGTGAGTAAAATCTAAACTTATATTATTATCATAACATGTTCTTTTAATAATTTCTCAAACTATTATATCTGTGGTACTATCAAAACAGGTATCATATAGGTATCACGACAAAGAAAAAGCCCCATAAATGGCTTGTTTACGCCATTTATGAAGCTCTGTTTATTATTCGAACTCTTTTTCGGGTTCGATTTTTCACATAAATCTGTTGTTATTACATTACAAAACCATATCATTTTGATACGGTTTTGTGTGTTATTTATATAGTTGCATTTCTGGTGTACCCAAATTGTACCCACGCTATTTCTGTACACTATTCTTTATTATCAAAGGTGTCATCTTTTCCATAAGTGCATCTGCGATACGTCTGCTTTTGTCATCAAGAATTTTCTTCTTTTGTTCACGTGCCCATTCTACAGCTTTTAACTGATCCTCCGGTCGTTCACTTAATACTACATGTTCTTCCATCATGCTATGCACCTCCTATCGCTTCTCATAGTTTATACCTACATTATAACAGCTTTTCAGAAAATAATCTGCTGCTTCCTGCAAATCTTTTATATTTTTTGCCTTGTTATTTAAGTCTATTGCTTCATTAAGCAAAACAACTGCTTTTTCAAAATCATATTTACTATTTTTTACCAAATATGATACATTTCCTAAATTCGTAACGACAACCATAAGTTTAACTGTCTCATATCTAAGCAAAAACTGGATATCTGACAAGGAAAAAGCCGACAACGATGGGTGATTATGCAGCACCAAGACAACACAATCTCTGGAAGCACGTATCAAATGATACCACGATCGCCGCATGGGATAATACCCCACCGGTATCAGCAATGACGCCTCCGGCTATGGCAAACAGCGGTGTCCACTCCGGATCGATATAGTGACATACCAGAATATCGCCCTTTTTCAGCTTGTAAAACTCCGCAGGGCTTGTGATCACGCAGACCTTTCCTTCTACGGTTCCGGCACTGCCGCTGACACCCTTTAAGGATTCTCCGTCCCCTTTGCAGGCCTCCCACATCTGTTTCTACCAGTAGGCTTCTACCAGCGGTCTGTATTCTTTCCTGCGGGAAATGATCTCTCTTTCCCTGTCTGGAACAGCTCCATTTCTGATCACATTCTGCAGTTCCTCATACCGCAGATAAAGCAGATCCTCCTCCGGCACAGAAAGGATACCTGCGATCCTTTTCAAACGCTTTCTGCAGGCATAAAAGCATCCTTCCCACAGATACTGGGTTCTCTCACGCTGTACATGATAAGTCCGGTAATATTCACAGAGCTGTCTGACCTCTGCCTTTTTCCTGTCACTGAGCCCTGCTGTCATTTTCGTAAAAAGCTCCTGATAATAAGTAAGCCCCTCTTCCTGTGACATTCCCTCTCCTGCCGGATTCTTAAGCAGGGGACGCAGCACCTGGAAAAACCGCTCTTTATCTTCCAGCCATGTTTTGGCGGTAAAACAGTAATCCGGGAAATCTGACTTATATCCGTTCTCCTGCAGAAAATTTTCCAGTTCCTCCCTGACCTCATTATTTTCTGCCGTCAGTTCTTCATAGCTGCAGCCGGCAAGGATCTTCTCTGCTGCTCCGTCTATGGTAAGAAGCTTTTCTGCCAGCTCCTTCATCTGCCTGTTCATCTCAGCCGTCTTATAGGAAAGCCCCGTCAGCAGATTGTAGGGAGACAGCGCCGGGTCCACCTTTTTCAGCAGTTTCCCAAGACTTTTGTTCATCATAAATCCCGGAAATACCGCATACTTAAATCTGACATAAGCTGTTTCTGTGATCAGATTCCTCATTTGATCCAGCTCTGCAGCCGTCTGCTGGAGTTCTTTTGCAGCTTCCTCAGATCCTGCTGCCTTACGGATCACAGGTTCTGCCCCGGAAAGGCATTTCTCCAGCCTCTCTACATTTGCCTGATGATCCTTCATCTCTTTCATTAATCCGGGAAAATGAATAAGATTTTTATTCACCTTAAACTTCACAGTCGGCAGGCACAGAAAACCATTGTCATCCAGACGGCAGTCATTGTCCACCAGCATACCGCCTTCTGCGAAGATCTCTGCTTTCTGTCTGCTTATAGGCATACAGAAGTCATAATCCAGCGGGAGGTAAGGCACCGGCATCTTTTCCATGAGAAACATCAGGGTAGCCTTCATCTTCTGGTTGACCGGCTGAAGAGGCGGCATTTTACTTTCATCCACTTCTTTTCTTTCTTCTGCTCCTGCCATAATGGCTCTTGCCTGCAAAATATATAATTTCTGATCCACAAACGCCCATTCAATATCCATGGGTTTGTGATAATGTCTTTCAATCTCTGCTGCAGTTTCTGTCAGCTTCCTGATCTGTTCATCAGAAAGAGAAAGTCTGCTTCTTTTTCCCTCTGCAACAGGCACGGTAACCGTCTGTTTTTCTCCGTAAACAACCTGCGTTTCCTTGGCTCCGATCTGACACTTTATCACATTTCCCAGTCTGTCGCAGACCAGCTCATCCGGACTTACGACGCCAGATACCACCGATTCTCCAAGTCCGTAGGAAGCATTGATCAGCATTTCTTCTTTCTTTCCGCTGGCCGGATTTATGGTAAATACTACACCTGCAGTCTCACTTTCCACCATTTTCTGGATAACGACAGCCAGTGCGACGTTCTCATCCTCATATCCTTTTTCTCTCCGGTAGCTGACAGCCCTGTCCCCCCATAGAGAAGCATAACAGCGTTTTACAGCCTCTGTCAGTTCCTCTTCTCCTCTGACATTCAGATACGTTTCCTGCTGTCCTGCAAAGCTGGCATCCTCTAGGTCTTCTGCTGTGGCAGAGGATCTGACGGCAATCCGTTCTCCCTCTCCGATCCCGATATAATATTCCAGAAGTGTCACATGAAGCTCTTTCGGCATGCTGCCTGTCAGAAATGCTTTCCGGATTTCCTCTGCCGGTGCCTTCAGATCAATTTTATTTTCCTTCACATACAGCCTGTAGGCCTCTGTGGTAAGCACTGCTCCCTCCGGTACCGGTATCCCTGCGTGTACCATTTCTCCGAGGTTGGCTCCTTTGCCTCCTGCTGTCAGAATATCCTTTTTCGTAATATCTTCAAACCGCTGCAACAATGCTGTCATGTTTCCACACTCCTTCCTGTTTCATGTTAGCATAGACTAACTTCTGTTGCAATCCGGTTTTCCGGGCAGAAACATCTTTTTCTGAAAACGCATCTGTTATTTTCTTCTCTTATATTCTCCTACTGTCATACCAGTATATTTCTTAAACTGCCTGCAGAAATAAGATGCGTACTGATATCCCACCTTTTCTGCCAGCACATTGACATTGTCGATTCCCTGATCGATCAGCCGCCTGGCCTGCTCCATTCGCACCTCCGTCAGATAATCCACGAAATTCTTATGCAGCTCCTGCCTGAAAAGATGGCTCAGATAGCTGGTACTGAGTTTTGTATGTTCTGCGATATCCTCCAGGGATATATTTTCTATATAATGCTCTCCTATATATTGAACTGCTCTCTGCAGATGCAGGCTGCCACTCGCTGCATTGCCCTGTTCCCCTGCATTGCCCTGTTCCCCTGCTTTGTCAGCTCCCTGTCCCTGCAGCTGGAGCTGCCTTGGAAGTCTTTCCTCAATATCTGCGATCAGGAATCCTGCCTTCATTTCCGGAGCCATGCCAAATACTGTCCGACAGATCTGGCTCATCATCTCTTCCACATCCCCAGACAGCTTCCGGTATCCCTCTTCATCCATGGCTGATGAGGTATAGATCAGTATAGGCAGCACATTTCCTTCTGCTGGACAAATGGTAAAATCACAGAAAAGAGATAGCTTTCCTGCTGCTTCCTGTGATAATCTTTTTATTTTTCCTGCATCAGAAAGGCACTGGCTGCCTTCTTTGGCAAAGCATAGAGAAAGAATAAAACCACTGGTAAATTCTCCCCTTTTCCCTCTGCCTGCATCCTGCTTTCTCTCTGCCTCAATCTTTGAAAGGACCTCATCCATCTGTTCCTTTAATTCACTTTTCCTGACAGGCTTTAACAGATAAGCATCCGCATGAAGGTGCAGCGCATCCTTTGCATAGGTAAACTTACCATACGCTGTTTTGACGATCACATGTCCCTCATATCCCCGTTCCCTGAGAATGGTAAGTGCCTGCAATCCGTTCAGACCCGGCATCTCTATATCCAGGATCAGTAAATCAGGATTTTCCTTTGTCACTGTTTCTACTACCTGGGTGCCATCCTGTGCATCCGGCAGGAGTACTGCTTCCGGATAATTCCTTTCCAGAAAAAAGTGCATTGCCTTAAGCTCCAGTTCTTCATCATCAGCAATCAATACCCGATACATAAGCTCTCCTCATACGGGATCCTTATTCTGATCTCCGTTCCCTCTTCCGGTGTGGATATAATTTCCATCGCAAACCCGTCTTTAAAAAATGCCTTCATTCTGTCGATCACATTTTTCAGACCGATACTGTCAGAATGGATCCCCGTCTGGTCTGTCCCCTCTATATAACTTTGGATCAGTCTCCGCTTTTCTTCTTCCATGCCGCTTCCGTTATCCCGGATGGTTATATCTATCTTCCCATCTTTTCTGTGGATCCGTATGAGTATTTCCCCGCCCCGGATCGCCAGTCCATGGACGATAGCATTCTCTATAACAGGCTGAAGTGTAAGAGCGGGAATCCTTCCTTCTGCCGCTGTTTCATCATACTGCAGGTCAAACCGGATTCTTTTGCCAAAACGGATCTGCTGGATATAGATATAATCCCTGCAGTTTTTTACTTCATCTGCTACCGTAGCCACATGATGGATATCCTTCAGATTATACCGGAAGTAATCCGATACCGCTTCGATCATCTGCTCTGTGGAAGGTGCTTCCTCCAGATATGCCATCTGTGCAATACTATTCAGTGTATTAAACATAAAGTGAGGGTTGATCCTCGCCTGAAGTGCCTTGATCTCGCTTTCCTGCAGCAACTTTTCCATTTTCACCTTCTCCAGCCTCTGCTGCTCCAGCTCCAGCTGAAGCTTCATATTCAGTTCCATCTGTCCCATCTGATCCTCAATACGGGAAAGCATCTCCTCAAACAGCTCTGTCAACTGCCCCACCTCATCCCTATTTTGCTTCTGATAACCTTCTCTTTCTGAGCGGTAGGTTGCCGCCTTATAAGACAGTGCCGATATGGGACTGATCACATCTCTGGAAAACCAGAGAACCATTCCGAGGATTCCAAGAGAAAATACAATAACTGCCAAAATGCAGATCCCCGAAATCACCTTCATTTCCCTGTTCAGCTCATTCTGGGCTTCATTGGAATACTGTTCCATAGCCGGATATACATAATCATAATATTTCTCAATCAGCTGCACCACAGTATAAGCTGCCTCATCATATGCCTGCAGCCTTTCCTCTCTTGTCCCGTGCACAGTGGCTGCAATCTCCGGTTCGATCTGTTCATACAGGCTGTCTGCCATATGGCAGAGATCATCTATTTCTCTGATATAGCTGTCTTCAAAAATAACATGCCTTAAAGAGGCACTGTCGGACCGTAGTCTCTCAAGTGCCTCTTTTGCTGCTTCTCTGTCATCCTCCTTCTGCGAAACAGAATAATATTTATATGCCGACAATACCTCACTGAACGTTGTTTTCAGTTCATAGACCCGGTTACTCTTATCAATCAGGTCACCCAGCCTGTCTTTGGTATAATACTGCATACCAAGCAATATCACCTCTGTTGCAAAAAAGATTGCCATAACTACAAACATACAGAATGAAAATTTTCCTTTAAGAGAAAGTTTTTTCATAATTCATCCTATACAACCATTCTGGTCGCAAGCTCCATTACCTTTTCCTGACTTGCATCTTCCTGCTGCAATTCTCCTGATACCTTGCCTCCCGAAAGAACAATGATCCTGTCTGACATTGAAATCAATTCCGGCAGCTCAGAAGATATCATGATAATTGCAATACCCTGTCTTGCCAGTTCCACCATGATCTTATAAATTTCATACTTAGTTCCCACATCGATTCCCCTGGTAGGTTCATCCATGATCAGGACTCTCGGTTTGGTCATAAGCCATTTGCTGAGAACTGCCTTCTGCTGATTTCCACCGGACAGTGTTTCCATATGGACTGTCATATCAGCTGCCTTGATCTTCAGTTCATCAAAATATTTTCTGGCAGACAGCTGCTCTTTTTTGTGATTAATGATACCATATCTGCAGATTGCTTTCAACGAAGCCAGTGTGATGTTCTCTTCTATGGACATTCCACCTACAAATCCGTCCAGCTTACGGTCTTCTGTTACAAGTGCAAGTCCTTCCCGGATCGCATCCTCCGGTTTTCTGATCTGTACCTCTCTGCCATCGATCATTACTGCTCCTGATTGTTTCCCGATAATACCAAAAACTGCATTCACCAGCTCACTTCTGCCGGCTCCTACCAGACCGCCGATTCCAAGAATTTCTCCCTTCCTGACAGTGAAACTGACGTCTTCCACAATTTTCTTTTTGGCATTCTGCGGATGTGGAACCGAGAAATCTCTGGCCTCCATGACAACTTCTCCCACAGGAACTTTGCATTTTGGATACAGATTGTCCATTTTTCTTCCCACCATT
>OHPH01001312.1_pt1 | contig 10844 bp, 7 predicted proteins | sample 1577681 | NCBI WGS metagenome assembly OHPH01 (sample SAMEA3879603, study PRJEB24766) | human gut metagenome | biome: human-associated habitat; feature: feces | place: USA | collected 1985/1987 | reverse complement strand
GGGGAAACCGGTGCAGGGAAAACGACTTTAATACGCCTGATGCTTTCCTTAATCCATCCCACAGCGGGAAAAATCATATTATACGACAACCATGGCAGGCAATCCGAATGCCATGCAGGTACCCGCTCCAACTTCACCTACGTCCCCCAAGGAAATACCCTCTTTAGCGGTACCATACGGGAAAACCTGTTGCTCGGCAATCCGTACGCCACAGATGAAGAAATGCAAACCGCACTCATCCACGCCTGTGCCGATTTCGTATTCCAACTCCCCGAAGGCTTGGACAGCCGTTGCGGCGAACAAGGTACGGGATTAAGCGAAGGACAGTCACAACGTATCGCCATCGCCCGCGCGGTAATTAATCGGCCGGAACTGCTGCTTGCCGACGAACCCACCGGCAACGTCGACAACGACATTGCCCCCAAACTGATGAAACTGTTTACTGCGTCCGAGCGGTATTTTACTATTCGACGAGGCCACTTCCTCACTCGACACCGCAACTGAAAAACGGCTATGGCAAAATATCTGTAACCATTATGGCGATAAGACCCTGATTTTTGTCACCCACCGGGTGAACATTATTACATCCGAAACACGCATATTGAAACTCAGCAAATAAAAAGGAAAAACTTTGGCCAGCCCATACAAAAACACTATCTTTGTCCCGTAACAGGTGTCCTGTCTGCCGACCGGCATTCCGGATGAAAAGGGAATCGGGTGGAAATCCCGGACAGTCCCGCTGCTGTAATTTCCAGAAAGCGTATCAAAAGAAAGACTCATACCACTGCCTCAAATCCATCACGAGGTCGGGAAGGTTTTTGATACGGGAATAAGTCAGAAAACCTGCCTGTTCAAACTGCGGCATCTCGCTTCGAGGGTTAGGCGATGATTCCACTCAGATTCTAAGAACCGTCTTTTCTATCACAAAGGTCGGCTTATTTCGTCCACAACATAACGGACGAATGCGGCACCTTTCAGAACATGACGCTTGGAAGATGTCTGTCACACGACAACGCTTATTTAACCCCCTCCAAAGGCCGAAGCGATTCGCCCTTGCGTCTGCCATGCTATCTGCTATCAATCAATTTTACCAGACGCAGAAATAAACGGGAACGATGGAGACAGACAGAAGAATTCACATTCAAAAAGAAATGGCATCCGGGTTGGATATACTTCGGATGCCATTCTTTTTTATCAGGTTGATACTAAGAAAGCAACATGCTTTTCCATATATTCTACCTTTTTACATAATTTATCCGTTCTTTTATTCTGCGAATAGTTTCTTTTTCATACCTTAGCAAATGTTTCTCCAAATGATATTCCACAAATGCAAATGAGTACATATAAATATAACTTACAAAATTTCCATGCCATAGAAAGGGCGGAAATCACTATCGAGGGTATTACCGTACTGGCCGGAGAAAACGGTTGCGGTAAAAGTACATTGTCAAAATGGCTATACTACATAGTAAACGAAGTATATAATTTCGAACAAAATTTATTTAAAGACTACATCAAAAGTTTGAGTTCATTAATAGACCGAATGTATTTTGCTGCTCGGAACATGGGCTTGTATAGTCCTATCAAATACGATGATGTATCATCTGCGAATAAAAACTTTTTAATTTACAGGAACTCTACCAAGCAACTTCATCAAATAGAACCTACTTCAGACAACAGCATAGAAAAAGCACATGACATATTCTTACAGTCACTTCAAATCTTCACAGAACACCTTTCTGAATTTTTGGAAAATAACAGGTCTAATGCACGCCGGGAACGTATCCTGAGATACCTTGACATCAGTCCCGAAGAAAAAGAACCGGCACAAGCCATTGAAGAATATAATGAACTACATCAACGGTTGGCCAACCGCTTGGCCTATAATCTCCATCAAGCCATAAACAGTCGGCCGTCTGATGCGTTCTTTGAACTCATCCGCAAAGACTACAAAGAAACAGGGAGATTCCCATCTGCAATCCAAATCACAGAAGACGACGTGGAAGTCTTCCATAACGGACAAGTTTCCAGCTTGTTCAATCTCCACCGAGCCATTTACATCGATACTCCCATAGCTCTTACAGCAGGCGAAACAGACAATATTTTCTGGAACGAATTGCAGAAAATGGCTATGGATAATCCCCTCGAAGGAGGAACAGATACTCAAAAATTACTTCGACGAATCAAACTGCTTCTAAACGGGGAAACCATACTGACGGAAGATAATCTATTCGATGGACAAGAACTCCGGTATGTATCGAATGACCGGATGATCAACATCGAACTTGCAAAAGCTGCTACGGGATTCAAGACTTTCTCCTACCTCCAAAGATTACTGGAGAACGGCTACCTTACCCCTGAAACATTGTTACTCATCGACGAACCGGAAGCCCACCTCCACCCTCAGTGGATTGTCGAATATGCCAGGCTGTTAGTCTTGTTGCATAAAACCATCGGTCTTAAAATCATGATGGCCACGCACAATCCGGACATGGTGGCTGCCATCCGTTCCATTTCCGAGAGAGAGGGAATTCTCGACCATACAAACTTCTTCTTAGCGTCTCCGGGAGACACTCCCCACAAATATATTTATAAGAATTTAAATCACGAAATCGGAGAGATATTCCAATCATTCAACATTGCGTTAGACAGAATAAGGACTTATGGAACCAATGATTTATGATAACCACGTTGTCAGGGAACACAGCCTTTATGCCCGATGTCCCTCCACGCTCAACGAGATTTCTAACCGTGATTATCCGGGCACAGACTATTTCAATCCCGATATCATTGGTTTAGACATGGATGATTACGAAAGAAGAACCTGCTATGGCCACGCAAACAATACGGTCGATGCCGTTATCGGTATTTGTACGTGTCAAAACAAGAAAAAGAGTAGTCCACGCTTGCTGTTAGTGGAACTGAGAATGGGTTACGAAAAGGCCAACAACCTTTCTAAAAGCGAAATGGAAAGGAAAATACTCCATACAAAAGAGTTGCTTAGTGCAGAAAAGACTATCAACAGAGAGTCTGTTTTCATATTCGACGAACGAGTTGCCGCACAAGCACGACATTGGTTTGCCCAACGCAGTGCGGAAGGAGGAGGTGAATTACGGCACATAGTGGTTTATTCTGTCAAAGACTTCAACAGGGCGGTCCTCTCATACGATGACATGCCATACACCCCCATCAATTCCCCGGAGCATATCCAAAAAAGCCTGAAAGAACTTGCCGACCAAAAGCAATGGCCGTCCTTTTTTGAGAAAGTTTGTTTTTGGTTCAAGAAAGCAGAACAATACAGGTACACCATGCCTTTTGAATATAAAAGCATAAAAGAAGCCGTCTCGCAAGTCTGGTCTACTTTCAGGGCAAACTCAAAACTGGAAGAGGATGACGAATTGTACGCCCAAATCATCGAAGAAGACTTTTTCAAGAAATAATGGCATTCACATCATCCGCTATTCTGACGGGACAACACAAAAACGGATCGTGGACTGACGTTTCCCGTCCCTCTCATCCCCATGCGGCCACCCTTTGCGTATGCAAAACGGTGGCCGTAAAACTTATACAAACGACACTTTGAAAGCGTATCCTTCCGGTTAACCTTCAAAAAGGAAGTAAACCATACGGATTCTAGCCATTCATTGGGATTCAAAGCCCGTAATTTAGAGTAACATTTCGCATAAATATGCAAAGAAGCCCTCTCTTCTCTGCATAAAACCTGCATATATGCAAATCAATCTCAGCCGAACGGAAATTCATTCGACTGAAAGCGATTTTCCGTTGTGCGCACAATGAAAGCAAGTCCTAAGCCAACCACCTCATAAGTCGTTGGAAACGGAAATAAAAACAAGCCGTAAACCGCCTTTCCATCTCTAATTGAAACGGAAACACCTCCAAAAACAGAAAACAGAATGACAACGAAACAGGCTTGCCGCTTTCCCGACCGTAAAACCGTACGCACAAACCTCCGGCACGACCGACAAAAGAACGGTACAAGACCTTCTTTCGTTACAAAACGACAAAAAACCGCCGCACGAGAATCCGTTATTTTCACCCCCTCCCTCTCCCGGACGGAAATAACGGATTCTCGGACAACCGGATTTAACATTTTGACACTTTGCCCATGTCGTGCCACTGCATAAAAAGTGGTATATTTGTACCGTCATGCCACCGGACCGTACTGGGGCCGCCGTCGGCATACACAAGAAACAAACCATCAAACCGCATCATCATGAAACAATCCATCGTAACAGGCATGGGAGAAGCCTTGTGGGACATGCTGCCCGAAGGCAAGAAGATAGGAGGCGCACCGGCCAATTTCGCCTACCACATCTCGCAATTCGGTATAGACAGCCGGGTCGTGAGTGCCGTGGGAAAGGACACGGCGGGGAGCGAGCTATTGGAGAACTTACGGGACAAATCGCTGAAAGGACTTATCGAGAGAACGGACTTCCCCACAGGAAGCGTAGAGGTGGAAGTGAACGAAAAGGGCATCCCCTGCTACAACATCCGGGAAGACGTGGCTTGGGACCATATTCCCTTCACGCCGCAAACGGCAGAACTGGCCCGCAAGCCATATGTTTCGGTTCGCTGGCCCAACGGCATCCCGCCTCACGCTCCACCATCCACCGGTTTCTTGACACCATGCCGGACGGGGACGGACAATACAAGATATTCGACATCAACCTCCGGCAAGGTTTCTATACACAGGAGATTATCTCCACCAGTCTGCAAAAGTGCAACATCCTTAAAATCAACGACGAAGAACTCGACATCGTGACACGGCTGTTCGCCTTGCCCGGCATGGGCCAGGAAGAAAGATGCAGGACGCTGCTGAAGCGATACACGCTGAAGGCTTTGATTCTCACCTGCGGCGCACGAGGCAGTTTCGTATTCACCCCGGAAGAGACATCCTACCGAGACACCCCGAAAGTGGAAGTGGCCGACACCGTAGGCGCAGGCGACTCCTTCACAGCCGCCTTCACGGCCGCTATCCTTTCCGGCGGAACCGTCCGCGAAGCACACCGCCTCGCAGTGGACGTTTCGGCTTACGTATGTACGCAAAAAGGAGCCATGCCCCTGCTCCCCGGTACATTCACGAAACGGATATAAAAATATCATCTTCACGCATTACACATACATTGCCATGTATGCCAACAAAAGGACATTCTATGAAAGAAGCAAACAAAATAATACTTTACCAAGACGATGACGAAATAACCCGTGTGTCGGTTCGTTTTGCCGATGAGGATTTGTGGCTGACACAAAATCAGTTGGCAGACATATATTGCACCACACAGGAGAATATTTCCATGCATATAAGAAATATATATGCTGACCGAGAGCTTGATGAAAATCGAACTTATAAGAAATTCTTATTAGTTCGCCAAGAGGGTTAACCATCAGGTAATTATCTACAACCGTGTGGACAATAAAAAACCTTTTGTAGGAATGACCAACTTCAAAGGGAACTATGTAACCCGGGATGATGTAAAGATTGCCAAAAATTACTTGTCGGAAATAGAACTGCAACGCTTGAACCTGCTTGTTTCCGGCTTCTTGGACTTCGCTGAATTTCAAGCATTAGAAATGAATCCTATGACAATGAAAGATTGGATAGAGGCACTCGACAATCAGATTATCGCCCATAAACGAAAAGTTCTGATAGGCAAAGGCAATGTCTCACATAAACAAGCCATAGAAGAAGCTGAAAAAGAATTTGAAATTTACCGCAAACGAGAAATGGACATGTTGGAGAGCGACTTTGACAAAGAGGTGAAAAGACTAAAAGACAAGGAACAAACACAATAGAAAAAGTCAAAAATCAGCACGTATCCCAGAAAAGACATCCACAAAAATCCATAAATACCGACACAAGCCCGATGAAGAAGACTGCTTCGTGACAAGCAGTCTTCTTCATCGGGTTATTTTCTCACTCTACTTCCCACTCGAAAACACCGGCCGAATTGTCTTTCGGCAACACGACTTCCAGCTTCATGGCCGTAGTCTGCACCGGCGTGAATTCCACCGTGTTGGGCACGCCTTTTTTCGTCCCGTACGTGCCGGCTGCCGACACCGGTGTCCAACCGCCTTGTTCGTCCTTGTAATACAGTTTCCAACTTTGAGGCACGCGGCAACCTCCCCACGGCTCATCGTCGAACCAATATACGGTGGAGGAAGACACTTTGGACGGTTTCGGGAACTCGTAAGTAATCCACTCCGTCGAGTTCTTTTTCGGCCACCAATGATAATAGGCCATGGAACGGTCGTTTTCGTCCACCGGCACCAACCGGTCGTTAATGGCAGACAAGGCCGTAGTCTTGTGCGAAGCGTCCACACGGCTCTCCGAGGCCAGCGTAGCCGGCATGGACGGGCTTGTCGCGCTCACCTCCTGCGGCAGCCATACCATCATGTTGCCGGAACCACGATGCGCCCAAGCATAATAAGGAATAAGCGTCAGTTCGACATCCGAAGCCGTCAGACGGCCTTCGGCATCATAACCCAACACCTGCGCCCCCGTCTTGATTTCCGTCAGGCCGCAAAGCATATCCGGTTTCTCTACCGTCTCGAACTGCGGACGGCGGTTCACCAGCACACTCATAATGTCGAAATCATTGTCGGGCCACTCAGCGCAGTACACCAACGGGCCGCGCTCCACAGCCACACGCCCGCGGTCGGCCTCCACTTTGGCATGTGCTTTCACCACGCGAGGTTCCATATCGAAATGCACTTCCACTTTGTCGCCCTTCTTCCACCGGCGTTCTATCGTGAAATAACCGTCTTGCAATTCGCTTTCCACCGGTTGGCCGTTCACTTTCACACTGTATCCCAGACGCTTGCCGTCGCTGTAACGGTACAAATCGCTCGGTACGACTTGTCCGCGCACCCAACCGGGGATGCGGATTTTCATGGCAAACGCACCGACCTTGTTCTTCTTCACGCTCACGGCCACGTCGCCATCCCAAGGATAACGGGTCTGCTGCTCCAAGACGACACTCTTCTTGCCCACCTCAAGGTTGGCTTCGTTGGACATGAACAGGTTGACATATACGTCCTTATCCTTCACGGCATATACATAACCGGGCAAGGAAGGGATGAAACGGCAAATATTGGACGGACAACAGGCACAACCGAACCAAGGCTGACGCTGATGCTGCCCCCGGCTCTCCAAGGGATTGGGATAGAAGAAACCGCCGCCGTCCAACGAAACGCCCGAAATCAACCCGTTATACAAGGAACGCTCCAATACGTCGTAATACTTGGATTCCCCGTGCAGGAGGAACAAACGGTAGTTGACATAGACGTTGCCGATGGCCGCGCACGTCTCGCAATAAGCCGACATGTTGGGCAGTTCATAATTCGCACCGAAAGCCTCACCGTTGGCCGTTGCCCCGATACCGCCGGTGATGTAATACTTCTTGCCCACGATATTGTCCCAAATCCGGTCGATGGCATGGATGTAAGCCGTATCGCCCGTGAGGGCTGCCACATCGGCCATCCCGGCATACATGTAAGTGGCCCGCACGGCATGTCCCACGGCCTCATCCTGCTCCACCACGGGCTTGTGCGCCTGGCTGTAAGCATCGCGCCGAGAAGTGTGGCCACGTTGATCGAGGAAGAACTTCGCCTCGTCCAGATACTTGCGGTCGCCCGTCACGATATAGAGTTTGGCCAAGGCCATTTCGGCTATCTGATGGCCGGGCACAAGAACCTGTTGCCCTTCCCCCGGGCCGATTTCACGACACACGCAGTCGGCATAACGGATGGCAATATCCAGAAAGTTCCGTTTTCCCGTGGCTTGGTAATGCGCGATGGCACCCTCCACCATGTGACCGAGGTTATAAAACTCGTGGCTCAAATCCTCCACTTTTTCCCAACGTCGGCTTCCCGACCAGGCGTGCGGATGTTTGGGATTCATCGTGCGGCTCGTGTACAAATAGCCGTCTGGCTCCTGTGCTGCCGCCACAATGGCCAGCACGCTGTCGATATACGATTTCAGCTTCTTGTCCGGATAGGTCTGCAGCAAGTAGCTTGCGCCTTCTATCGTCTTGTACACGTCCGTATCGTCGAACGGAAGACCTTCCACCTTGTAATTTTCGCTCGGATGAGCCGCTTTGACAAAGTTTTCATATCGGCCGCTCTCTTCACATTTACTGAAGGCCAAAGGAATCGTAACCTCACGACTCGCCTTCAAGCGTTGTCCCCAAAAGGAATCCGTCACCTTGACGGACGTGAAAGGTACGGGAGAATAAGGATAACCGTGGGGCGCATCTTGCGCCTGCATATTTCCCCACAAGGAAAATACAAAAATAGCAGTCAGCAATTTTTTCTTCATGGTAGGTAAAAAATAAAAATATTGATTTCACGGCAAAGTTAGTAAAACTAATTATCTTTGCAGCATGAAACCATAGAATTATTAACCCATGAGAAACAAAATCTTATTCTTGAAACGAACCGCATGGACTTTCTGCACCGCTGCTTTTTCCATTGCCACCCACGGGCAAAACACGGCACAAATCATGGAAGTGCCGTTTACCCAAGTACGAATTCAGGACGCGTTCTGGTCTCCGCGCATCGAGACGAACCGCACGGTGTCCATTCCCTCGGCCTTCCGGGAGTGCGAGAAGAACGGCCGTTTCGACAACTTCGCCATCGCAGGCGGACTGAAAGAGGGCGAGCACCGGGGCGACTTTTCGTTCGACGACACCGACCCTTATAAAATCATCGAAGGAGCGTCTTACTCTCTGGCCGTAAAATACGATGCACGACTGGATGCCTATCTGGACAGTGTCATCGCACTGATAGCCGCCGCACAGGAATCCGACGGTTACCTGACTACTTGTGTGACCAACCGCTGTACCCGTCTTTCGGGTTGGTGGGGGACACACCGTTGGGAGAAAATCAACAGCCACGAACTTTACAATTCAGGACATCTTTACGAAGCTGCCGTGGCCCACTATCGCGCCACTGGCAAACGTTCCCTGCTGGACGTGGCCATCAAAAACGCCGATTTGGTATGCCGGGTATTCGGTCCCGACGAAGGGCAGAAACATGTGCCTTCAGGACATCCCATCGTGGAAATGGCTCTGGCCAAGCTGTACAAAGTCACCGGAAAAGAAGAATACCTCCACACGGCCCGGTATTTCGTGGAAGAAACGGGACGATGCACCGACGGACATGCCCCCAGTGCATACAGCCAGGACCACAAACCCATTCTCGAACAAGATGAAATAGTGGGGCATGCCGTGCGGGCCGGTTACCTGTATTCCGGTGTGGCCGACGTGGCCGCACTGACCGGCGACACGGCTTATTTCCATGCCCTTACGCGCATTTGGGAAAACATGGCCGGACGCAAACTGTACCTCACCGGCGGTATCGGATCCCGTGCCCAAGGCGAAGGCTTCGGCCCAGATTATGAATTGAACAACCATACAGCCTATTGCGAAACTTGCGCCTCCATCGCCAACGTGTACTGGAACCACCGCATGTTCCTTGCCACGGGCGACTCCCGATACGAGGATGTATTGGAACGTGCTCTCTACAATGGGGTCATTTCGGGCGTGTCGCTTAGCGGCGACCGCTTCTTCTACGACAATCCTTTGGAAAGCATGGGGCAGCACGAACGGCAGGCCTGGTTCGGTTGTGCCTGCTGTCCGGGCAATGTCACCCGTTTCATGGCTTCCGTTCCTAATTACATGTATGCCACACAAGGCAAGGACGTCTTCGTCAACCTATATATACAAAGTACGTCCCATCTCTCCACTTCCCAAAATAAAATAGAAATCCGCCAGACAACGGATTATCCATGGGACGGAAAAATCCGCATGACCGTACATCCTGAAAAGAAGCAAACCTTTGCCTTGCGATGCCGCATCCCGGGATGGGCACAAGACCGTCCGGTACCGACTGACCTGTATCACTACACCGGAAAAGGAAAGGGCTACACCATACAAGTCAACGGCAAGGACGCGGAGTTCCGTGTGGAAAACGGTTATGCCGTAATCTTGCGAAAATGGAAGAAAGGCGACACGGTAGAACTGGATTTCCCGATGGACGTACGCCGGGTGGAAGCCCGTGGCGAAGTGGAAGACGACCGGGGAAAAACCGCCATCGAACGGGGACCCATCGTCTACTGCATAGAAGACAAAGACCAGCCGGACAGTTTGATTTTCAACAAATTCATTCCAACCGGAACGACGATTTCCGCCACTTACGCCCCGGATATGCTTAACGGCATCGTCACGTTGGAAGGCACGGCCCAAGCCGTCGGACGTGACGGAAAGGCGACGGACGTACCGTTCAAAGCCATTCCTTATTCCGTATGGAACAACCGTGGCGCGGCACAAATGGCCGTATGGATTCCCACATCGCCGGAATATGCCCGTCCCGAACCTTTGCCGACCATCGCTAGCCGGGCACGTACGCTGACGATTCAAGCCCCTCTCCAAAAAGACGCTCCCGAATCTGCTGCCACAGAAGGTTGGGCTTGGGGCGTAAACGACCAATGGGAACCGAAACGTTCGTCGGACACGTCCAAACCTTACCATTACTGGTGGCTCAAGCGCGGCACGGAAGAAACGTTGGCCTACGACTTCGATCAAGCTTACACCGTATCGGGCGTAGAAGTGTACTGGCTGGACTTCGACCATTACGACGGCAACTTCCGTGTACCCGCCTCGTGGAAACTCTATTATAAAGACGGTGACAGTTGGAAAGAAGTGGAAGCCACCACGCCGTACACCACAACCAAGGACGCTTACAACCGTCTCGACTTCAAACCGGTCAAGACCACCGGACTGAAAATCGCCGCGCAACTTCAAAAAGGTGAGTCTGGCGGCGTG
>OHPH01001306.1_pt1 | contig 10864 bp, 9 predicted proteins | sample 1577681 | NCBI WGS metagenome assembly OHPH01 (sample SAMEA3879603, study PRJEB24766) | human gut metagenome | biome: human-associated habitat; feature: feces | place: USA | collected 1985/1987 | reverse complement strand
GCTTATTCTTCCCTTTGTTTGTGATATGATATTTAAATCCCCAAGAATAATAAGCGACCCAATAGAAGCCAAGGAGCGTCAATCTTTGTAACACATTAAAGAGAATAAAACAGAGGTAGCAGAGGTCATTACTTATCCTGTTCAAGTTTATTATACTCTTCATCCGTCACCGCTTCAAGCCATTCGTTGGAAGTTTTTTCTCCGGGAACCTCGAAAGCTAAATGAGCAAACCAACTGTCGGTTGCTGCTCCGTGCCAATGTTTCACGTTGGCAGGGATATGAATGATTGTCCCGGGCAGAATTTCTACAGCGTTTTTGCCTTCTTCTTGATACCAACCGCGTCCGGCTATGCCGATAAGTATCTGTCCGCCGCCTTTCGTGGCTTTGTGGATATGCCAGTTGTTACGACAACGAGGTTCGAAGGTGACGTTGGAAATATGCATTTGATTGCGTGAAATGGGAGAGAGATAGCTGTTCCCGATAAAATATTTTTCGTATGCCGTATTCGGTTCGCCGATGGGAAAAATCATTTCACGCTGAAAAATGGTTTTGGCATCTTCGCCGGTCGTATCTTCTGCCCATACGTCTTTAGCTAAATTGAACGCTGCCCACGCTTTAGGCCAGCCGGCATAAAAGCCTATATGAGTGATGGTTTCGGCTATTTCGGTGCGAGTAATGCCGTTCTTTTTTGCCGACTGAAGATGGAACACGAGTGAATTATCTGTAATGCCCTGACTGATAAGAGAGGTAATGGTTACTAAACTGCGATCACGCAAACCAAGCTTGTCAGTGCGGTTCCATATTTCACCGAAGAGGACATCGTCATTGAGTTCTGCAAATTTGGAGGCGAACTCTCCCAATTGGGTACGTCCTGCCGTTTGTATTATCTTTTCCTGTGCCATAATATTGAGTGTTAAAATACTGAATACAGAAATTAAAAGAATTTTGTTCATACTCGTTTTAAGAGTAAAAACACTTAAAATTGTTTTTACCATGATTTGTTTTTTATTTATCTATTTGACTTTCGGCAAATGAATCTGTCCGATATCCATCGTATTCCTCTACTTTCCACGCCGAGGCACAGACTGTCTCAACTTCGAGAAATTGGCTAAGTGTACTAGACTCATTCATTTTCTGATTGCAAATTTACTGCGATTAAATAAGCCGGCTTGTATATGAATTACGGATATTCATACCCGAATCCTCGATTTTGCAATAAAGTCGTATGTAATTCAATTCAAATGAATTACTTTTGCTCAAAAGAAATCAAAGAAAGGGTTATGGAAAAAGTTATAAAACTTGATGAGGTAGATAAGTACAACAAACTTTTCGGGCTCGAAACACGGCATCCTCTGGTGAGTGTCGTTGATTTGTCGAAGGCAACGCATTGGCCGGAACATTTCAAGGTTAATTATGGGGTATATGCTCTTTATCTGAAGGATACCTATTGTGGAAACATCATGTACGGACGTCAGAGTTACGATTATCAGGAAGGTACGATAGTCAGTTTTGCTCCCGGTCAGGTAGCAGAGATCGAGATGCAGAAAAATGTCCGTCCGAAAGCTCACGGTATTCTGTTTCATCCCGACCTGATAAGGGGAACGGTACTTGGCGGGGAGATTAAGAACTATTCTTTTTTTTCTTATGAAATTCGTGAGGCTTTACATCTTTCAGAAGAGGAGCGTAGCACAGTCATGGATTGTTTTCATAAAATCGAGGCGGAACTGAAGCATGGCATAGACAGGCATAGCCGTCGGTTGATTTGCGCCAATATAGGTTTGTTACTCGATTACTGTATGCGTTTCTATGAGCGTCAGTTTGTAACACGTGAAGAGGTGAATAAAGATGTTATAGTTCGTTTCGAACGCTTGCTGGATGAGTATTTCGACAGTGATGCCCCATTGCAGGAAGGTTTGCCGACTGTTAAATATTTTGCTGATAAAGTGTTTTTGTCTGCAAATTATTTTGGAGATATGATAAAGAAACAGACCGGACAGACCGCTTCGGAATATATCCAAAAGAAATTGATTGAGCGGGCTAAAGAGACTCTGCTTGGTACGGACAAAACAACAAGTGAGATTGCTTACGAATTAGGGTTTCAATATCCGCAACATTTAAGCCGGATGTTTAAACGGATGACGGGGTGTACCCCTAATGAGTTCCGTTCTTTGAATTAGTTTTTACTATAAAGAATTAGTTGAAAAAAGAGCTTGGCCTTTTCATTTTTATATATAAGAATTTGTTGATTATCAACAATATAAGTAACTTTTTAATATAATGATATATAAATGTGGCTCATATGGTAGATTTCTATGAATACTCCACGCCTGAGCTTGTAAGGTTATTGGGTAACAGATTTAAAGAATATAGAATTCGTTGCAATCTTACTCAGAAAGATGTTTCTGAGCAATCCGGTATCGGACTTACAACCATCCACAAATTCGAGAATGGTACAGCAGGCAATATTTTGTTGTCAACATTTATTGTGTTGTTGAAAGTGGTCGGGCAGATTTCCGGATTAGAGGAATTTGATTACTATCCGATCAAATTGGGTAATTCGCCATACAGCTCGGCAGAATTGGAGATGTCTTACTATGAACTTGCTACAATGGCAGGGATAAATATGATGCCTTTCAGTAGTAATTCTTATAACACTTGAACTATGAATACCTTTAAATCTATTGATGAGCTTTTGCGTGTACTTGAAAGAGAGAAACTTCTGCTGAAACAGATGTTTCAAAAAAGACCTTCAGCTTCCCTGAAATATGATTATGCACTCGAACTCACGGAATATAAAGAGGAAAGAATTAAATATCTCATTGACTACGGAATGATAAGAGATAGCGGAAATTTCCTTGAAATGGAGGATGTATATCTTAAATTCTTCGAGGATGTTTTACAAGTCAATGAGAACATAAATGTTTCGTTTGTGGATGATTATCTGAGGTGTCTGAATGAAAATATAGATTATTACCTTAAAGAAGATAATGAACAGCGGAAATATAATTATCACAAAGAGGTAAGGCGGTGTTTGAAAAATATCGCAATGATAACGGTGCGTAATGTGATAGACTTGAAGCGCAACATTGATAATACTTACAAGAACGAACCAAACTATCGTGTAAAGCTTTCAAAACTGAAGAATCTTGATGAAAAACGCAAGAACATCGCGCTTCTCATCAACAGGAGTGAAGATATAATAGATAACACTCAGCCTGTGTTTTTCAGAGTTGCCATGGACACTCAGATGCGTATAGTGGTGAATGACGTGAAACTTCAGCTTAATGATTCTTATCATAATCTTATAGAGATAGAAAAACAGATTATTCATTACCTGAATCTTATAGCTTATCAGAACAGGATATTCGAGAAAGTTCGACGTTTGAAATACTTTCGTGATCAGTTCCTTCTGGAAGAAAAAACTGATATACGTCAGGTTGTCAGTATGAGAAATCCTGTATGGATGGAGCCTCAGGCAAATTACAGGATAAAGTTGTCGGTAGATAACCTGCGTACTTCTGCTGTGGCATTGGAAATAATAAGAAAAATCATATCAAAAAGGAAGAACCGGGCTAAAGGTCCTAAGAATATGGCCGATGCTATACCGCAGGAATATATGAAAACAGAAGGTGAAGTTCTTGACCAGATAAATTTACAGGAAATTTATAATGCTTTCTCGGCATCAAGCAGTCATCTGTTTAAGTTTGTAATGAGCTACAATTATCATAAGCAACTGAGCACAGACGACAGAATCTTGTTTTTCTGCCAGATAGCATCGCAGTATGCCGAAGGACTGAATTTCACCGACAAGTATGAAACAAGTTATGACGTGGAATATCCTTTGATATATTCCAAATAACTCTAGATAATTTCCGATAATTACATAATCAGAATAAGCATGAAATATACAGAAGAAATATTCAATATATTGAGTAAGGGCGGATTTATTTCTGCAAATAGCGTTTCTCCTGCAATAAAACGATACTATGATGCCATAGAAGAGGATTTGACCGACTATTACGAATATTATAAAGGTATTGGTTTTTATCTCGAAGGTGGTGACGGATATTATATGTTTACCCGTCAGGAGGCGAAAGTCGACCTCGAACGCAAACTTGAAGCAGTTATGAAGTGGATAGACTACCTTAGTTTCCTTAAAACGTATGATGCTACATTCGGTCCCGGATTTAAGTTCCGTCCGGCAGACATTGAAGTTCAGATAAGTTGCCAGATGGAACTGAAGGATAAGGCTTCCAAACTGTTTCAGGATAAGAAGAAATATAATGAGGTTGTGGAGAAACTTGTTTCTGAACTTGAAAAGGCAGGAATGATAGAACTTGAGAATGAACATGATAACACTTATAAAGTATTAACGGCATTTCACTATATGGAGGATTTGGTGGACTGCATAACAATATCGGAGGAAATGAACGATGAGATATCTCAATAAGATAATATTTCTGAACAGCGCACATGTACCGTATGCTGAAGTGAAGCTGGACGGCAATGTACATTTTATTGGTACTCAGGGAGTAGGTAAAAGTACCCTTCTGCGGGCTGTCTTGTTTTTCTATAATGCAGACAAACTCAGATTGGGTATACCGAAAGAAAAGAAAAATTTTGATTCTTTCTATCTTCCGTTTGCCAACTCATATATAGTTTATGAAGTAATGCGCGAAAACGGTGCTTATACCATAGTTGTAACAAAGTCGATGGGCAGGGCTGCTTTCCGCTTTATTGATGCTCCATATAGTAAGGAGTGGTTTGTTGACGGCAAAAACGAGGTCTCGGCCGACTGGAGTGTGATTCGTACAAGAGTGTCGGAATCGGGTGCAAATGTGTCGTCGCTGGTTACAGGCTATGATATGTTTCGTGATATAATATTCGGCAACAACAGAAAGCCGGATTTGCTTCAGTTCCGTAAGTATGCAATTGTAGAGAGTTCGCGATATCAGAATATACCGCGTACAATTCAGAATGTATTCCTTAACTCAAAGCTTGATGCCGATTTTATCAAGGATACCATCATACAGTCAATGGATGATAATGAGTTTGTTGTCGACCTGAGTTATTATCGGAATCAGATAGAGACTTTCGAACAGGAATATTCCGATGTAATGTTGTGGATAAAGCAGGATAAGAATGGTGTGGTACCTGTCAGAAAACAGGCCGATACAGTAATAAAAGGTTATAGAATGCTTTTGTTTGCTGAAAAGCAGATTAAAAACGGAAGACAGCAGCTCAACTACTCTGAAAGGGTGGCACGTCTGAAATTTCCCGAATTGGAGGAACTGCTTCTGCAACTTAAAGAGGAAGCCGAACGATTTACACGTTTACTTGGGGAAGAAAAATACAAGTTTGACAGTGAGCGCGACAAACTTGTAAAGTTAAGCGGCATTATAGAATCTGACCTTAAGAAGATAAGGGAAAAGCGTAAATATTATGAACAGGAACACATTGATGAGGTTATATCAAGAGTAAATAGGGAACCGGCACTGAAATACGAACTGGAGTCTCTGAATAAGGTATATAATGAACTCACGAGTACATACCGGGATGTAATAAGCAAATACTCTTTGATGGAACAGGGCATTGATGCCGATCTTGCAAGATTTGAGAATGAAATCAACAAAAGGGTATTATGCCTTAAAGATGAACTTGGTAAAAGGATTTCAGAATTGACAAAGAAAAGCAACAGTCAGACTGAAGAAATACGCTCTGTTTATGAAGAGAAACTTAAAACACTAGCCGACAGCAAGGAGCAGTTACTGGAAGAAATATCCAACCTGAAACAACAGAAAACAAGGGTTGAGTGTACTGTTCATTTCAAGGAGGAGATAGGTGACTGTGAGGAACGGTTGAGAAACATATTTTCCGAAGAAAAGGATACCGCTGTGAAAGTCGACCGTCTGAAGTTGGAGTGCGACCGCCTTAGACAGAAGTCGGATGCGGAAACTATGGTAGTTGAAAAAGAGTATGATGCGAAAATAGATGAGATTTTACGCTGCAGAAAACAGGTGGACACAGAAATAGAATCGTTGAATGTCTTGATAAACAACAGCAAAGGCTCTTTTTGCGAGTGGCTCGACAAGAACAGGTCAGGATGGCAGGAAAGTATAGGTAAGATTGCCGATGAAAAATTTATACTCTATAATCAGAATCTTTCTCCTGAACTCTCAACCGATGGGGAAAGCTCTTTCTATGGCGTAAAAATTAATTTAGCTGAAGTGCAGCGTGAGTTACGCTCACCGGAACAGCTTAAAGCTGAATTTAAGGCCAAATCTTCCGAAAGAGATGAATATACGAGAAAAATAAGCCTTCTGAATGAAGAAAAAACAAAGCGTACTGAAGAGATAAAGAATAAGTACAGAAAACAGATTTCAGCCATATCGGGCGAAAGGCATCTTCTTGAAATCCAGTTACAGCAATATCCTCTTCAGATAAAGAATATTAAGGCAGAACAGGCTTCATGGGAACGCAAAGAATCGGAGTGGAAAAGAAACAGGATTGAGGAGATAGAAACATTTATTGGAGGCAAGGAAAAGGAAAGACAAAAATGTTGTAACAATGAAGAACTTCTGAAACTGGAAAGGGAAAAGCGGATTCTTCAGATTTCTGACGAGCAGAGAAAGGCGGAAAAGAAAGAACGCAGTGCTGTTGATGTTGAGATACAGGCAGTACACAAGGAACTGTCCGACCGGCGTATGGATATGGATAACAGAAAAAAAGAACTTCACAAGTTGCAGAATGAGGAGTTAAACGGTAAGGGAGCTGATACATCGGTTATAAATTCCTATAAATCAAAAATTGATGCTATAAAGTCTGAGTTGGATTATATATCGCAAAAACAGTCGTTTGTGTGGAATTATGAAAAAGATAAGAGAGAACTGTTTGATCGTGAGCCGGAGTTGCGCGACAACAAGAAGAACAATGAGATGCATTTAGATGAGCTTGAAGAAAAATACGCATTGCGGAAAAACAAGCTCACCGGTCAGTATGAAACTGTAAAAAACAGTATAAAGGAAAAGACAGCCGAACGTGATGCCATAAAGAACGATTTTTCCGTTCTTGAGAATTTCCGCAAAGATGAAGGCTTCTGTCCGCCGGAGTCGTACACTCCCGAAGAACTTCCTACCAATAAACCTTGCGGTAAGATAGTGGAAGAGCTGAAAAGTCTGATTGTTTCTCTTGGCAAGGATACTGAGAATTTCAAGAAATCGATCAATCTGTTTAACAGTAATTTTACTGCAAGAAATACTTTCAGTTTCCCTCAGTCATTGTCGTGTGATTCCGATTACATGGATTTTGCATCCAATTTATGTGAGTTTGTGGAAAACAATAAAATTACCGAATACCAGAACCGCATAAGTGAAAGGTACGTAAACATAATAAGACGCATATCAAAGGAAACAGGAGAACTTACCCAAAGCGAAAGTCTTATTAATAAGACCATTAAAGATATTAATGACGATTTTGTCAAACGTAATTTCGCAGGAGTTATCCGCAGTATCGAACTCAGGCCTTTGCCGAGTAACGACAAGCTTATGCAGCTTCTTATAGAAATAAAGAATTTCAATGATGAGAACACCTTCAACATGGGTGGAATGGACTTATTCTCACAGGATTCGCGCGAGAACGTGAATCTCAGGGCTGTAAAATATCTTAATGCTTTCAGCAAACTGCTAAAAGATGAGCCTTCCAGAAAGAGTCTTGTCGTTTCTGATACCTTTAATCTGCAGTTCCGCATTATCGAAAATGATAACGACACAGGCTGGGTAGAGAAAATAGCGAATGTAGGTTCCGATGGTACCGACATACTGGTTAAGGCTATGGTGAACATCATGCTTATCAATGTTTTCAAGGAAAAAGTCTCAAGGAAATTCGGAGATTTCAAGGTGCATTGTATGATGGATGAAATCGGTAAGTTGCATCCTAATAATGTGAAAGGCATACTTGAATTTGCCAATTGCCGCAACATATTACTTATCAACAGTTCGCCTACCACTTATAATGTTGAGGATTATAAATATACTTATCTGTTAAGCAAAGATGCGAAAAGCAATACAAGGGTAGTGTCATTGCTCACACGAAAATAAAAATGTCTTGTAATAATATGGATATAAACAAAAAACGATTTACAATATCTATTGCAAAAAAGTTGCTTTATATGCTTGAAGGAAGAACTCTTCCTTCAAGCTCACTTCCGCGATGGATAGTTGATGAATTTAGGATAGAGGGTCTTATAACCGGAATAACCAGTGGCAGCAGAATTTCCTATCGCCTTACGGATTCTGTGGCATTCAGCAGATATATTTCAGATAATTATACATCCGGCACTTCTCTCGAAAGATGGATTGAAATCTTTTCTGGCGATAACAAAGACTTGCAGCGCAGTACGCTTGTGCAGGAAACCGGCGACTCCAAAACTGTAAAGCTTCGAACTTTCAGGGGTTTTCTTGTCAACTGTTACGAACCTATTCATGCAAGAATAAGGAATAGTGAGTTTGTTATATCCCCTCCGGAAGGAAGTGCTGTTTTCATACAAAACCCCGATGAATTTTATATACCGTCAGACGTGATAGTGGTGGGAGTGGAAAATGGTGAAAACTTCTGTCGTATACGGAGTCAGAAATATCTGTTTGGAGATAATAAAGTTTTGTTTGTCTCCAGATACCCTCAGTCGGCGGATTTAAGGGAATGGCTTATCAAAATTCCTAATAGATATATACATTTCGGAGATTTTGATCTGGCAGGTATATGTATATATCAGTCAGAGTTTTATAAATTTTTGGGCGACAGAGCAGGTTTCCTTATTCCTGAAGATATAGAAGAGAGGTTGAAATCTGGAAATGCGGGACTGTATGATACTCAATATCTTAGATATAAAAATCTGAATATTATAGATTCACGTTTGAATGGGTTGGTTGAAATGATTCATCACTATGGTAGGGTGTATGAACAGGAAGGATACATTGAAAATTGTGCATACTAAAGAAATTGTAAATCAATTTGATTTCTAATAATTCTCTATATATTCCGCATCAATGATGCTGATTTTGTTCTGACTATGTTTTGATCACATATCAACCCGGATGATGAGTATTTTGTGTGGAAAGGTATGAACGACTTCCGTCAGATTAAGTTTGACGGGAAGCTGTTGCAGGTGGAGGAGTTCAACCGGATGTACGAGGCCTCTTGACTTTATCTGCAAAAAAATCGAGAAAAGTATAGCAAACCATATCGTGGTGGTTACCTATCATTTGCCTACCAGGTGGAAGTTGCGTACCATTAGGGCGATAGGACTGATGCCTGTATATATGGATACTTGCATACCAATATTGACGTGGAAATAGGAGTAACCGGGATAAATTCTGACCAAATAGGATATATTTTTGCAAATGATCACCTGATGAATTGATTCCCAATACCTAAAAGAGTGTTTCCCTGCGAATTACACTCTTTTAGGTTTTAAATTTGGACAATTCTTTACTTTCTATTATCAAATAAGTTGCTGATGTCACCATTGAGAATGTAAGGTAATTTTTGATGGATTTTTTCAATAGGCCAGTCCCACCATTTCAGTATTTCCAATTTTTGAATAATATCATCGCTGAAACGCTTCCTGATCGGGTTGGCAGGAATACCGCCTACTATGGTATAAGGTGGTATGTCTTTAGTGACAACAGCTCGGGTGGCAATGATTGCTCCATCTCCGATATGTACCCCAGCCATTATTATTGCTTCATAACCTATCCAGACATCATTGTCTATAATGATATCGCCTTTATTATCCCATGCTGAGACTACATTTTTCTTATCCAATCCCCATTCTTCAAAGAACAAGGGGAATGTGTAGTTGGACAAGGATTTCAATGTATGGTTGGCACTGTTAAAAAGAAACTTTGCCCCACAGGCAATAGAACAGAATTTGCCGATTATCAGGCGGTCTTGGTTAATAGGATAATGATAGAGGACATTATTCTTCTCAAATTGAGCCGGATCATTTACAAAGTCATTGTAAATAGTGTAATCACCAACTATGATATTCGGATTGTTGATAATGGCATTCAAATAGATAGTCTGATAATCATTGGTACGCGGATATGTTTTCGTATTCATTGTAATTACTTCTTTTTGTATGTTTAGTATTTTAATATTTTGTGACGGAAACGGTCACAATCAAGTTGGGCAACAGACTTAGCTGTTGCCCTATCATACTAAACGAAGCTATTTACAAAGTTGCCATTTCATGATGATTAAAGACTATGGTTCATATCGTATAGCAAAGATAGCAATTATTTCACTTCAAGCTTTCCTTGTAACTTGATATCTTGTTATGAAATAATTTTCCCATCTGGTTACTTATTGTCAGGATGATTTTCAAAATCAGTAGGAGATACAAATCCCGACATCTTCCACGGTTCTTTAATTTCTCCACTTTGCACACGCTCATAAAAATCATTGGAGTTTTTCTTCCAGAATGGATAACGGTCAAAAGTATCTCCATCCCCTACTAACCGCGGATCTTTCTGTGCCCGCAGTTCATCGAACAGAAGTTGCCTCATAGCCTTCTTTATCTTTGCATATTTCTCATTCCCAGCCAAGTTATTCATACAGTCTTTATCTACCGACAGATCATAAAGTTCTTCTTCAGGGCGGAAATCGAATGTTATGTCATAATAGTAACTATTTTCTCCGGAACGTTTCATACGGAGAATCTCAGTCTTTGTAGGAGAACCGTCACAATCCGTATACCCTGTTTCCGGATTTCCGCAAGGATAAAGTTCCGGTTTCAGATTCGTAACATACAATAAGTCATTCTGCAATATGGAACGGATTGGATAGCCTTGATTCAACGGACGAC
>OHPH01001302.1_pt1 | contig 10888 bp, 9 predicted proteins | sample 1577681 | NCBI WGS metagenome assembly OHPH01 (sample SAMEA3879603, study PRJEB24766) | human gut metagenome | biome: human-associated habitat; feature: feces | place: USA | collected 1985/1987 | reverse complement strand
TTCAGTGCCCATACCGCTACGCACTCAACTAGTGAGAACGCCCACGAGACGCAAAGGTTTTCTACGAAATTACTGAAAATTCAAAAGTGCCAACAAACACTTGTCACAAACACAAGCAAATAATATGGAATATTTGACAATAAAATGACACGTATGATAAAATGATGGTATCTGTGAAGTGATTCGCAGATGCCATTATTTATTTTAAGGGGGTATCTTATATGAAGAAAAGATGTTTTAGGCTGTTCGCCGGGGTGTTAGCGCTTGCGGTTATGATGACCTACACGGTTATCTGGAATCCGAGCCAGGCAAAGACGACAAAGAGTAAAGATGTAAAAAAAGTTGAGGTTACGAATGTCCAAGGCAAAAATATCACACTTGGTAAAGGCAAGAAACTGAAACTTTCCGTGAATGTTATTCTAAAAAAAGGAAGTAAGGCAAGCAAAGCGGTCAAGTTTGAGTCTTCCAAAAAATCGGTTGTTACGGTTTCTAAAAAGGGCGTTTTGAAAGCAAAAAAATAGGAAAAGCTAAGATTACAGTGAAATCCAAAGCGAATCCGGCGAAACAGGTAAAATTTACTGTTACCGTTGCAAAAAAGAATGTTTTGATTAAAAAAATCAGCATGAAGAAAAAGTTAACACTCCATATGCCATTGGTTGAAGAAGAGGACGATTCCGATGATGATTCGGATGATGACATAGAGGATTCTGATGAGGATTCGGATGATGAAGACGATGAGGATGAAGATGATGAGGACGAAGAAGATTATGAATTTGAACCTCGCATTTCTCCATCCAATGCAACAAACCAGACATTGAAATGGACCAGTTCCAATAAAAAAGTGGTTAAAGTAGATGAGGATGGTTATGTTTATATCGTAGATGCCGGTAAGGCAGTGATTACGGCAATGGCAACTGACGGAAGCGGTGTAAAAGCAAAATGTACCGTTACTGTTATAGATGATGCAGATACAGATGATGAAGATGACGATGAATAATGGAGGCTTATTATGATTGAGATGAGAAGAGAAAAACGCTGGCCGGCAAAATTGAATTTGGAAATTTCCAATTTATTTAAGCAGGATCACGTAAAGGTGGAAAATATTAATGCACCGATTGAGGTAATTGATGTTTCCAAAGCGGGCATTGGTTTTCGTTCAGCCAGTGTACTGCCGATGGGGTATTACTTTAATGCGAGACTTACTTTGGCAGAAAACGATTCGCTCAATTGTGTTGTTCGAATTATCCGTCAGCAGAAAAGCGGAGATGACTATATTTATGGATGTGAAATTGTAGGAACGGCATCCATTATGGATTATGTAATTAATGATTATGCTGCGTCTCTGCAGAAATAATAAGAATGAAACAATGCACCGGTGCTTAGAAGGAGACTTTTTTGCACCGGTGTTTTTATTTTGAAAAAAATTTTTACAAACCCTATTGACAAAGGTAACACAAGGTGGTATCTTTAGTTTAGTCAATGATTAGCACTCTTTGATAGTGAGTGCTAACAAAAAGAAATCGAGGTGGTATTTTGGAACTGAATGAGAGAAAACAAAAGATACTCGAAGCGATTATTCGTAATTACATGGAGACAGGCGAGCCGGTTGGTTCCCGAACTGTTTCTAAGTACACGGATTTGAATCTTAGTTCCGCAACCATCCGTAATGAGATGTCCGATCTGGAAGAGATGGGTTACATTTTACAGCCACACACTTCTGCCGGCAGAATTCCTTCGGATAAAGCATACCGACTATATGTAGACACGATTTTACAGAGAAAAGATGAAGAAGTGTCTGAGATGAAGGAGTTGATGGTCGAGAAGGCAGATAAGATTGACCTTCTGTTACAGCAGGTTGCAAAGTTACTTGCACAGAATACGAATTACACTTCCATGGTGACCAAGCCAAAGTATCAGCATAAGCGGATTAAGTTTATCCAGCTAAATCAGATGAGTGAACGACAGCTGCTTGTGATTGTTGTTCTTGATAACAACCACGTAAGCAACAAGTTCATTAACCTTATGACGGATGCCGATGAGAATGTGATTGCTCAGATGAATTTTTTGATGAACACGGCACTCACCGGACTTGATTTTACTGAGATTAACATGGCGATTATGCAGCAAATCAAGGAAAAAGCCGGGGAATACGGAGAATTGGCATCTAGCATTTTGGATTGTATTTCGGAAGTTATGACAGAAGAGGATGACTCAGAGATTTACACATCGGGCGCCACGAATATTTTGAAATATCCGGAGTTATCGGATAAGGAGAAAATGACCGGACTGCTTTCCACATTTGAAGAAAAACAGATGTTGTCAGCATGGGCCAACGATGAACCACCGGAGGATGACAAAGAACATGGCATTCAGGTGTACATTGGTGAGGAATCACCGGTAGAGTCAATGAAAGATTGTTCCGTTGTAACTGCCACGTACCGAATTAAAGAAGGCGTTTATGGAAAGATAGGTATTGTCGGACCAAAGCGTATGGACTACGAAAAAGTAGTTGGCACATTGGAAAACTGCATGCAGCAGCTAGATGACATATTTAAAAAGAAATAGCGAGGTGAAGTGAATTGGCTGAAGAGATGAAAAACGAAGACGTTAAAGAAGAAGTAAAGGAAGAAGAAACCGTAGAAGAAACGGTGGAACAAGCCGATAAAGAAGAAACAAAAGAAAAGAAAAAAACGGAAAAGTCAGAAAAAGCGGTTAAGAAGAAAGCAAAAAAAGACAAAAAAGATGAAAAGATTGAAGAGTTGAATGACCGCCTGATGAGAAATCTGGCAGAGTTTGAAAACTTTAGAAACCGCTCGGAAAAAGAAAAAAGTGCCATGTTTGAAATTGGTGCGAAGTCAGTTGTTGAAAAGATGCTTCCGGTTGTGGATAACTTGGAGCGAGGTTTTGACGGACTTTCCGATGAAGAAAAAGAGACACCATTTGCCAAAGGAATTGAGGCCGTTTACAAACAGCTTCTTACTGGATTAGAAGAAATCGGTGTGACACCGATTGAGGCAGTTGGTAAAGAATTTGACCCGAATTTCCATAATGCCGTTATGCATGATGAAGATGATTCAGATGCATCCAATCAGGTCATTGAGGAATTCCAAAAGGGTTATATGTATAAAGATTCAGTAGTCAGACACAGTATGGTTAAAGTGTTAAACTAATAAAGAAAATAACAGTCATGGTATAGACAGAAAGGAAGTATTATTATGAGCAAGATTATTGGTATTGACTTAGGAACAACAAACAGTTGTGTAGCAGTAATGGAAGGCGGCAAACCGGTTGTTGTAGCAAACGCTGAGGGCGCAAGAACAACTCCATCTGTTGTAGCATTTACAAAGACTGGTGAGCGTTTAGTTGGTGAGCCGGCAAAACGTCAGGCAGTAACAAACGCAGAGAAGACGATTTCTTCTATTAAGAGACATATGGGTACGGATTACCGTGCAACAATTGATGACAAGAAATACACACCACAGGAAATTTCCGCTATGATTCTTCAGAAATTGAAAAGTGATGCAGAGAATTACCTTGGTGGTGAGAAGGTAACAGAGGCTGTAATTACAGTTCCTGCTTACTTTAACGACGCACAGCGTCAGGCAACCAAAGATGCAGGTAAAATTGCAGGTTTGGATGTAAAACGTATTATCAACGAGCCAACAGCTGCAGCACTTGCTTATGGTTTGGATAATGAAGGCGAGCAGAAGATTATGGTATATGACCTTGGTGGTGGTACATTTGATGTTTCCATCATTGAGATTGGTGATGGTGTCATCGAAGTACTTTCTACTTCCGGTGATAACAAACTTGGTGGTGACGACTTTGATAATAAAGTATGTGACTACATGGTTTCTGAATTTAAGAAGGCAGAGGGCGTTGACCTTTCTACTGATAAGATGGCAATGCAGCGTTTGAAAGAAGCAGCAGAGAAAGCAAAGAAAGAGTTGTCTACTGCAACTACAACAAACATTAACCTGCCATTTATCACAGCTACAGCTGAGGGACCAAAGCACTTTGATATGAACTTAACACGTGCAAAATTCGATGAATTGACCGCTGACCTTGTAGAGAGAACAGCAACACCGGTTCAGAACGCATTGAAAGATGCCGGTATTACCGCTTCTGAATTAGGAAAAGTATTGTTAGTTGGTGGTTCAACACGTATCCCTGCTGTACAGGATAAAGTAAAACAGTTGACCGGACATGAGCCAAACAAATCCTTGAACCCGGATGAGTGTGTAGCACTTGGTGCTTCGATTCAGGGTGGTAAACTGGCTGGAGATTCCGGTGCCGGCGACATCCTTCTTCTGGATGTAACTCCATTGTCACTTGCTATCGAGACAATGGGTGGTGTGGCTACCAAACTTATCGAGAGAAATACAACAATTCCTACTAAGAAGAGTCAGATTTTCTCTACCGCAGCAGATAACCAGACCGCTGTAGACATTAACGTAGTACAGGGCGAGAGACAGTTCGCTAGAGATAATAAATCTCTTGGACAGTTCCGCTTGGATGGTATTCCTCCGGCAATGCGTGGAGTACCACAGATTGAGGTTACATTTGATATCGATGCCAATGGTATTGTAAATGTATCCGCTAAGGACTTGGGAACAGGAAAAGAACAGCACATCACAATTACTGCTGGTTCTAACATGAATGATGAAGAAATCGAAAAAGCAGTTAAAGAAGCTGCTGAATTCGAAGCACAGGATAAGAAGAGAAAAGAAGGCATTGATGCCCGCAACGAAGCTGACAGTATGGTATTCCAGACTGAGAAAGCATTGCAGGACGTTGGCGATGGCGTAGATGCAGCAGAGAAAGAAAAAGTACAGGCTGAGATTGATAAAGTAAAAGCAATCTTGGAGCGTACAACACCGGAGAACATGAGCGATGCCGATGTTGATGAGTTGAAAGCAGCAAAAGAATCTTTGATGACAAATGCACAGCAGGTATTCGCAAAAGTATACGAGCAGGCACAGCAGGCTGCCGGTGGTGCACAGGGAGCAGGCCCTGACATGAGCGGTGCAGGTGCCGGACCAAACCCTGGAGCGGGAGCAGCACAGGATAACAGTGGCGACGATGTAGTGGATGGAGACTACCGCGAACTGTAATTTGTTGCGAAGAATCACGGCTCATTAGGAAACCAGAAACCGTGAGAAGGGCGAATGCCCGCGATGATGAGAATCACGCGGGTTATTTGCACGTAAAAGGATAGAAAGAGAGTGGAGGAGACATGGCAGACAAGAGAGATTATTACGAAGTCCTTGGCGTAGACAAGAATGCCGATGAGGCAGCGCTGAAAAAGGCCTATCGTGTATTAGCCAAAAAGTACCACCCCGATACGAATCCGGGTGATAAAGAAGCAGAAGCAAAATTCAAGGAAGCTTCTGAGGCTTATGCCGTATTAAGTGACCCGGAAAAGAGACGCCAGTATGATCAGTTTGGTCATGCCGCTTTTGATGGTGGTGCCGGTGGCGGCGGTGGATTCACCAATATGAATATGGATGATATCTTTGGCAGTTTCGGAGATATTTTCGGAGATTTATTCGGTGGAGGATTTGGCGGCGGCAGAAGCCGGCGTGCAGATCCGAATGCCCCACAGCGCGGAGCAAATCTGCGGACACAGGTAAAAATTACATTTGAAGAAGCTTGCTTTGGTACGGAAAAAGAAATTGAAATTCCATCCAAAGTTGAATGTAAAACTTGTGGGGGAAGCGGAGCCAAAGCAGGAACCAGCCCGGTCAAATGTGAGCGATGCGGCGGACGAGGACAGATTGTTCAGACACAGCAGTCACTTTTCGGAATGGTGCAGAATGTTACTACATGTCCGGCTTGTGGCGGTAAAGGTACAATTATTAAGGAAAAATGTCCGGCTTGTCACGGACAGGGTTATACAAGCAAAAAAGAGAAATTGCAGGTCAGCATTCCGGCAGGAATCGACCACGGACAGAGCGTTCGTCTGCGTGGCAAAGGAGAACCGGGTAAAAATGGCGGTGCCCGCGGTGATTTGCTTGTAGAAGTATATGTAGAACGCCACAAAGATTTCCAGCGCATGGATTATGATATTTACTCAACCGTACGGATTTCTTATCCAAGAGCTGTTCTTGGCGGAGATGTGGTTATCCCGACAATTGATGGCGATGTCGCATACAATGTAAAGGCAGGAACGCAGACCGGTACAAGAGTTCGTTTGCGTGGTAAGGGAGTTCCGTCCCTTCGTAACCGCAAAATGCGAGGCAACCATTATGTGGATTTGGTTGTGGATGTGCCGACAAAGCTTACCAAAGAGCAGAAAAAACTGTTAGAGCAGTTGGATAAGTCGTTTGAGGACGAGGAAAATAAGAAAAATAAAAAGCACAAAAAATAATCGTATAGGAAAGAAGCCTTCTGTTTATACTAATCGAAAACAGGAGGCTTTTTTTATGATACAGACATTTCGAATTAATACGATACGAGGAAGAGAGATTTTAGATTCCAGAGGAAATCCAACGATTGAGGTAGAGGTAAAATTGTGCGGAGGGGCAGCGGGCAGAGCATCCGTTCCCTCCGGAGCGTCTACGGGGGCGTTTGAAGCAGTGGAACTGCGAGACAGTGAATTGCCGCGTTACCGTGGAAATGGCGTAAAGCGTGCGGTAGAAAATATTAATGACATTCTTGCCGATAAATTGGAAGGGAAAAATGCATTAAATCAGGTGGAAATTGATACGCTGATGATACGTGAAGATGGTACCGCAAACAAAGCAAAACTGGGTGCTAATGCAATTTTGGGTACATCGCTTGCTGTGGCAAAGGCGGCAGCAAAACAGCTCGGTGTTCCGTTGTATCAGTATCTGGGCGGACCAAACGCGCGTGTTATGCCGATTCCGATGATGAATATTATGAATGGCGGAAAACATGCGGACAGTAGTTTAACGATTCAGGAGTTTATGATTATGCCGATAGGAGCATCTTCTTTTCACCAGTGTTTGGAGTGGTGCGTGAATGTATACGCTACCTTGAAGAAACTGTTGGCAGAAAAGGGATTTGCCACCTCCATTGGTGATGAGGGTGGATTCGCACCGCATCTTGCTCATGAGGACGAGGCGCTTTCTTTTATTACAGGGGCTATTGAAAAAGCAGGATACCGTCCGGGCGAGGATTTTTCGATTGCTATGGATGGTGCCAGCACAGAAATGTATGAGGAGGCTGTGAAAGCAGGAAGACCGGGCGAGTATTTGTTCTGGAAATCCGGTGAGTACAAAAGTACTGATGAAATGATTGATTTTTGGTGTGATTTGTGCCGCAAGTACCCAATTGTTTCCATTGAAGACGGGCTGGCAGAAGAGGATTGGTCGGGCTGGCAGAAACTCATGGATAAATTAGGAGATAAAGTGCAGCTTGTTGGTGATGATTTGTTTGTTACAAATACCAAACGTATCGAAAAGGGAATTAAACTTCAGGCGGCAAATGCGGTTTTAATCAAGCCAAATCAGATTGGAACCGTGACAGAAACTCTCGAGGCGATTCGAATGACACAGACGACCGGATGGAATGCCATTGTCAGTCATCGCTCAGGTGAAACGGAAGACACTACGATTGCAGACATTGCAGTCGGCATGAATGCCGGACAGATTAAAACCGGTGCGCCGGCGCGCACGGACCGAGTGGCTAAGTATAACCAGCTTCTTAGAATTGAAGAAGAACTTGGCGAGTGCGCTGTGTATGGTGGGTAAAGAAAGAACCGAAAAAAGTAAAATAAATCTGCCGAAAAACACAAAATAGAATAGCCGAAAAAAGTAAAATAAATTTGCCGAAAAATACAAAATACGCTTGCAGTAAGTCATGAATATGTAGTAAAATATATTTAATGGTACGAGGGGGAATAATTATGGAGTATATAAGAAGAATTGTTGATGACGTAATAGATAAGAGAACGGAGGCATTTAATGCAGTTAGTATAACTGGTCCAAAGGGGTGTGGGAAAACAAGGACAGCGAAAGAGCGTTGCAAAACGGTTATCGAATTTCAAGATGAGGATAAAAGAGATGGTTATATTGCTGTAGCAGAAACCGCTCCCAAACTATTTCTTAAAAACCCCAAACCGATTTTATTTGATGAGTGGCAAGATGCAGTTAAAATCTGGGGCACCATAAGGAAAGCATGTGATGATAGTCCGGAGAAAGTTGGCGAGTATTATTTGACGGGCTCTGCAAGTAAAAAAATCAGTACACCGCATACGGGGACAGGAAGAATAACAGAAGTAACAATGTATCCTATGACTTTGTTTGAGACAGGTGAATCCAATGGGGAAATATCTTTGTCTAAAATTTTAAATGAGAAAAATTATGATATTGATGGCATCGTGTCTGATTTGAAATTGGAAAATTTATTTTTTGCCGCTTGCAGAGGTGGTTGGCCAAGGTGTATGGCATTAACAAAGGATACTGCTAAATTAGAAATTGCAAAAGATTATTATAGGCAAATCTATCAAAAGGATATATCAGCGATAGATGGCATAAATAGAAACCCAGAATGGGCGAGAAGTTTGTTGTGGTCCTATGCAAGAAATATGGCTACAAGTGCAAAACGAAAAAATATTTTTGCAGATGTAAAAGCAACACAGAATGTTACAGATATAACTCTTGCATCGTATGTTGATGCATTGGAAGCTTTGTTTGTAGTCAAAGATATTGATGCATGGACGCCACATCTTCGTTCGAAAACAGCAATTAGATCTGCCAAAAAGCATATATTTATTGACCCTTCAATCGGTCTTGCAGCATTAGGAATCAATCCGAATTATTTTATAAATGATTTGGATTTGTTTGGACACGTATTTGAAAATATGGTGCTTAGAGATTTATTGGTCTATGCTGAAAAACACAATGCACGTCTTTTACATTATACGGATGATACAGGTCTGGAAGCAGATGCAGTATATCAGATGGCTGATGGAAAATATGCACTTGTTGAGATAAAAATAGGGGCAAATAAAATACCGGAAGCTGAGAAATCGCTATTGAAATTCAAGGATGTTATTCAAAAATACAATCAAAAGGCTTTGGCAAGTGAAAAACATCCACGAGATGTATATAGAGAACCTTCAGCGTTAATTGTAATTTGTGCAAATGCGAATATGGCGTATACAACAGATTCAGGGGTAAAGATTATACCTGTTGGTTGTTTAAAAGACTAAAAAACAGTCGCTTTGATTTTAAGCAAGGCGACTGTTTTTTAACATGGTGATATTTTTGACCTGTGTATAAATTTATTTGCATGGGAAAGCCCGTTTCATTAAATTATACAATCCGTGCAGATAAACGACATTTTGGTGGCCGCCACCTCCGCGGTTTACAGCATCTCCGCCCATGGTTTCATAATAAATGTGCGGAACATTATTTTTTTCCAAGGCCTTATGGTAAAGGATAGGATTGTTACCTACCGTTGTGTCATTTTTCCCTTTTACAATCATAACTAACGTGTTTTCTTTATAAGCATCCGGCAGTGTGAAAGTATCTTCGGTAAAAATCCCTTTTTCTGCACTATATGGGAGAACGCCAGGAGCGGGACAAAAGGCACCGATATAACCAAATTTATCCGGATGTTTAAATCCTGCATTCAAAGCTTCTCTGCCACCCATTGAGAATCCCCAGACGGCTGTATTGAGACGTCCGGTTTTGACGCTGTAATGTTTGTTAATAGCAGGCATTAAGCAGTTTACGATATCGTTTACACAATTGTCATAGGCGTCATAAGTTTCTTGATTGTATCCTGCTCCCTGACCGGATTCATTGGCACAGATATTAGGGAAAACCATAATTACTTCTTCCATAACATCATTGGCATAGCCGTTCCAAACAACATCTGTGGCACCATCTTGAGCAAGATTATAGATGCCCCAGCCATAACCGTGTAAACCGTAGACAACCGGATATTTTTTCTTTGGATTGTATCCATCCGGAAGTCCAACTAAGGCTTTTCTGGTCACTGTTTTTCCTTCTGCTACAGCAGTGGACTCGTATTCGAATTCTTCCGTTGTTCCTTTTACTCCATCTTTTCTTAATGCACCTGCCGGAACGGTTACATTTGGTTTGAAAATATTTTTCATAAAATTGTAGAAACCATGCTGGTAAACTGCTTTTTCATGGTTGCCACTGCCGCTGCCGCTTGGATCACCACCCATCGTTTCGTAGTAAACATGAGGTGTGTTTGTTTTTTGCAGAGCCTGATGATACAAAAGTGGGTGCTGTTTTACAACATCATCTTTAAATCCTTTTGTTATCTGTACATAAGTGTCATTTAAATATTCGCTTGGCAGCGTAAATGTGGAATCCGTATAAAATCCGGGTTCAGTAACTCCATTCATCGTGTAAGGCAAAAGACCCGGAGCCGGACAAAAAGCACCAATGTAACCAAATAAATCCGGTCGCTCAAATCCAATTTGCAAACTCACACGTCCGCCCATGGAAAATCCGCATACAGCAGTATTTTCACGACCTGTCAGTGTGGAATATTTTTTGTTGATAGCAGGCATAAGGCACTTTGTTAAGTCGTTGATGAAGTTGTCATAGGCTTTATAGTGTTCCAAACTGAAGCCGGTTCCTTTTCCTTCTTTGTTTGCACAAACATTAGCAAAAACAACAATGGAATCTTTCATATCATCATTTGCCATAGCGTTCCAGGCAACATATTGTGTATTGTCTCCGGTAAGAGAATATTCGTTACCGAAAATACCGTGCTGCATATAGATGACCGGATATTTTTTTGACTCGGTATATCCTTTTGGCAGTGCAACGCGTGCATGACGTTTTACGGTTTCGCCCTCTGACACTTCTGTAGAATCGTAGTAGAATTCTTCCAGAGTGCCACTGTTAGCCTCGTTTTTATTCATGAATCCGGATGGCAG
>OHPH01001278.1_pt1 | contig 11004 bp, 8 predicted proteins | sample 1577681 | NCBI WGS metagenome assembly OHPH01 (sample SAMEA3879603, study PRJEB24766) | human gut metagenome | biome: human-associated habitat; feature: feces | place: USA | collected 1985/1987 | reverse complement strand
ATAGCAGCCATATCTTGCGTCGGCTGTCTCTTTCTTGGTTGCAAAGTGTTCATACATAACCTCTTGAGCTTCTGCGTTCTTCCCTTCGGAAAGCAGTCTGCGGATTACCGGGAGGCTTTTGGCTGCATCGGGATTCCTGTAGTCGGCCTCGTTGCCGCTCCACATGGAAATCTCGTTCAGCACTATATGGTCAGTCTGCACTCCGCCGTCAGGCATCATGCCCAGACGTCCGTTTCCGAGCGGCAAGGTCTCTTCCCAGATTGCTGCCGGGAACTCATAATACATCCTGTCATTGGCACCGGCAGTGAATTGTCCTGCGGAAACCTCTTCTGCATTTGCCCTTTGGGAAATACATGAAACCGTTGCTGCTGAAAGAGTTGCGCAAACCGTGATTACTGTGGTTATTCTTGTGAAAGTTGTAGTTGGCATAGTGTTTTCTTGTTATAATTCCATCCACTTTACATCTGGATATCGTTTCCACCATGTAAGCTGTTTCTTGGCGTAATGTCTGGTGTTCCGCTGGATCAGCCGTATCGCTTCCTCAAGAGGAATTTCTCCGTCCAGGTAGCTGAAAATCTCTTTGTAGCCGACTGTCTGTAATGCCGGCAAATCCCTATATGGCAGCAAGTTGCGAGCCTCTTCCACCAGCCCGGCATCTATCATTTTCAGTACTCTCCTGTTGATTCTGTCATACAGGACTTCGCGTGGACGTGTGATGCAGATTTTCTCTATCTCGAAATCCCGTTTCTTGGGCTGCGTCATCTTGAACTCCGTGAAAGAACGGCCGGAAACCAGGACCGTTTCCAATGCCCGCACCACCCGCTGGCCGTTGTTCAGGTCAATGCTGGCCCATGCTTTCGGGTCTAATTCCTTCAATTCCTGTGCGAGAACATTGACCCCCTCCTCGCGGATTCTGCGCGTCAGATTCTCGCGCATTTCGGGCGGTGCTACCGGAAGATTGTCCAGCCCGTTGCAGACTGCATCGATGTAAAATCCTGAGCCTCCGGTCATTATCAATGTCTCATGGCCTTCGTTGAACAGCCGCTCTATCAGGTCGAGGGCGTCGATTTCGTATTGTCCGGAAGAATAGGGCTCCGTGACAGGGATGGTCCGGATAAAATAATGCTTCACGGCACTCAGCTGTGAAGCATCCGGGACAGCAGTCCCTATGGTCATTTCCTTGTAAATCTGTCTGGAATCGCACGAAATTATCGGAGAGCCGCATGACAATGCCGCTTCTATGCTGTAATCGGTCTTCCCCGCAGCTGTCGGTCCGGTAATTACGACGAGTTTTCTTGCCATCTTGCCGAATTCGTTTCCGGTAGAATTACAGCATCAGGTCTTCTGAACCGTCGAAAATGATGTCGCTGTCTTCCTCTATTGATGATTTGAGGTCGTCCTCCTCATCCTCCTCATCGTCTTCGTCCACATCCGCAATGTCATCGGTCAGGTCGTCAGCGTCATCAGCCGCATCGTCGCCCTTGCCCCATGATGACTCGCCCGGCAGATGTTTCTGCTCATCCGGCAAATCCTCATATGCCACATAGCCGTTTTCGAATTCGACAGGGTTAGGACCCTTCGACTCCACGAGGGCAGGATAAGTCTTTCCAGGCTCTTCCTCTACTTCGCCTTCGTAGGTTACAATGACACTTTTCCTGTCTGTGACATCGTAGAAATAAGTAAATTCGGCAATGCCTTTCTTTATGGTGCCAGCCAGGGTGACATCATCCACGGCTCCTGCTCCGAGGTCGAACATGCCATATCTGGCCACGAGCGATCCGGATTTGTCGAGACCCTTGAACTGAATCAGCTGATCGTGGGAGAAGTCCATGTCATCTCTCATTCTCTTGTGGAATTCATACAAAGTCGTGGTCGACTTTAGCTCATAAACGCGGGCGAAGCCCTTTATTCCCGGCAGGGATACACGATATTTAAGAATCATATTGAATGTTGCTTTCCTTACAAGTGCCAAAGTTAACAAAATATTTCCGTTCCGTTGCATAATAACGTGTTTTTAGCTAATTTTGAGGTCATGGAAAAGAACGAAATCATCATTCCTGATACCTACAGGAGTATTTCCGGAGAATCGGAAGGACTCTTCAAGGACAATGGAAGCAGATTCATTGCGAAAGCCTATCCGGTCGAATCGGAGGAGGAAGTGAAGATGATTGTCGGTTCTTTGAAAAAGGAGTACCATGACGCCAGACATCATTGTTATGCGTACCGTCTCGGCTATCGCGGAGATGTGTTCAGGGCCAATGATGACGGGGAGCCGTCTTCTTCTGCGGGACGTCCGATTCTCGGACAGATTGATTCCAATTGCCTCAGTGATATACTCGTTGTCGTCATCCGCTATTTCGGCGGAATCAAGTTGGGTATTCCCGGCCTGATCCGTGCATATAAGACGTCTACTGCGGATGCCATTTCCAATGCGGTGATAATCACGAAGGTAGCGATGAAACGGTATCGTCTCCGTTTCGGCTATCTGACGATGAACAGCGTCATGAAGATGGTGAAGGACATGTCATTGGAACAGAGCGGGCAGGATTTCGGCACCGATTGCTCGATGACGGTGAAAGTGCGCCTTTCCTCGGAGGCGGATTTCCTGGAGCGTGTCGGCAACATTGACGATTGCACTGCAGTGGAGGAGGGGCCGGCGACTTCGGAAACATGAAGAAACAACGATACTTAATTAAATAATAATGAGCATTATGCCTAAAAGTCTGATTTCAATCAGGGATTTTTCGAAGGATGAGATCCTTCATATCCTGGATGTGGCCAAGGAATTTGAGAAAAATCATGAACAGAATTTCCTTGCAGGGAAAGTCATTGCCTGTCTGTTCTTCGAACCGTCCACGAGGACGAGGCTTTCTTTCGAGGCGGCTGTGAACCGTCTTGGAGCCCGTGTCATCGGATTTCCGGATTCCCGTAACACCAGCGTTACCAAGGGCGAAACCCTTGAAGATACCATCAGGATTGTCTCCAACTATGTGGATATGATCGTGATGCGCCATCCTGTGGAAGGAGCCGCTGCCATTGCCGCAAGCGTTTCCCCTGTCCCTGTGGTCAATGCCGGCGACGGTTCGAATCAGCATCCTACCCAGACACTTCTGGACATGTATTCCATCCGCCAGACTCAGGGTAAGCTGGACGGCTTGACAATCAATATGGTAGGCGACTTGAAATACGGACGTACCGTGCACTCGCTCTCCGAGGCGATGTCTGATTTTTCCCCAAGCTACATTTTCACGGCGCCGGACGAGCTGAAGATGCCGCACAAGTATCTGAAGGAGCTGGAGGAGAAACATATCCCGTATGAGGAAAACGAGTCCCTCGAAAAACATCTCGACGATTGTGACATATTATATATGACGCGAATCCAGCAGGAGCGTTTCCCGAGCAAGGAGGATTACGACCGCGTGAAGGATGTCTATGAGCTGACTGCGTCAATGCTGGGCAATGTCAAGCCGAACATGAAGATTCTACATCCGCTTCCACGTATTACGGAAATCGCCCGGGATGTGGACGATACGCCTTATGCATATTATTTCGAGCAGGCACGGAACGGCATGTATGTGCGCATGGCCGTCATTTCTTATCTTCTCGGTTGCAGATAGAAAGAATAGAAAGTTGATAATTTTTATCAAATCTTTTGTTTTTTCTGAATAATCATTATCTTTACAACGATTTGGAAAGCAAAATCCGAATCGTTGTTTGATTTTTATTTAATTTTTATAATTATGGCGAACGTTCACGTCTTTAATGCCGGGCCATGCCTTCTGCCTCAGCAGGCCATTGACAATTCTATCGAGGCGCTCAAGAATTTCAAGAACACTGGAATATCAGTGCTTTCCGTATCGCACAGGTCGAAAGAATGGGGTGAGGTCATGGATGAGGTTCGCGCGAATTGGAAAGAATTGCTCCACATCCCTGATACCCATGAGGTGATTTTCCTCGGCGGCGGTGCCAGCCTTCAGTTCCTTTATGTCGCTATGAACTTCCTGGAGAACAAGGCTGCATATCTTGATACCGGCGTGTGGGCTCACAAGGCTCTTCAGCAGGCTCAGGGACTTGGCAATGCTTATGCGCTCGCATCTTCCGCAGACAAGAATTACTCGTATATCCCTGAGGGATATGAGATTCCTACAGATCTTGACTATTTCCACATCACGACTAACAATACCATTTACGGTACGGAAATCAAGGAGGATATCATTTCCCCTGTTCCTCTTATCGCGGATATGTCTTCTGACATCATGAGCCGTCCGGTGGACGTCAGCAAATATGCCCTCATTTATGGCGGCGCACAGAAGAACGTAGGCCCTGCCGGCGTCGTGTTCGCGATTATCCGCAAGGACGCTCTCGGAAAGGTCAGCCGCTATATTCCTACAATGCTTGACTACCGTACACATATCGACAAGGAGTCAATGTTCAACACACCTCCTGTACTTCCTATTTATGCCGCTTTGCAGACTTTACGCTGGATAAAAGCCAACGGTGGTGTAGCAGAAATGCAGAAACGTGCTAAAGAGAAAGCAGACATGTTGTATGCTGAAATAGACCGTAACAAAATGTTCCGTGGCACAGTAACGGATAAAGCCGACCGCTCTTATATGAACATTTGCTTTGTAATGAATGACGAATACAAAGACCTGGAAGCCGATTTCTTGAAATTTGCCACAGAAAAAGGTATGGTGGGTATTAAGGGACACCGTTCTGTAGGCGGTTTCCGTGCATCTTGCTACAACGCTATGCCGAAGGAAAGCGTTCAGGCTTTGATTGACTGCATGCAGGAATTTGAGAAACTTCATTAATAATTATGTTCACCACAGATTATACGAATTGCACAGATAGGAACAATAAATGGAATCTGTGATAATCCGTGATAATCTGTGGTGAACCTTTTTAATACAATAAGACCATGAAAGTATTAGTAGCAACAGACAAGCCGTTTGCAAAAGTTGCAGTAGACGGTATCCGTAAAGAAATAGAAGCAGCAGGTTATGAACTGGTATTGCTGGAAAAATATGGTGAAAAAGCTAAACTACTGGAAGCTGTAAAGGACGTTAACGCAATCATTATCCGCAGTGATATTATTGATGCCGAAGTATTGGATGCGGCAAAAGAACTGAAAATCGTAGTACGTGCAGGAGCAGGTTATGATAACGTGGATTTGGCGGCTGCTACGGCACACAATGTATGTGTTATGAATACTCCGGGACAGAATTCCAATGCAGTAGCCGAACTGGCTTTTGGCATGATGGTGATGGCTGTCCGCAATTTCTATAACGGGACTTCGGGTACTGAACTGATGGGCAAGAAGTTAGGTATCCATGCATACGGTAATGTAGGTCGCAATGTGGCTCGTATTGCTAAAGGTTTTGGCATGGATATTTATGCTTTTGACGCTTTCTGCCCGAAAGAAGTAATTGAAAAAGATGGTGTGAAAGCTGTTTCTTCTGCTGAGGAACTGTATGCTGCTTGTAATATAGTGTCCCTGCATATTCCTGCTACGGCTGAAACTAAAAATTCCATCAACTATGAATTGGTCAACAAGATGCCTAAAGGAGGAGTATTGGTAAATACTGCCCGTAAGGAAGTGATCAATGAAGCGGAATTAATCAAACTGATGGAAGAACGCACCGACTTAAAGTATGTTACTGATATCATGCCGGTTGCCCATGCTGAGTTCTCAGAAAAATTTGCCGGCCGCTATTTCTCTACACCGAAAAAGATGGGAGCCCAGACGGCTGAAGCAAATATCAACGCAGGTATCGCTGCTGCCAGACAAATAGTAGGCTTCCTGAAAGATGGTTGTGAAAAATTCAGAGTAAATAAATAAGTAATCCAATAACCGCAGGGGCGGATTGAATCCGACCGAATGCATATAGCTTATGTTTTCGGGCGAATGCAATTCGCCCCTGCAAGTAAAATCTAATACCTTTATTTTATGGCAATAATAAAACCCTTCAAAGGCATCCGCCCTCCGAAAGAATTGGTAGAACAAGTAGCTTCACGTCCATACGACGTACTGAATTCTGAAGAAGCACGCGAGGAAGCGAAAGGTAATGAAAAGTCACTTTATCATATTATAAAACCGGAAATTGATTTCCCTGCCGGAACAGACGAACATGATCCTAAAGTATATGAGAAGGCTGCCGAAAATTTCCAGATGTTTCAGGACAAGGGCTGGTTGGTGCAAGATGAAAAAGAAAATTATTATGTATATGCACAAACCATGAATGGCAAGACCCAATATGGACTGGTGGTAGGAGCGTATGTTCCCGATTATATGAACGGGGTCATCAAAAAACATGAACTGACCCGTCGTGACAAGGAGGAAGACCGCATGAAACATGTCCGCGTAAATAATGCCAATATAGAACCGGTATTCTTTGCTTACCCGGATAATGCGGAATTGGATGCTATCGTTAAGAAATATACTTCACAACGGCCGGAATATGATTTTATCGCTCCGGGTGACGGCTTCGGACATTCATTCTGGGTGATCGACAAAGAAGAAGATATAACAGCTATCACAAAAGCTTTCAAAGCTATGCCGGCTCTTTATATTGCCGATGGTCATCATCGCTCGGCTGCCGCAGCCCTGGTAGGCGCCGAAAAAGCGCAGCAAAATGCAAACCATCAGGGAAATGAGGAATACAATTACTTTATGGCTGTATGTTTCCCGGCCAACCAGCTGACTATTATTGATTACAACCGTGTTGTAAAAGACTTGAACGGGCTGTCTCCGGAACAATTCCTGACCGCTGTCAGCAAGAATTTTGTGGTAGAAGAGAAAGGAACTGAGGTCTATAGACCGCAGGCTCTTCACAATTTCTCTCTCTATCTGGACGGTAAATGGTACAGCTTGACAGCAAAACCGGGCACATACGATGACAATGATCCTATCGGAGTATTGGACGTGACTATTTCTTCCAACTTGATATTGGATGAAATATTGGGAATCAAGGATCTTCGTTCCGACAAACGGATTGACTTTGTAGGTGGTATCCGTGGCCTGGAGGAATTAAAGAAGCGTGTGGACAGCGGTGAAATGAAAGTGGCTTTGGCCCTTTACCCTGTTTCTATGAAACAATTAATGGATATTGCCGATACCGGCAATATCATGCCGCCCAAAACAACTTGGTTTGAACCGAAACTTCGTTCGGGATTGGTTATTCATAAACTGAGCTGATCCATAGTTGGAACACGGACAGAAAGAACAAACCTGCATTTCCCTTTCTGTCCGTGTCCGTTCAATCATTTCATATAATTTTTCAGCTGCTACAGGTGATATAAATTCTTTTATATTTGTTGATTAGGTATAATTAAAATAAATAGATGTCAGAGTGAAAGAATAAAGCATTTTTCCTTTGTTTATTGCTAACAAATATCTAATTTCGCGCCGATTTTAAAGCGTGTAATAAAAACGATGACTAACAACAAGACTAAAGGATTTCTCCTTGGGGCAATCGCAGCAGCCAGCTACGGCATGAACCCACTGTTCACCCTTCCTCTTTATAGTGCAGGAATGAGCGTAGACTCGGTATTATTTTATCGCTATGCACTGGCTATAGTTGTACTAGGTATCATGATGAAGATGCAAAAGCAATCTTTTGCCATTAAGAAAGCGGATGTGCTGCCACTTTGCATCATGGGGTTGCTGTTCTCATTCTCTTCCCTGTTTCTCTTTATGAGTTATAACTACATGGATGCCGGTATCGCATCCACCATACTGTTTGTCTACCCGGTACTGGTAGCTATTATTATGGCTGTAGTATTTAAGGAAAAAGTATCGCCGGTCACTATGTTTTCCATAGCGCTGGCCTTTGTGGGAATTTCCTTGCTTTGTAAAAGTCCGGGAGGACAGACACTCAGCCTGGTCGGGATTACTTTTGTCTTTTTATCATCCTTGTCTTATGCTATCTATATAGTTGGCGTAAACCGTTCTTCCCTGAAGGATATGCCTATAGCCAAGCTTACTTTCTATGTCCTGCTTTTCGGTCTGTCTGTTTATGTGGTGCGATTGAAGTTCTGTACAGGATTGCAGCCTATCCCTACACCCTTGTTATGGGTGAACGCAGTTTCACTGGCTGTTTTTCCTACTGTTATTTCGTTGGTGACCATGACAAAGGCCATACACTACATTGGTTCCACCCCCACTGCTATTCTGGGTGCTTTGGAGCCTGTTACAGCTTTATTCTTCGGAGTACTGATTTTTGGAGAGCAGCTGACACCGCGCATTATTCTGGGCATTTTGATGGTGATTACTGCTGTAACTCTAATTATAGGAGGAAAAACATTGCTGAAAAAAAGCAAGATTCGGTTAAGGCATACTGGCAGATAAAGTCGGATTTTGTATCTTTGCCCTTGCAATTATAAATTTTCCACTATGAAAAAACAACTGATGCAATGGGCAGGAGTGGGAATGTGGATGGTATTTGGTCTGTCCGCATGTTCTCCTACAAAAACAGAAATCGGAAACCTGAATGTCATTCCGCAGCCCCAAGAAGTAAGTCAAGACATTCAAGCCCACCCTTTTGTTATTAATCCGCAAACCGGTATTGTTTATCCGGAAGGCAATGAAAAGTTGCAACGGACGGCAGAATTTTTAGCTTCCTATATTAAAGAGGCTACGGGAATTACCGTCCGGACAACAACTGAAGCCGCAAAGAAGAATTCCATAATCTTGGCGGTTGACAGTTCCATTACCAACAAAGAGGGGTATCAACTGGAGGTAACTTCTGAAAACATCCATTTGAATGGAGGAAGTGAGTCGGGAGTATTTTATGGAATACAAACGCTCTACAAGGCTTTGCCGTTGACCAAAAACAAACAGGTATCCGCTGCCATCCCGGTGGGAACTGTTAATGACTATCCTCGTTTCGGTTATCGCGGTTTTATGGTAGACGTGGGCCGCCATTATTTTCCGGTTTCTTATCTGAAACAAATCATTGATATGCTGGCACTGCACAATATCAATTATTTTCATTGGCATCTGACCGAAGACCAAGGCTGGAGAATTGAAATCAAGAAATATCCCAAACTTACGGAAATAGGTTCGATGCGTCCGCGTACATTGATTGACCGTGAAACCCAGACCTACGATGAAACTCCTCATAGCGGTTTTTATACACAGGAAGAAGCAAAAGAAATTGTCAAGTATGCCGCTGACCGTTTTATTACTGTAATCCCCGAAGTTGACCTTCCGGGACATATGATGGGAGCTTTGGTTTCCTATCCGGAATTAGGTTGTACGGGAGGTCCATACGAGATTCCTTGTAAATGGGGGGTATTCCCTGATGTGCTGTGTGGAGGAAACGACCGGACTTTACAGTTCGCCAAAGATGTATTGAATGAAATAATGGATATCTTTCCATCTCCTTATATCCATATTGGTGGGGATGAATGTCCGAAAGTACGTTGGGAAAAATGCCCTGTATGTCAAGCTAAAATTCGGGAACTGGGTTTGAAAGATACACCAAAACATAGCAAGGAGAACCAATTACAGACCTATTTCATGTCCGAGGTAGGCAAAGTTATTAATGACAGAGGGCGTAAAATGCTGGGCTGGGATGAGATGTTGGAGGGAGGATTGGCTCCAGGTGCCACAGTGATGTCATGGACCGGTGTCAAAGGTGGTATCGAAGCCGCCCGTCTGCACCATGATGCGATTATGACTCCTATTCAGTATCTTTATTTCAGCAATCCTACTTACAACCGGATAAAAGGGACTAAAAGCCTTGGACGTGTCTATACATTTGAACCTGTTTCTAATGAATTGGCAGAGGATGAACGAAAATATATCATCGGTACCCAAGGATGCATATGGACAGAATGGACGCGTGACAGTTTGAAGATGGAATGGCAAATTCTTCCTCGTATGGCTGCCTTGTCCGAGATTCAATGGACGGAACCGTTACATAAAAATTTCGACAGTTTCTTGAAACGTTTACCGGCTCTGCTGGCTATCTACCGGGATAGAGGTTATGATTTTCGCCAGGACATTTATGATGTGAACATTGATATTGTTCCGGCTCCCGATGAAGGAAAAGCCCGGATTGCTTTTCAGACGTTTGATGACGCGGAAATACATTATACATTGGACGGCAGCGTTCCCGATGTGCAATCCCCATTGTATACCGACACTATACAAGTGGATAAAGATGTTATCATACAAGCCATTGCAGTTCGTCCGCAGGGTGCCAGTCAGATAAGTAAGGAGGAAATACATTTTAATGCAGCCACAATGAGACCGGTTACCTTGAATACCATTCCTCATAAATCATATACTTTTAAAGGAGGAAGTACCTTGATAGACGGATTATATGGGGATATGAATTATCGCTCAGGACGTTGGATTGGTTTCTACGGGACAGATATGAATGTGACCCTTGATTTACTTGAGCCTAAGGAGGTGTCTTCAGTTTTCGTAAACACAATGTTGAACACAGGCGATGCTATCTTTGGTACAACAGGTCTGAAGGTGGAAGTTTCTGAGGACGGGAAAAATTTCCGCAGGGTAGCCTCCGAAAATTTTCCCGTTGTGGAAAAAGGAACTAAAATGCAAAGCCGCAAAGACTCTGTTTCCTTTGATAAAGTAAAAGCCCGCTATATTAAAATCATAGCAGAAGTTACTCCGAAACTTCCCGCATGGCATTCCATGCCTGGCGAAAAAGCGTTTTTGTTTGTTGACGAAATAGGAGTGGAGTAAATTCGCCTTCGGAGCAATAGCTTTCTAAAGAACAAATACTAAACAAGAAACGGACATTCTGACAAAAACAGATGTCCGTTTCCTTATTCATAAGCCTTTCATGTATTTTCAAAAGCTGTTCAAGAAAAAATGGCGATAGAGATTCACTCTGTCGCCATTATGTGATGTGGAATGTCTAATTCCTTATGCTTTAGGAAGTGCTTCTTTTACAACCATAGTACGGTTTACATATTCTGCACCGTTCAATTGCTTGATAGCTTCTTTGGCTTCGTCATCATTAGGCATTT
>OHPH01001277.1_pt1 | contig 11006 bp, 9 predicted proteins | sample 1577681 | NCBI WGS metagenome assembly OHPH01 (sample SAMEA3879603, study PRJEB24766) | human gut metagenome | biome: human-associated habitat; feature: feces | place: USA | collected 1985/1987 | reverse complement strand
TTGTTCCTGTCATTTTGCCGATATCGTCGGCGGTTATCTTTTCATTTCCCTGTGCGCCTATGAGGACAGCCTCGTCCCCTGCCTTTACGTCCTCTACCTCAGTTACATCACACATGAACTGATCCATACATATCCTGCCTGTGATAGGGCATTTCTTTCCGTTGATAAGCACATATCCCTTGTTTGAAAGCGCCCTTGGATAGCCGTCTGCATAGCCTGCCGTAACAGTTGCGAGCTTTACTTTGCCATTTGCAGTGTAAGTCCTGCCGTAGCTTACGTCAGTGCCATTGTCTATGTATTTTACCTGCGCAACAGCTGCCTTAAATTCCATAGCAGGCTTTGGCTCAAAAGGCAGAGCCTTTGCAGGGTCAGGATAAAGTCCGTAAAGTATTATTCCAAGCCTTGCAAGAGAGCTTCTCTCATTATAATAGTATACTCCGCCGGCTGAGTTGAGAAAATGCACTTTTTCAAGGTGAAGCCCCTCTGCTTCGCATTTGTCAGCAACGGCAAGTATCTTCTCCGTCTGCGCCTTTGTGTATTCCTCGTCCTGCTCTCTCAGGCTGTCAGCCACCGCATAGTGGGTGAAAATGCCCTCCAGCGCAATGTTTTCAAGCTTCGATATCTCTTTAAGCTCACCGTATATCTTGTCGGTTCCCCCGTGAAGACCTATCCTCGTCATGCCCGTGTCGATAGCGGCGTGTATGCGTACCTTGCCGTTAGCGTTTTCTGAAAGTGCTTTAGCATATGAAAACTCTGTGCAAGCCTGAATTATGTCAAGCTTTGTGAGCCACTTAGCATTCTCAGGAGGTGTGTAGCCCAAAATGAGTATCTCGCCCTTTATGCCCATATCCCTGAGCCTGTGGGCTTCGTGTATGTTCGATACCGCAAACCAGCGAATGTCCATCTCGTTTTCAAGAAACGGAACTACCCCGTTGTCAAAATGTCCGTAGCAGCTCGCCTTTACAACGCACATTATCTCTGTTTTTTCCCCTATGAGCCTGCGGTATTCTTTCAGATTGTATTCAATGCTGTCAAGATCTACCTCAGCCCATGCTCTCTTCAAAAAATCCATTTTATTTTTCTTCCCTTTCGGTTTTATAATTGTGCCTTTGCACAAAATATTTGTCATTTTCTATTGAAAAAGATAAATCAATGTGTTATAATGTTCTTATCATGGGCATTGTGTCGCCAAATCTTTCAGGAGGCTTTGATGTGAGTAATATCGTCCCCGCAGAAGAATTTTTCTGCAACCGAGATACCTCTTGCTGCTTTACAGGTCATAGGGACAGGGATCTGCCTTTCGGCGGCGATGTCCATAAGCAGGGTATGAAAAATCTCCTGAGTATGCTCGTCCTTATGATAAAGGAAGCATATAGCGAAGGCTGCCGTACTTTTATATCAGGTATGTCAAAAGGTATCGACCTGCGCTGTGCTGAGATAGTCCACAGCCTTTCGGCTCAGCCCGAATATAAGGATATGAAGCTCGTGTGCGTTCTGCCCTATGCAGGCCAGCGTACAGAGATGAAAACACCCTTGGACAGCTATACATATTCGCTTATTCTGAACTCTTGCAGTGCGGTCGTGATAACAAGCCCCAAGTATGAAAACGGCTGTTATAAAAAGCGAAACAGCTTTATGGTTGAACATTCCTCTCGTCTGATCGGGGTCATAAAAGAGAAAGCCAAAGGCTCAGGCACTTTGCAGACCATAAACATGGCAAAGCGTGCAGGCCTTACGCTGAACATCATATGCCTTGACGATAATCCTGTTTTTTATATCGACTCAGACTCAGACAGCCGTCCTATTTAGTTTACACCTAAATTGCAAATTGTTCAATAGTTTTCGAGAATTTTTCCGAAAAAGTTTATATATGAAAATATGGCGGACAGTATGCCTGCCTGTATATATTTGAAAGTAAGGAGATCAATAACATGGCTCAGACGAAAGCTCACAAGAAAAAAAGAAGATCTCAGGCTCCTATCGCTCTGGTCTACTTCATAACGATGATAATATTCCTCTTTGTTATCGGCATGCTTGCACTGTATGCCCTCAGAGAGTTTGGTGTTATCGGCAATGATGACAGCGACAGCGACGCAGGCATAAAAAGCCCGGTTTATAATACCCTTTTTGCAAGAGTGAACAGCAAGGGCGTTCTTGCAGACGCAACAGTCATAAGAGTTGCACCGGACGCAAAGAAGATAATCATAATGCCTGTTTCAGCGTTCACAGTGAGCGGAAGCCAGACAATGCGTGAGATACACGAAGAGGGCGGCATGGTGAAGCTTAAAGCAGCCGTTGCAGACACTTTCGGTATCACTATAGACAATTACGTTTCTCTCACAAATGACGCATTCGAGAATGCGGCGGATATTGTGGGCGGAATTACATATACTCCTGATGAGGAGCTTTACTATCTCTCTCAGGATAATGACGAGAACGATATCGCTATCCCAAGCGGCGATCTGACTAACCTCAGCGGTCATCAGATAAGACTTATCTGTCAGTATCCTGTTTTCAAAGAGGGCAGGAACGGTAATATGAAGTTTCTTGGAACTGCGGTGACAATGCTTATAAACAACGCTTTCCAGCAGACGAATATCACTAAGGATAATCTTGATAACTTCTATAATATATTCACCGCAAACAGCGATACCGATTGGACAAGTGCACAGTATAAGGAAGAAAAGTCATATCTCAAGGATATGCTGGATCAGAACCTTACTCCTGCAGAAGCTCTTGTGCCAGAGGGCGAGTGGACGGACGATTCTCACTTTAAGGTGTCTGATAAGTTCAAGGAGAGCGTTCAGACAATGCTCAAAGATACTGCACCGTCAGCAGCGGAGAAGTAAAAACGTAAAGGCTGAAATTTTAACAGGGGGCGATATAACGTGAAACTTCTGGTCATAATCCTTAATAAAACAGACGTGCTTGACTATTTGCTGGAGGGACTTTCAGCAGCAGGCATAAAGGGTGCGACTATAATCGAGTCGTCAGGTATGGCAATGACCCTTTCAAGACTTGACAGCAGCTTTCTCAGCGCCTCTATCCGAGGACTTTTCAGCGGTGAAGAGGATAACAGAACTATCCTGTCGGTAATAAAAAATAATCAGCTCGATACCGCACGAAAGATAGTTTATAATACTGTGGGCGATCTATCTCAGCCCAATACGGGAATAATGTTCACCGTTCCGCTGGATTTCGTCGAGGGAACAGTGAAGAAACCCGTGGATAAAGAAAAAGCAAAACCTAAGGATATCCCTGAGGAGAATGAAAAGAACGTCAGTTGACGAAATGTTTACAGACTATTAACATAATATTTAATTCTTTTCATTAAAAACTTTTGAATGTCCTTGCAAAAAACTGTTTTGTGTGGTATAATAATCACAATAGGCTTTTAATGAAAGACTGGAACTTGACTTCCGGTCTTTTGGTTTTGTATGGGGCTTTTTTTCATGGCAAAGCCTAATGGCTTTGCTTTGGGAAGCATTAACGGAGGTGCTGTATGGAAGTAAAGAAAACTACGGTAGAAAAAGTAAGAGAGCTTGCACAGCCTATCGCAGACGAGCTTGGCTTTTTCCTTTGGGACGTAAGGTTTGAAAAGGAGGGAGCAACGTGGTACCTCAGGGTGCTTATCGACAAGGACGGCGGCATAGATATGGACGATTGCGAGGCTTTCACAAGACCGATGAACAAGGTGCTTGACGAGGCAGACCCTATATCTCAGAGCTATGTGCTGGAGTGCGGAAGTCCCGGACTTGGCAGAGAGCTTAGAAGACCCGAGCATTTTGAAGTTTGCATAGGCGACGTTATAAGAGTAAGGCTCATAAGACCTGACGAAAACGGTGAAAAAGAGTTCGTTGTGGGTCTTGTGGGATATGACAAGGATAAGATACTTTGTCAGAAGCTGGACGAGGATATGAACGGCGTGGAGAATGTAGAGTTCAAGCTTGCAGATTGTGCTTATGTAAAGCTCAATGATGACGCAGACCTGTTCTGAATGAAGAAATTTAATAAATATGGGCAAAGCCCGAATCAAGTGTGAAAGGATTGATCAGAAAATGAATAAGGAAATGACCAGCAAATTTTTTGAAGCTCTGACGGATTTGGAAAAGGAAAATAATATTGGCAGCGATATACTTATTGAGAAAATAAAATCAGGTATCGAAAAGGCTATCAAGAAGGATTATCCTTACTGCGAGAACATCAGAGTGGATATCGACCCTGTTACAGGAAAGCTCGATATAAGGATACTCAAGGAAGTCATGGACGTTATGTATGTTGACGACCCTGACAACGAGATCTTCCTTGACGAAGCAAAGGTCTATGACCCTAACATCAAGGTGGGCGATATGGTGGAGATACCTCTCGACCCTGCAAAGTTCGGCAGAGTTGCCGCTCAGAATGCAAAGCAGTCTATCAAGCACGATATCAAGGATTTTGAAAGAGCAAGACTTATCGAGCAGTATCACGATAAGGAGCATGAGTGCGTTTCTGCCACAGTCCAGAAGGTCGAGCCTGCTACTCAGAACGCTATACTTACTATCGACAAGAACGAAGTTTATCTTGTAAGAAACGAGCAGATACCAGGCGAAACACTCAAGGCAGGAGATATCATCAAGGTATATGTTGTGGGTATCGCAAATCCTGACAGAAAGCCTTCTATCAAGATATCAAGAACTCACAGAGAGCTTGTTAAAAGACTTTTTGAGCTTGAAGTTCCTGAGATAGCAGACGGCACTGTTGAAGTAAAGGCTATTTCAAGAGTTGCAGGCGCAAGAAGCAAGATAGCGGTTTATTCAAAGGACCCTAATGTTGACGCTGTAGGCGCTTGTATCGGTCCTAGAAAGTCAAGAATAACTTCTGTTGTGAACGAGCTTAAGGGCGAGAAGATAGACGTTATCAATTGGTGCGAAGACCCTGCTCAGTTTATCGCAAAGGCTCTTGCTCCGGCTGAGGTAATAAACGTTGTTCTCAGCGAAGAGGAGGGCGTAAGAGAGTGCCGTGTTACTGTTCCAGATAACCAGCTCTCACTTGCTATCGGTAATAAGGGTCAGAACGCAAAGCTTGCCGCAGGTCTGACAGGCTATAAAATAGATATCGTATCCGAAAGCTCTGCAAAGGCTGAGGCTGCTGATGATGAAAACTAAGAAGATACCAATGAGAATGTGTCTTGGGTGCGGCGAAATGAAACCCAAGAGAGAGCTTATCAGAGTGGTGAAGTCAAAAGAGGGGGATATCTCCCTTGACCTCACAGGCAAAAAATCAGGCAGAGGCGCTTATATATGCAAAAGCGTCGAATGCTTTGAAAAAGCAAGAAAAGCAAGAAAGTTTGAAAGAAGCTTTTCCTGCATGATAAGCGAGGATATATATAACAGCATGGAGGGCGAGCTTAGGGAAAATGAATAATAAAATAGGGCTTGTTACAATGTGCAGAAAAGCAGGAAAGCTTGTAATGGGTATGGATATGGTGAAGGATGCCTGCAATACAGGCAAAGCCTGCGCAGTGTTTGCGGCAACGGATTTTTCACCTAAATCTCTTAAAGAGATAAAGTTCAACTGCTACAAAAACGGGATAAAGCTTTACAGCCTTGGCATGACAATGGACGATATCCATTTTGGCCTTGGCAAAAGAACAGGCGTTATCGCTATTTGCGAGGGAGGCTTCGCAAAGGCTTGCGCCAAAGGGCTTGAGGAGATCCCTATAGACGAAAATGAGTTTTATAGCATTTAGCATTTATTGAGGAGGTATTTTACAGCCTATGAGTATGAAAACAACTAAATATAAGCTTAGCGATATGGCTAAGGATCTGAAAGTTACAAATAACGACCTTATCGAGTGTCTTGGCAAGCTCGGCGGAGAGCCAAAGAAAACACAGTCAGTGCTTACCCCTGAGGAGATCTCTTATGTTCTGGAGTATTATACACAGAACAATCAGGTGGACAGCTTTGACGCTTTCTATGCAAATAACGTAAAGCCTGCCAAGGAAGAAAAGAAGGCAGATAAGAAGCCTGTAAAGGCTGAGAAAAAGGAGAAAAAGGCTGAAAAGAAGCCTGAGCCTAAGCCGGCTCCAAAGGCAGAAGCAAAGCCTGAGCCTAAGGCAGAGCCAAAGGTGGAAAAGAAGCCGGAGGTCAAGGCCGAAACAAAACAGCCTGCACCTGAACAGAAGAAAAAGCAGCCAGCTCCACAGAAGTCTGCAAAGAAGAAAGAGCATGGCGTTCGTCAGCAGCTTGGCGGTTTTTCTGATAAGAAAGAAGCTTCAGGCGGATATACTATCTCTGAGGATAACGATTCGTTCGGCACACAGAGAACTATCGACACAAGAGGAAGCTATATAGAGCTTGATAAGTATAACGAGAAGTATGATAACCTTGCAAACTCAAAGCAGAACAAGAGCAAGGATAACTTCACAAAGAAGCAGAAGCTCACTCAGAAATCTCAGCAGAGAAAGAAACAGCAGTTCTCACATAAGAAGGAAACTGAGAGCGAAAAGCTCCGCAGACTGGAGCTTGAAAGAGCAAGAAAGCAGCAGCTCAAGGTCATGATACCTGACGAGATCGTTGTTTCAGAGCTTGCAAGCAGACTTAAAGTAACAGCTACCGAGGTCATCAAAAAGCTTATGGGTCTTGGCGTAATGGCTTCTATCAATGAGGTGGTCGACTTTGATACCGCCGCACTTGTTGCAGAAGAGCTTGGCGCAAAGGTTGAAAAGGAAGTACACGTTACAATAGAAGAAAGACTTATCGAAACTGACGAAGATCCAGAGGAGAGCCTGCAGGAAAGATGCCCTGTCGTTGTCGTTATGGGTCACGTTGACCATGGTAAGACATCTATCCTCGACAGAATAAGAAACGCTCACGTTACTGACACTGAGGCAGGCGGTATCACACAGCATATCGGTGCTTATCAGGTAGAGTATCAGGGCAAGAAGATAACATTCCTTGATACTCCGGGCCATGAAGCTTTCACAGCCATGAGAGCAAGAGGTGCGAACGTTACAGATATCGCTATCCTCGTTGTTGCCGCTGATGACGGTATCATGCCGCAGACTATCGAGTCTATCAACCACGCAAAGGCAGCAGGCGTTTCAATAATCGTTGCTATCAATAAAATGGATAAAGAAGGCGCAGACCCTGACAGAGTTAAGCAGCAGCTCACAGAGCAGTCCCTCGTTGTCGAGGAATGGGGCGGCGACGTTATCGCAGTTCCTGTTTCCGCAAAGACCGGTATGGGTATAGACGAACTTCTTGAGAATATCCTCCTCGTTGCAGAGGTCAAGGAGCTTAAAGCTAACCCTGACAGACTTGCAAGAGGTACTGTTGTCGAGGCCAGACTTGATAAGGGTAAAGGCCCTGTTGCTACACTCCTCGTTCAGAATGGTACTTTGAAGTCAGGCGACGTTATAATCGCAGGCACTTCTGTCGGACGTATAAGAACGATGACAAACGATAAGGGCAGAAGCATTAAGGAAGCCGGCCCGTCAACACCTGTTGAGATAACAGGTCTGGGTGAAGTTCCAAGTGCAGGCGACGTTTTCAACGCAGTTGCAGACGAAAAGCTTGCAAGAGAGCTTGTTGAGCAGAGAAAGCATGAAGCTAAGGAAGAACTGTTCCAGCAGCATCAGAAGGTAACTCTCGACAATCTGTTCAGCCAGATAGCTGAGGGAGAAATGAAAGAGCTTCCTATCATCGTCAAGGCTGACGTTCAAGGCTCAGTTGAAGCCGTTAAGCAGTCACTTGAAAAGCTTTCAAATGACGAAGTCAGAGTTAAGGTCATCCACGGCGGCGTAGGCGCTGTATCTGAAAGCGACGTTATGCTCGCAAACGCTTCAAACGCTATCATCGTTGGATTTAACGTTCGTCCTGACCCTGTTGCAAAGCAGAATGCAGAGCAGAGTGGCGTTGATATCAGACTTTACAGAATAATCTATGATGCAATAGAAGAAATAACAGACGCTATGAAGGGTATGCTCGCTCCTAAGTACAGAGAGGTGGAAACAGCCCGTATCGAGGTAAGACAGGTCTACAAGATATCCAATGTTGGTACTGTAGCAGGTTCTTACGTCCTTGACGGTAAGGTGGGCAGAAATAACGAGATAAGAGTCGTAAGAGACGGTATCGTTATCGCCGAGGATAAGATGTCAAGCCTTAAGAGATTTAAGGACGACGCCAAGGAAGTTGCCGCAGGCTTTGAGTGCGGTATCACTCTTGAAAAGTTCACCGATATCAAGGAGGGCGACATTTTCGAGGCGTTCTATATGGAAGAATACAGAGATTGATAATGATGCTTACGGGACGGACAGCCGCCCCGTAAGAGCATATTTAAGCAGGAGATAAAGATATTATGGCAGGTTACAGAGCAGGACGTATGTCCGAAGATATAAGAAGAATAATATCGGGCAAAATGAGAGACCTTAAAGACCCAAGGATACACGGAGGAGATATGCTCACTATCGTCCGCTGCGACGTGGCAGGCGACGGCTCATTCTGTAAAGTGTATGTTTCAAGCTTTGAGGGCTATGAAAAGGCAAAGGAAGCCGTTAAGGGCTTTGAGTCGGCAACAGGATTTCTCAAAAGAGAGATATCAAACGTGCTGAAGCTGAAAAAATGCCCTGAGCTTAAATTTATCGCAGATAATTCTATCGAGCATTCAGCAAAGATAAACAAGCTTCTTAAAGAAGTTCTGCCCGAAGAAGAAAAAGAAGAGAAAGACGGCGAAGAGTAATAGAGGAGAAAGGATATTATGACATTTCAGGATATTCTTAAAATATTTGAAGAAAACGACAATTTTCTTATTTTAACTCATAAAAGTCCCGACGGCGATACGCTTGGTTCAGGCTTTGCCCTGTGCGCTTTTCTGAGAGATATGGGGAAAAAGGCTAACGTTGTAAATTCCGACAGCTTTCCCGAAAGATATGATCTTATCTATGAGAGCTATTACCCTCAGGAATTTGATGTGAAGTACGTTATCGCAGTGGATATCGCAGACACGAATCTTCTTGGCAGCAACCTTTCAAAGTATGCCGAGGAGGGTGCGATCGACCTTTGCATCGACCACCACATCTCAAACAAGTATTTTGCAAAGCAGTCATATGTAGAAGCAGACGCTTCTGCCGCAGCACTTATAATGTATAAGATATTCAAAGCTTCAGGCAGAAAGATATCACGTCAGATAGCGAGATGCCTTTATACAGGCATTGCAACAGATACAGGCTGCTTCAAGTATGAAAACACAACTCCGCAGGCTCATATCGCCTGTGCAGAGCTTATGTCATATGGCATAGATTTTGCTTATATCAACAGAAAAATGTTTGATGTAAAAAGCAAGGGCAGACTTATGGTGGAGCAGTCCGTTACAGCGAATATGGAGTATTACTGCGGTGGCAAATGCTCTATGATAGTGCTTACAAAAGAGCTTATGGAGAAAAGCGGCGTTGACGCTGCCGAGTTCGAGGGACTTGCTTCTATACCATTGTCCGTTGAGGGCGTGAAAATAGGCATAACAGTTAAGCAAAGACACGAGAACGTCTTTAAAATATCAGTAAGAAGCGACGATGAGATAGACGCTTCTGCATTCTGCCGTGAGTTTGGCGGCGGAGGACACATAAGAGCCGCAGGCTGTGAGATAACAGGAAGCCTTGAAGAAGTCAAGGCTAAGCTTCTCAAGCAAGCGGAAAAGGTCTTGGGCTGATGAGCTTGGATAACAGCAAGGATAATATCTGCGGCATTTTGCCTGTAAAAAAGCCCGAGGGCTGGACTTCTTTTGACGTTATCGCAAAGCTCAGAGGAGTTCTAAGGATAAAAAGATTGGGTCATTCAGGGACCCTTGACCCCATGGCAACAGGTGTTCTGCCTGTTTTCGTTGGCAGAGCCACAAAAGCCTGCGATATTATCCCCGACAGACGAAAGGTCTATACCGCAGGCTTTCAGCTTGGGGTAAGCACCGATACCTTAGACAGCACAGGAAAGACGTTAAAAACAAGCGACAAGGCAGTTACCAGAGACGACATTGAATGTGCAAAAAGCAGTTTTGTAGGCGATATCATGCAGGTGCCGCCTATGTATTCTGCAATAAAAGTGAACGGCAAAAAGCTCTATGAGCTTGCAAGAGCAGGCAAAGAAATAGAGCGTGAGCCGAGAGCTGTCCATATCGACAGCATTGATATAATAGAATATGACGAAGCTTCACGCAAGGGTGTAATGAAAGTTGATTGCGAAAAAGGTACTTATATACGCTCCGTTATCAGCGACATAGGTGAAAAGCTTGGCTGCGGCGGAATGATGACTTCTCTTGAGCGTTTCTATTTAGGGGGCGTTGATATAAAGGATTGCTATACCATAGAGGAGATAGCCGAAATTTGTGAGCAGGATAAGCTGTCACAAATGCTTATCCCACTTGACAGAGCCTTTGTAAGCTACGAAAAAACTACCCTTGGACAGTGGGAAACAAAGCTTTATAGAAACGGAGTAAAGCTCAGACCTGAGCAGACAGGGATAAAAGATCTGTCAGAGGACAAGCTTTACCGTGTCTACGGCAGTGATAACAGCTTCCTGGGTATCGGCACTTTTCATGAGGGCAGCTTCAGAAGCTTCAAAAATTTCTGATAATTTGTTTTATTCGGAGGGATATTTTGACGGATATAACAAACAGCGGGTTTATCCCCGAAAAAAGGACAGTTTGCGCTCTTGGACTTTTTGACGGAGTCCACAGAGGACATCAGCTCATAATAACAACGGCTGTGAAAAAGGCTCAGAGCCTTGACGGACATTCGGCAGTTTTCTGTTTCAAGACCGACACCGTGACCTCAAAAGGTCATGACGGCAGGATAGAAATGCTTATGAGCGACGAGGAAAAGCATAAAAAAATGGCAGAGCTTGGGGTCGAAGTGCTTTTTTCACCTGATTTTGCAGAGTTCAAAGGCATGGAGCCGGAGGATTTTGTGAAAAAGGTGCTGAAAGAAAGGCTCAATTGCAGCGGCGCAGTGTGCGGAAACGATTTTACATTCGGC
>OHPH01001268.1_pt1 | contig 11040 bp, 8 predicted proteins | sample 1577681 | NCBI WGS metagenome assembly OHPH01 (sample SAMEA3879603, study PRJEB24766) | human gut metagenome | biome: human-associated habitat; feature: feces | place: USA | collected 1985/1987 | reverse complement strand
GACTTTTCCTCACGGAAGTGGTGGGTCTCACGGTGATAACCAACCACTTTCTGTGCCTGTGTTCAAAATGAACACGACCACATTTTGTGGGTGGTTTCAAACCAATCCACAAAGACGGTGGGATTTACAGGAAAAATACCACTGTATGTGAAATTCGTCAAGAGGGTTTTGGAAAATCCCTATTCTCACACTCATCCACCCTATCATGTGGGGAACCACGGGCATGATCTTGTGATCATGCGTTCTCCCAAAATGCTGACCCCAAATGAATACGATGTGTTTTTCAGCTTTCTGGAAAACACGGTGATGAAAAACGCATACTGACAGTAAAACCGCTCCGAGCGTTCTGCCCGGAGCGGTTTTGCGTCAGCAGTATTTATGCAGAACGGTCATAGACGGAGGGAGAAGTCATGCGTCCTTGCACAGCTTGGTCAATTCTTCGATGGCGGCATCCTCGTCCGGGCCATCGGCGGCGATGGTCACGGTCTCGCCGCACTTCACGGCCAGACCCATTACGGCAAAGATCTTCTTCATGTCGGCGACTTTGCCGTTCTTAGTCATAGTGACTTTGCTCTCAAAGCCTTTGGCAGCTTTGCTCAGGATACCGGCGGGACGGGCGTGCAGACCTTCTTTGTCCTGAATGGTGATATCGATGCTCTTCATAAAAAATCTCTCCTTTTTGGAATCGTTATTGTAAGTGCTCCAGCACATAGTTCATATCGGAAGTGGTCTTGAGCTGTTCCAGCGCATCCTCGTCTTCCAAAATCTCGCAGACATTGCCCAGCAAGTCAAGATGGTCGTTGCCGACACCGGCAATGCCGAACACGAGGTAGGCTTTTTCATCGCCGAAGTCCACGCCCTGCGGATATTGCAGCAGGACAACGCCGGACTTTTTAACGGTGCCCTTCTTCTGGCTGGTGCCGTGGGGAATGGCTACGCCCATGCCCATGTAGGTGCTCACCAGCTTTTCGCGCTCCACCATGGCATCGGCGTAACTGTCATCCACATAGCCCCGCTTTGCCAGCAGCGCACCGGCGGCACGGATGGCCTCCTCCTTGGTGACGGAGGGCAGACCCAGTTGGATGTCCTCCGCCTGGATCTTCATCACGGAACCGTTGGCTTTGGAAGCCTCGGTCACGGCAGCCGCCAGAGGGGCTACGGCTGCATTGCGCAGGTCGGATACGATCTCCTCATTGGCGGCAGCTTCGGCCTTGGCATCCAGTGCCGGGGTAGTGGAGGTCAGTGCGTTGTACAATGCGTCCAGATGCGGATCTGCAAGGAAGTTATCCAATGTAACAAGCTGTGCCTGCGGGGCGCACTTGGCGGCACGGTCAGCCAGAACGCGCTGGCAGACCACCACGTCCGCGTCGGCGGGGATGGTATCCACGCTGGAGTTGGTCACGGTCAAGTCGGGGCGCTCCGCCTTAATGCGGTTGTGGAACTTGGTAGCACCCATGGCGCTGGAACCCATACCGGCATCGCAGGCAAAGACGATCTTGCGGATCTGACCGACATTCACGGCAGTAGGCTCGGGGATCTCGCCCTTGGCCTGTGCCTTCATCTCCTTCATTTCGTTCTGGGCGTCGGTCAGGCTCTTGGTGTGACCGGAGGTCGCTTTCAGAATGACCGAGGACAGGATAAAGGAGACTGCACCGGCGATGACAACGCCCAGCAGAACGGTGAGAATGGAATCCCGGGGAGCCATTGCCATGTAGGCGATGATGGAACCGGGAGAGGCAGGGCCGGACAGACCTGCACCGGTCATAGAGTAGAACAGGATGGCACAGAAGTTGCCCACGATGGGGGCGATGATGATCACGGGATTCATCAGGATGTAGGGGAAGTAGATCTCGTGGATGCCGCCCAGCAGGTGGATGATCACAGCACCGGGAGCGGACTGGCGGGTGGTGTCGTCCTTGCAGAAGAAGCAGTAGGCTAGCAGGACACCAAGACCGGGACCGGGGTTGGCTTCCAGCATATACATGATGGAACGACCGGTCTCAGCAGCCTGGCTTGCACCGATGGGGCTGAAGATGCCGTGGTTGATAGCGTTGTTCAGGAACAATACCTTTGCAGGCTCAATAAAGATGGACACCAACGGCAGCAGGCTGTGCGCCACAAGGAAGTCCACACCGGCGGTCAGCACGGTGAGGATGGCGGTCACGAACGGGCCGATGACGTAGTAGCCAAGGATGGCCAGCAACATACCCAGAATGCCGATGGAGAAGTTGTTGACCAGCATCTCGAAACCGGCGGGGATATGGCCTTCCACCTTCTTATCGAACTGCTTGATGACCCAGCCGGCCAGAGGACCCATGACCATGGCGCCCATCAGCATGGTGTAGTCCGAGCCGCAGATGCAGCCCACCACGGCGATGGCGGCGATGACGCGGCCACGGTCGCCTGCAATCATCTTGCCGCCCTGCCCTGCAATGAGGATGGGCAGCAGGTAGGTCAGCATCGGGGAGACCATGCTGGCCAGCTTTTCGTTGGGGAACCAGCCCGCTTCAATGAACAGAGCAGTGAGGAAGCCCCACGCGATGAATGCGCCGATATTCGGCATGACCATGCCGCTGAGGAACTTGCCAAAGCGGGAAACAGCGTTTTTCATTTGTAGCTCTCCTTTTTCACTTGAAAGGCAGGCGGCGCAGCTCCTGTGGCATGGGAGCTGCGGCCTGCGGACGGTTGTTCGGAGGAGCTTTCGTTTCGTTCTGGCACTATTCTAGCCGATACTGCGCCGAATTTCAATGGTGACAAGCGGTGGGGTTGTCACCGGAGGATGGTGACACCAGTGGGCTGATACGGCAACATTTCCAATGGATGCGCGGGTGATTTGTGCATATTTGCTGATGCGCCGGGATACAAGACGGGAACAAGGAAGCTTTTGTCACCGGGCAATGGTGACAAAAAACACACAACTTCTTTTCTGCGTTGGGGGCTGGCAGACGGGGTGGCACTATGCTACAATAGAAGCAATGGGTAACTTTTGGGAAAAGGAGAGAAGCAACATGGGTGCGGTGTATCGTGAGGAACTGTCGGCAAATGCACGGAAGCTGATCGAGCAGCTGCTCAGCCTTCCGCAGGGCTGGGTGACGGCGGCGGCGCTGGCTGAAAGCATCGGGGTCAGCCGCCGCACCGTGCTGCGGGAGCTGCCCGCTGTGGAGCAGTGGATGCAGGCTGCCGGGGCGCATTTTGTGCGAAATCCCGGCAAGGGTCTGCTGCTGGATGAAGCGCCGGAGCGGCGAGACGCACTGCGCACCCAGCTGAACAGCGGCGACAGGAAAGAACTTTCCCGCGCAGAGCGGCGGCAGCAGCTTTTGACAAGGCTGCTCAGCGAGCAGGAGCCCTGCAAAACAGCGGTACTGGCACGGGCGCTTGACGTTTCGGAAAGCACGCTGTCTGCAGACTTGGATGAACTTGAGACCAAGCTACACCCCTACCGGGTGGAGATGTTCCGCCGCCCCGGCGTGGGGGTCTGGCTGCAGGGGGATGCTTCTTCCTACCGGAGGGTGGTGTCTGCCCTGCTGCGCAGCAGTATGCCGGAAAAGGAACTGGCAGAGGTGCTCTGCGGACGGATGCCGGAAAACGAGATCTTCTCGACCCTGCTGGATACAAAAACGGCCGAAAAGGTCTGGGCGGCTTTGCAGCAGTTTGAACAGGAAGAACAGCTCCATCTGCCGGATGCAGGCTTTCTGGCGCTGGCGATCCATTGCACCCTGACCATTCAGCAGCTGCGGCAGGGCGGCGACAAGGGCAGCGCCCCCAGAGGGCTGCGCCCGGCGGGCAATCATGCTGCCCGGCTGGTGGCGGCGCTGAACCGCGCCTTCGGGCTGACCCTACCGCCTGAGGAAGCGCAGTATCTGGAACTGTATCTCTCCGCCTATCTGGGCGCAGAGGACCCTTGGGGCAGTGCGCAGGAGATGGAACTGCGGAATCTGGAAGCCGCCCTTATCCGGGAAATGGAAAAGGCGCTGCACACAGACCTTTCCGGTTACACCTCTCTGCGGGATGACCTGTACTGCCACCTGCGCCCCATGCTGCTGCGGGTGGAGCAGAACATTCGTACCGAAAACCCCCAGCTGGACACCATCCGCACCGCCTACCCCGGCCTGTGGAAAGCCACCCGCACCGCCTGTGATGCGGTGCAGCAGCAATTCGTCCTGCCCGCCATTTCAGACGATGAAGCGGCCTACCTTGCCATGCACTTTGGCGCAGTGCTGGAACAGAATGCCATGTTCCGGCTGCGGCTGCGGGTGGTAGTGGCCTGTCCGCTGGGCATGGGCTCCAGCCGCTTTCTGGCTTCCCGGCTGGGAAACGAGTTTCCCTCTTTGCAGGTGGAGGGGTGCTGCTCGGTGCGGGAGCTGAACGCCGCCGACCTGCGTCGGAGAAAAATCGACTTCATTATCTCTACCGTGCCGCTGGAACTGGATTACCCGGCGGTGTGCATCAGCCCTTCCCTGCTGGAACCGGATCGTGCCGTGCTGAAGGACGCTATCACGCGGTACAGCCAGAACCGCGCAGAACCGGAACCGGCGGTGCAGCCCGTGCAGGATACAGCCTGTGCAGGCTCTAAGCTGCAGTATTATGCGCGCCTGACCCGGTCCATGACCGGGCTGCTGGAATATCTGACCATCCAGCCCGTCAAGGCTCCCGGCAACCGCGCTGCCCTCATCCATGCAGCGGCGCAGCTGTTCTGCCCGCAGGAAGCGGACGCCCGGCTGGTGGAGCAGCAGCTTCGCCGCCGTGAAACGCTGGGCGATACCTACATCAAATCCCTGTATGCCCTGCTGCTCCATTGCAGGACAAGTGCGGTAAAGGACTGCCGCTTGGGCTACCTGCAGGCACAGCCGCCGGTCTATGAGCCGGGGCGCATCGTGCTGGGGGCACTGGTGCTGCTGGCTCCGGACGACGGGAACGGCGTCCCGGTGGAGGTCATGCAGAATGTCAGCGGGCAGCTGATCGAAACGCCCCGGCTGATGGAGGCACTGCTCACAAGCGTGTGCATCCGGATGTAGCCGAGCACCCCGCCATCATGGGTCACGAGTTCGCCGGTGATATCGTCAAGGTGGGCAAGGCGCATCAGGACAAGTTCAAGCCCGGCATGAAGTTCACCCTGCAGCCCGCCCTGAACTACAAGGGCACCATGTGGAGCCCCGGCTACTCCTACGAGTTCTTCGGCGGCGACGCCACCTACTGCATCATCCCTGCCGAGGTCATGGAACTGGGCTGCCTGCTGGAGTACAAGGGCCGTGCTTACTACGAGGCTTCTCTGGCCGAGCCTATGAGCTGTTCCATCGGTGCTTTCAACGCCGCCTACCACACCAAGATGGGTGTGTACCATCACGATATGGGCATCAAGAAGGGTGGCAAGCTGGCGATTCTGGCCGGTGCAGGCCCCATGGGTCTGGGTGCTCTGACCTACGCACTGCACCGTGATGTGCGCCCCGGCATGGTGGTGGTCACCGATATCAACGAGGATCGTCTGGCCCGTGCGGAGTCCCTCTTCCCCCCGAAGGAGGTCAAGGAGAAGGACGGCATCGACCTGTACTTCGTCAACACCGCCAACATGGCAGACCCCGCTGCCGAGCTGCGGGAGCTGACTGGCGGTACCGGCTTTGATGATGTGTTCTGCTACGCCCCCATCGCGCCGGTGGTGGAGCTGTCCAGTGCTGTGCTGGGTCGTGACGGCTGCCTGAACTTCTTTGCAGGCCCCACCGACAAGCAGTTCAGCGCCAAGATGAACTTCTACGATGTGCACTACAATTCTACCCATGTCATGGGCACCACCGGCGGTAATACCGCCGACATGATCGAGTCGCTGGAACTGACCGCCGCTAAGCGCATCGATCCGGCTGTGATGGTCACCCACATCGGCGGTCTGAACGCCGCTGCCGAGACCACCCTCAACCTGCCCAAGATCCCCGGCGGCAAAAAGCTGATCTACACCCACCTGACCATGCCCCTCATCGCCCTGACCGATCTGCGTGCCAAGGGCGAACAGGACAACGACCCCCGCTATACCGCACTGGCTGACATCGTGGATGCCCACAACGGCCTGTGGTGCCCGGAAGCAGAGGAATATCTGCTGGCAAACTTCAACCCGGAGGACTAAGCAGAACGTGCCATGGGACAGGACAAACGCAGACAGGAGGAATCCCCCATGGAACAACGCCGCAATCAGATCGTGGAGCTGGTGAACCGCAAAGGCAGCATTAGCTTTGCCCAGCTCAAGGAAGCTTTCCCTTCCGTTTCGGAAATGACCCTGCGCACCGACCTGAAAGCACTGGATGAAGCCCGCCGTGTGGTGCGGGTGCATGGCGGTGTCAAGTCGGTGGAGCAGGTGGTAGGCACAGACGACCTGCTGAGCCGCCGTTCCGCCCGCAATGCCGAAGCAAAGCAGATCATTGCCGAAAAAGCCGCTGCTCTGCTGCGCCCCAACACCACCCTGTTTCTGGATTCCGGCAGCACCGCCACAGCAGTGGCCCGGTGCATCCCGGATCAGCCCATGCTCATCTACACCAGCGGCCTGAGTTGCGCCATGGAGCTGGCAAAGCTGGAAAAGCCCCATGTGTCCCTGCCGGGCGGCAGCCTGAACCGGTTCAGCCTGAGCGTCTGCGGTGCACAGAGCATCCAGACGATGGAGGGCATCAACTTTGATCTGCTGCTGCTGGGCGTGACCAGTTACAGCCCGGAAACCGGTTTTACCTGCGGCGTGGAGGATGAAGCACGGCTCAAGCAGACCGTGCTCCGCCGCTGTGAGCGGAAAGCCGTGCTGCTGGATTCCTCCAAGATCGGACTGAAAAGCACATTCCATATCTGCGGGCTGTCCGATATTGATATTGTGATCTCGGACGGAAAGCTGCCCGTAGAATTTTTACAGGCCTGCCGGAACGCAGGCGTAACAGTACTATAAAAGGAGCGTTATTATGAAGATCATCCGCGCAAAAGATTATCAGGATATGTCCCGCAAAGCGGCCAACATCATCTCCGCACAGGTCATCATGAAGCCGGACTGTGTACTGGGTCTTGCCACCGGCGGCACCCCGGTGGGCACTTATGCCCAACTGGTGGACTGGTACAACAAAGGCGATTTGGATTTCTCCGAGGTCACTACTGTCAATCTGGACGAGTACCGCGGCCTGCCCAAGGAGCATCCCCAGAGCTACTGGTATTTCATGAATGAGAACCTGTTCAGCAAGGTGAATATCGACCCGGCCAAGACCAACCTGCCGGACGGCACCAATCTGGACACCGCCGCTGAGTGTGCCCGTTACAACGGTATCATCCACAAGCTGGGCGGCATCGACCTGCAGCTGCTGGGCATCGGCCCCAATGGTCATATCGGCTTCAATGAGCCGGGCGAAGCCTTTGAGCTGGAGACCCACTGCATCGACCTTGCTCCCACCACCATCGAAGCCAACAAGCGCTTCTTTGACGGCAACGAGGCCCTTGTCCCCAAACAGGCATACACCATGGGCATCAAGACCATCATGCAGGCACGCAAGGTGCTGGTGGTAGCCAACGGTAAAGCCAAGGCACAGGCCGTCAAGGACGCCGTGACCGGCCCTGTGACCCCTGCCTGCCCCGGCAGCATCCTGCAGCTGCATCCGGACTGCATCCTTGTGGCAGACGGGGAAGCACTGAGCCTGCTGTAAACGCCCAAAGCCAACTTCTTCATTTACCATAACTTTGCTTAAGATCCAACCAAAGCACAGAAAGGGCCGGACTCGTTGCACGGGTTCGGCTCTTTCTGTCAGAAATAAGATTTATCTTGCTATCTTACGCAAAGAGCAACTCCAAAAGAGCCGTCATGGAGATGGTGGGTTCGCCTGCTGCGGGATTTACGCCGAAAATACGCTGAAAAGAGGTCACCCCGATCGGTGGCCTCTTTTTTGCTGCCGCGAACTGTCTGGCTGCGGCAGCGGATAACAGCAATGTCCATTGCGCTTTGTTTTGCCCGGATGCGCACCCGCAGAAAGCTCTCCCTCGTCAAACTGCCCAAAATACGCCCTTAAAAGTTTACTTGACGCAATTCTCAAATCAATATATAATTGGGTCAGAAACCAATTATAGAAAAGGATGATTCCCAATGGCGCGCAGATACGACAGCAAGGAAGCAAAACGGCGGATCCTGACCGCCTGTGTCCGGCTTTTTCTGGAAAAAGGCTACACGAACACCAAGGTTGCAGAAATTTTAAAGGAAGCAGATGTTTCTGCCGGGTCGTTCCAGAATATTTTCCGCACCAAGGACGGTGTGCTGACCGAGCTGATCGGCATGATGTTCAGCAGGCAGTTCGGCGCGGTAAGGCCGCTGGCGGCAAATGCCCCCTCGCCGGTGTACCTCTACGCGGTGGAAACGGCTTTGCAGCTGGCGGTGACCGAGCTGAGCGAGAACCTGCGGGATATCTATGTGGAAGCGTACACCTTCCCCGCCACGGCGGAGATCATCCACCGCAGCACCACGGCCGAACTGCAGGCGGCGTTCAGCGCGTACTTGCCGGGGTGCGCCGAGTGCGACTTCTACGAGATGGAGCTGGGCACGGCTGGCATGATGCGCGGCTACATGGCACGGCGGTGCGACCCCTACTTTACGCTGGAGCGCAAAATACGGCGCTATCTGAGCATGAGCCTGAGTGCGCTGCAGGTCCCCGCGCAGGAGCGCGAGCAGGTCATCGCTTTTGTGGCGGAGATCGATATGCTTGCCCAGGCGCGGAAGGTGGTAGATGCCGTGCTTGCATCGCTGTCCGTGCAGTTTGATCTGAAAGGATAACAAGGTTTGATGATAAGGAGGGAGCAACATGAAAAAATGGCTGATCCGGTGTTTGACGGTGCTGGCAATGGTGTGCCTGATACCGGGGATCATGTTAAAAGCGGCGGCAGAAACAGTCCCGGTGCACTGCTCCCGCTGTGGGAGTAGGGAGACACGTGAGATCCTCGGATACAGAAAATATGATTCGACCTATCATAGGGTTTATGTAACTGAATGCCAGAACTGCCACAACGATGGCAATGTTACGCTTTTACAGGTACATACCGGCGGTACCCAAGGTCCCACCTGCACCGAGGGCAAAATCTGTGAAGATTGCGGCGCGGAATACGGCATTCCCGGTCACGACTGGGGCGCGTGGACGCCTAACTACGCCAGCAACGGCACGCACACCCGCAGCTGCACGAACTACTGCCGCGAAGTTGATACTGCAAAGTGTACCGGTGGCAAAGCAACCTGCAGCGCCAAAGCGGTCTGCGTGGAGTGTGGTGGGGAATACGGCGAAAAAGACCCAAACAACCATGCTCTGAAGCATCGCGCAGCAAAAGCCCCCACCTGTACGGAAATCGGCTGGGACGCTTACGACCTCTGCGTCAGCTGCGGCTATACCACCTATACAGAGCTGCCCGCACAGCATGATTTGAAGCAGCACGCAGCAAAAGCCCCCACCTGCACGGAAAAGGGCTGGAACGCTTACGAAACCTGCTCCCGTTGTGACTATACCACCTATACAGAGCTGACCGCACTGAACCATGATTTGGTGCAGCACGAAGCGCAAGCCGCCACCTGTACGAAACCCGGCTGGAACGCTTACGAAACCTGCTCCCGCTGCGACCATACCACCTACGCGGAGCAGCCCGCACTGAATCATGATCTGGTGAATCACGACGCAAAAGCCCCTACCTGTACGGAAATCGGCTGGGATGCTTACGATACCTGTTCCCGCTTGGGCTGCAACTATACCACTTATCAAGAAATCCCCGCACTGAAACATGACTTGGTGCATCATGACGCGCAAGCCGCCACCTGTACGGAAATCGGCTGGGATGCTTACGATACCTGTTCCCGCTGCGACCATACCACCTATGCGGAACTGCCCGCACTGAACCATAATCTGGTGAATCACGATGCAAAAGCCCCTACCTGCACGGAAAAGGGCTGGAACGCTTACGACACCTGTTCCCGTTGTGACTATACCACCTATGCAGAGCAGCCCGCACTGAATCATGATTATCAGGCTGTTACCGTAGAGCCTACCTGTGAAACAGACGGCTATACTGTTTTTACCTGCTCCCGCTGCAAAGACAGCTACACCGCAGACCCGACGGATCAGCTGGGACACCAGTTCGGTGCATGGTTCCCGAATGGAACCGGCTCTCAGAGCGCCGATTGTCTGCGGCAGGGCTGCGCGCACATCGGCAGCACGGATTGCCGGAAGTTCACCTTCCGCACTGCGGAAGGCGAAACCCTGATCTTCTGCCCCGTGTGCGGGCAGGCAGAAAACGCCGCGCAGCTGGAAAAGATCGAAGCGGCAACGGCGTGGGCTAACAGCGGCAGTCTTTCTGCGGAGGATGTGACCGCACGGACGAACGGGGAATACCTGAGTGTGGCCTTTGAAACCGCAGGCAGCCTGACGCAGCCCACCGGTCGGGTAAGGCTCGCGCTGCCCGCCGGATTGCTGGAAGGCAAAACGCTTGTGCGCATTGCCCCGGACGGCACACAGGCCGAGCTGCCTTTTGAAACAGAGCGCGGAACGATCATCCTTACGCTGGATTTTGCAAACAGCGCGCTGCCCGTAATGCTCTTCCGGCTGGTACCCCAGCCCACCGCCCTCTGAACGCTTTTGCAGCGCGCAAACGATAAACCATAAAATGCCCGCCCACCGTGGTTTTCCACAGGTGGGCGGGCATTCTTTTGTGCCTTTTTGGGCATAAAAATACCCCCGGAGGATGCAGCGTTTTTTACGCTGTCTACTCTGGGGGCAGGATAGCAAGCGCTGCGCGGCAGCTCCCGGAAGCGGACACTGTCTTGCTGAAAAAGCACTTCCTAGCGCTGCTCCTCCGGCGGGCAGCAGCTCTCCCGGGGGATGAGCTTGTGCGGCACGATGATCTTTGTGGCCAGAAGGTTCGGGTTCTCGATGTGGTTGATGGTCTGGCTGGCAGCCTCCATGCCCAGCTGGTAGGGGTTGACGTCCACGGTGGTCAGCTGTGGGCTGCCCTGCCCTTTGTTGCGGAGTGCCCCTTGGCAAACCGGACGGGATTGCGCTATAATAG
>OHPH01001263.1_pt1 | contig 11075 bp, 8 predicted proteins | sample 1577681 | NCBI WGS metagenome assembly OHPH01 (sample SAMEA3879603, study PRJEB24766) | human gut metagenome | biome: human-associated habitat; feature: feces | place: USA | collected 1985/1987 | reverse complement strand
GGATTTGCGGTCGTCGGGATGGTTTATGGGGAAATCAAAACAAGTTCGGGCTTCTGCTGGAGCTACTAGGGTGATGGTGGAAGCCCGGAGACTCTGTTATGGTGGTGCCGGCTCGAAACTGGAAATAGATTCCCGGAGACTCTGTTATGGTGGTGCCGGCTCGAAACTGGAGGTGGAGGTCCGGAGACTTGTCGTGTGGAGTGACGGCTAGAAACTGGTGAAGGAGGACCAGGTGGGGGTCTTCGACTCGGCGGCGGATTCGAGGTCGTCGGGGAGATTTACGAAGAAGTCGAAACCGGTCCAAGCTTCTACTTGGTCAACGCTGACTGTGTAGTTCTGGTAGCTGTCGGAGTAGGCCTTGTGGTCGAACCAGAAAGCAATGCAGGACGCGTTGGAAATCGTTCTGCCGGAATACTTCACCCGGAGTACCAGCTTGTAGAAGTAGTTCGGGATGGGAACTCTTTGGGAACTGGACTTGGGACTCGTGTAATTTATGGTGCGAGTCTCGCCTTCCTTTTCGAAAACCACGCCCGTCACCACGTAGATTTCCTCGTTGTGGCTCTTGGCAATGCCATGGACGGCATTCTCCAGATTGCTCCAGATTCCGCTGTTGAAACTGTTCTGGATCTGCGGAACCTGATTCGTCACGTAGAAAGTCTGGGCCTGCATCGTGGAGTTTCCGTTGCGCGAACCGTTCGGACACATGTGGCCTCGCGAATACGTGCTGTTCGAATAGCTTCCGTCAGTCACCCTGACCTGGTACTTCTCGTCGATGTTCGGGTTGTAGCTCCAGCCCGATGGCCGGCTGAAAGATCCCATGTGGCTGCTGTCCAATGGATATGCGGTCCAGAGGGGAGTCGTCATCGGCGTGTCGTAGAAGACGGTGTAGTTCCGCTCGCCGGCGTAGGTGGTGCTTACCACATACTGCGAGCCTTCCTTAGCCGAGGCGAGTTCGAGCCAATCCTTGTTTACAGCAGGCTGGGCGTCTCCCGGCATCTTGAAGACGGTCGGCGTGCCGGCATAGAACACTTGCACGTCGGACGAGTATGCGCCTGTGCCTGATACGCGCGCGAACGCCTGAAAGACGTAGGATTTCCCGGGAACAAGGTCCGAAAGCTGAGCCTCGAAAGACCCGCTGTCCGTGCCTGTCGCCGTGACCGAACTGACGGTCAGTTTGTTTGTCAATGAATTTGAGGATGTGCCCCAATAAAAGCCGAGTTCGGCAGGTGAGCTGCTGGCCCCTATGTAAGAGCCCGACAGAGTCACCTCCGTCGAACTCAACACATTGGCCTCAATGTTTCTTACCTCTGCGTAAGGCTCACGATCCGTGGGTTCTTGCCCGCCGGTGTTTCCGCCGGAGGGTAGTCAGTTGGCTGTTTTGTATTTAACCTGAATGTTATAGCACTTAACACCCTTTGCGATATTAGTTACAGTTATCGTAACCTTATTACCGACTGCAGTAGATGTGCTTTTGACGGTAATGTTTGTTGTACCATTCAACGCACCAGTTCCGACTTCTTTCTCTCCAATTTTCAATGAAACTTTTCCTGTGGTGCCTTTGAACCCTCCAAAATCGGCTGATATAGATGTGACCTCTGCATCTTCAGGAAGGGTAGTATTAAAGGTGATGTTCGTCGCGGGAGCATCCTTTTTACCAACTTGAGAATATGTGGGCTGTTGAGTGTAGGAGGATGTTCCGGTAGTTGTAATCGTCCAAGAGTTCTTCTGATTGTCATTAGCGGTTACTGAGGCCTTATCTATCTTCACGTTAGAAGTTCCGAACTGAATAGTTGCTGTCTTTTCCGTCAATGCTGCACCACCAACCCCATTTTGTGTAAGTTTGAAAGTCTTAGTAATGGAGCCATCCTCGGTCGTGACAACAATGTCTGCGGCCCTTTCTGTATCTGCAGCATTCTCGCTGAAGGTGATTTTTACTTCTCCATTATTTTCTCCTGAGGTAGTCGCAACTGTTGCCCAGCCAGATGTGGTAGACGCTGTCCATTTCGTGTTTGATGTAACTGCGAACGTTGTATTTGTGGCGTCGCTGGCTACTTTTACGAATTCTGGAGAGATAGTCAATTTTGGCGCAGGAACATAGGTTGACTTACCTTCGGCAATTTTAATTGATGTAATTACAGCTCGTTTGGTGTCTGTGGATATCTTGATACTTGAAGAAGCTGTCGCTGCTGAGAGGTTAAAACAATAAGTCTCATAATCGCTGGTTAAAGCATCTGTTGCTGTTAGGGGAGTGCCTTTGTCTACACTGATGGAAATATGAGCATTGTCATCTGGATTAAATGCTTTTGCTTCAACTTCCACGTAAAAATCTTTACTCAAATCCAGTGCGCATGTAGATATGTAGCCAATATTATTACTTGAGCCAATTCGGATTACTTTTTCTCCATAGGTAAACACCTTGTTTCCAGCGTTATATTTATTTTTAGAAAGTGTGCTAACTTCATTCGAAATATCAGTGTTATTAGATGTGTTTGTTTGCCAACTGAAATCGTCTACAAACGGCAAAGCAAGCCCCACGGACTTCTCCACTCTCTCCACGCTGCTCATATCCACATTAAGCCCTTTACGAGCATTCTGCTTGAACACGATGTTGCAGGACTCGATATTACGGGTGTATGTTGCTTTGTTGGTCTCGACTACGATGTTCAATGCTTTTACTGTTGCAGGCATGACTGCAGCCCAGAACTCAACATTGTTATTGTTGACCTTGAGATTAGTTCCGTTGATTGTCAAGATATTAGCGTTGGCAATCGTGGTCGGTACCGAAATGTCTCCATTTTGAATATTGACATCTCTTTCTCCGACAAGTTTTGCATCAGTATCAGCGGTCAAAACAATTGTGGTGATGACCTCGTTCTCAGTGAGTCCCTGAAGGTCTTTGAGGGTGATGTCGGCGTGAGAAACGATGCGCTGCCATAAGAGCGGAATCTCATCTTTTTTTGCATCGCTGAGGGAATTGTATGTTTTGGTGGCCTTTCCGATCATCAGGTCGGCTGCGGCGTCAAATGAATTCTCGGCAGGAGTCTGAACGCCAGGAATAGTCATCGTGACTGATGGCGCATATTTGATGTCTGTTGACTTTACACAGCTGCTTGGATATACACTGTAGAACTGATGTGCGCCTGTGGCCGTTGCATTAAACTTGCCTGAGATGTTGAATACTGCTGTTTCTCCACCAGTGTCAAGACCAGTTGATACGTAAATCCTTGCCGGATTATCAGCAGTTGCATCACCAGTGGCATTCTGCCATTTGTCGTTTACTGTGTATGCAATACTGATTTTGTCTCCTTTTTCCCAAAGAATCGTCTTGTTTACTGCATCTGCTACTGTTTTGGTGGTAGGATTTGCAGAGGTGAAATTGAGAGAAACGAGTTCATCTTCAATTGCCGGAGAAGAAGCCTCCTTCTGGCATGCAGCAAACGATAATGTCGTTGCCGCTATAACGAAAGGTATAAATATCTTTTTCATGATGCGGTCAATGTTTAAAGATTTTCAACGTCATCGTCTCCCCAAGAATAGCCATTGGCAGGAGAATTTATCTTATCCCCCCCCCCAGCTCTCAGTCATCACACTTTCCGCTTCTACGAAAAGCACCTGGAGGGTCGGGCGCTCGTAGGTCTTCTGATTGTTTTTCGTCATGATTAATTGTTAGTTTAATGCGTTTATAATTTATTGTTTATTAGTCTTTTCCGAAGGCGGCATCGCGCCGCGCACACTATAATTCTACAAAGGTACATAAACATTCCGGAATTCCTTATATTTATATTGAAAATCTTGTAATTGCGCTGTCGGCGCATCTGCTGTCATATCATCGTCCCTCTTGCTGGGCAAAGATTTGCCCGAAGGGCTGTACGTAATCAAAAAATTCGTATATTTGCCAAAATATATTTATTCACAATGCAGTTCGTAAATACAGAAATCCCAGAAGGACTTACCTTCGATGACGTTTTGCTCGTTCCTGCACGCTCCGAGGTCTTGCCGAGAGCTGTAGATGTTTCCACTAAGTTCACTAGAGATATTTCTCTCTGCACTCCTATCGTGTCTTCCGCAATGGACACTGTTACAGAGGCTGAACTCGCTATTGCAATGGCTCGTGCCGGCGGTATCGGTGTCATTCACAAGAACATGACCATCGACCAGCAGTGTGAGCAGGTCCGTCGTGTGAAAAGGGCGGAGAACGGTATGATTTACGATCCGGTCACCATCAGCCCTGAAGCTACTGTCGGTGACGCATTGGCATTGATGGCCAAGCACCATATCGGAGGTATCCCTGTCGTGGACAATGCCGGAAGGCTCATCGGAATCGTCACGAACCGTGACCTTCGTTTCCGGGACAACAAGAGATTGCCAATCTCCGAAATCATGACCCGCGAGAACCTCGTTACCGCGAAAAAGGGCATCAGCCTGCAGGAGGCCACCGGAATCCTGCGCAAGAGCAAGGTCGAGAAACTCCCTGTAGTGGACGATGACAACAAGCTTGTCGGACTCATCACCTACAAGGACCTCATGAAAATCAAGGACAATCCTATCGCTTCCAAAGATTCGAAGGGCCGTCTTCTCGTGGCAGCTGCAGTCGGCGTGAAGTCAGATACCCTCGACAGAATCGAGATGCTCGTGAGTGCAGGTGCCGACGCTGTGGTAATCGACACTGCACACGGACATTCAGTAGGCGTGCTCGAAGTCATTGCCAAGGCTTGTGAAGCATTCAAGAACAGAGATATACAGATCGTTGCCGGCAACGTCGCTACCGGAGAAGGTGCAAAGGCATTGGCGGATGCCGGTGTAAGTGCCGTGAAGGTGGGCATTGGCCCTGGCTCGATTTGTACTACGCGAATCATCGCGGGCGTCGGTATGCCGCAATTGACAGCGGTGATGCTGGCGTCGAAAGCGCTTGAGGGAACGGGCGTTCCTGTCATTGCCGACGGTGGTATCCGCTACTCAGGCGATATCGCGAAGGCATTGGCCGCAGGCGCAAGCACCATTATGGCGGGCTCGCTTTTTGCCGGCACGGAGGAGTCTCCTGGCGAGACTATCCTCCTGAACGGCAGGAAGTTCAAAGCGTACAGAGGCATGGGTTCGCTGGAGGCTATGGAGCATGGTTCGAAGGACAGATATTTCCAGGATATGGAAGAGGATGTGAAGAAACTCGTGCCGGAGGGAATCGTGGCGCAGGTGCCTTTCAAGGGTACTGTATCCGAGGTGGTATATCAGCTTGTGGGCGGTTTGCGTGCAGGTATGGGCTATGTCGGAGCGAAGGATATCGCATCGTTGCGTAACGCCAAGTTCGTCCGCATTACCAATGCAGGTTACCTGGAGAGCCATCCGCATGATGTGACAATCACCAAGGAATCACCTAATTATTCAAGATAGAATTGACCGGAAACAGACTTCTGAATATTTTCGGCGTTTGCCTTTTAGTAATCGTCTTGCCGTGGCTGAATTCGTGCAAGACGATTACGTCGTTTGTTCATGACGGGCGCGTGGTGGCCAAAATCGGCAATCACAAGCTGTATGCGTCGGACCTGAATGCGTATATTCCGGATTCGGCGAGCCCGGAGGACAGTACGCGGCTGGCGCTCCAATACATCAATTCGTGGGCGTCGGACATGGCATTCATTGATGTGGCCGAGAAGGAATTGTCTAAAAGCGAGAAGAACGTGGACAAGGAACTGGAGGACTACAGGCGGTCGCTGCTGAAGTACCGTTATGAGCAGAAGTATGTGAACCAGAGGCTTGACACGGCTGTGACGGATGCGCAGATAGAGAAATACTACGAGGCGCATATCGAGACGTTCAAGCTGTCGCTGCCGATTGCGAAGGCGCGTTTCCTGTCGATTTCTTCGGATTCCCCGAATCTGGAGATCATCAAGAAGAAAATGAAGTCGGACAAGCCGGAGGACCAGATGGAGGCGGACAGTGTCGCGTCCTATTCGGCGTTCCGGTACACGGATTTCGGCGGCAAGTGGATAGACCTCGTGCGACTGTCCCGGGAGTTCGGAACTGACTATGGTACAGTGTTTTCAATGCTGAAGGACGGGGTGGTGGAGATTCCGGATGATAACGGGAACCTGAACATCGCCTATATCGGGAGCTTGAAGAAGGCCGGCGAGACCGGTCCGGTGGAATATTATCGCGAAAGAATCAAGGACATCATACTCAGCACCAGAAAACAGGCGTTGCTGAACGGTTTGGAACGGGACTTGATAGAGAATGCGCGCAATCTGGAAAATTTCATCATCTATTGATGGGGTTGGACCAATAATGAATATCGAAGAAACATGAAAAATATTCTGAAACTGACAGTATCTGTAATGGCGCTCGTCCTGCCGGTATGCGGCTTTGCGCAGACGTACCCTAACGGGCTCATTGACAAGACTATAGCCGTGGTCGGTAACGAGATGATCTCGCTGTCCCAGCTGGAACAGGAGATATTGTATATGCGTATGCAGGGCATGTATTCCGACAAGAACATGCGTTGCGAGCAGCTGGAGCACATGATGGATTCCAAGCTGTTCCTCATGCAGGCGAGAATCGACTCCCTTTCGGTGAACCAGGAGATGGTGAACAGCTCCCTGGACCAGAGGATGGCGCAGATTCAGACGAATTTCGGTGGCGATGACGAGGTGGAGAAGTTCTATGGCAAGCCGATTTACAAGCTTCGTCAGGAATGGAGGCAGCAGTTGGAGGACATGTCGCTTACCCAGCAGATGCAGCAGCAGATTGCATCGTCGATTCCGGAGCTTACGCCTCATGATGTGAAGAAGTATATTTCCGAGACGGATCCTGAGGACCTGCCGATGGTGCCGGTCAAGTACCAGCTCAGCCAAATCAGCATCTATCCGGACCGTGAGAATGCGAATCTCGCTGTGAAAGAGAAGCTTCTGAGCATCCGTGAGAGAATTATCAACGGCGAGAAATTCTCGACATTGGCCCGTATTTATTCTGAGGACCCTGGTAGCGCGAGAAAGGGCGGCGAGCTCGGAATGGCGTCCAAGTCCATTTTCTGGCCGGCGTTTTCCGATGCGGCAATGGCGCTGAAACCTGGCGTCATTTCGCAGATTGTCGAGACTCCCGACGGATTCCATATTATAGAGGTGCTGGAGAAGAAAGGTGACATGTTCAATGCTCGTCACATCCTCATAAAGCCTTCATACACAGACCAGGACAGGCAGAAAGCATTCGCTACTCTCGATTCGTTGAAGACGGAGATTCAGAATGACGCTGTGACGTTCGAGCTTGCTGCGAAGTTCTATTCTCAGGACGCGCAGACGAAGACCAACGGCGGTCAGATGGCTGACCCTAATACCGGTTCTTCGTATTTCGAGATTGACCAGCTGAAGCCTCAGGACTATGCGGCTATCAAGGACCTGAAGGAGGGCGAGATTTCGGAGCCGGTGGAGTCCAAGGACAATGAGGGCCGCGACGGCAATACCGTATATAAGATTATCCGCGTCGACAAGATTATTCCGGCGCATACCGCTTCTTTCGACAATGATTACAGCGACTTGCTCGAAGAGGCACGTGCCAAGGAGCAGAATGCGGCCATCGATGAATTCATTGACGGTAAGATAAAAACTACATATATAGTCATTGACCCTCTCTTCAAGAATTGCGAGTTCTCACGCGACGGCTGGAACAAGGTCGCAAAAGAGGGCACATCTGAGAAATAATTATGACTTTTCGCAGAAGTCTCATAGCGGGATTGATATTTCTGTCAATGTTTTTCCGCCTGTCTGCTCAGGAAAAAGGCAGTCAGGTGGATTCTCTTGTACGCCTGTTGAGCGCGCAGTCCATGGAATTGATAGAAAAGGACGGGGTGGATTACCGTAAGGTCACGGGTCCGGCGCGTTTCCTGCACAATGACACTTTTCTCATTTGCGATACCGCGCTCTGGAATGTGCGGACCAATGAAATTTTCGCTATCAGCAATGTGAAAATCCTTCAGGACCAGACGGTTCTGACCGGTGACAAGCTCACCTATTATGTGGACCGTGACCTGGCCGAGTTCCGCGGTTCGCTGGTGCAGCTGGAGGACAAGGACCACAATGTGCTCCGTACGGAATTCCTTGACTACAATACGCGTGACAGTGTCGCGATATTTTTCAACGGCGGTTCTATGAAGGATGCCGAAGGTCAGGTAATCGAAAGTCGCACAGGTACTTACGATTCGAAGGCGAAGACGTTCACATTTTCCGACAATGTCAATATGTTCACGGATTCCGTATTCGTGAAGACGACGAATCTCGTATATGATTCTGCCCGGAACAAGGCATCTTTCGGTTTCGGTACCGATGCCTGGAGCGAGGACAACATGTTGTCTTCCAATGCCGGATGGTATGACCGCAACAGGGAGATTTTCCTTTTCCGCCGGGATGTCCACGGTATGAGCGACACTCAGGAGGGATGGGCGGACTCATTGTTCTACTATCGTTCTACCGGAGACATTGAACTTCTTGGCAATGCGCAGGTTACGGACACGACTCGGGACATGTCGGCTGTTGCCGGAAGGATGCTGTATACGGATTCATTGTCACGACTGGTCATGACGCGCGAGCCGGCTGTCATCGGTGTGGTGAAGTCGGAAACCGCGCCGCCTGATTCGGTGTATTTCGGCGCGGATTCGATTGTGGCTCAGTCTCTTATGATGTTCCAGATCGAGGATGCCGTGAAGAGTGCCGCCAAGTCTCGTCTTGAGGACTTGTCTGTGGATGCTGTCCAGAATTATCGCCAGAAAGCGGCGAAGGAGGCGGCTGAGGCTGCGGCAAAGGCTGCGGAGAATGATCCGAACAGGCCTAAAGGTGGCAAGAAAGGTGGTGCTGACAAGGTGGAGGGTGATGTGAAGGCGCCGAAAGGGGGTGCCGTGGACAAAGGCATTGACCCGAAAGCTACGGCCGCAGGGCTGGACTCGAAGCCGGTGGGGACGGATTCATTGACGACGGGCTTGGATTCATTGGCTGTCGGGTTGGATTCTCTTGCGGTCGGGGCTGATTCTCTGGCGTCAGCAACGGATTCGCTCGCGGTACAGAAGGATAGTATTCCGGAGCCGCCGGATTCCACGAAAATCAGTTTCATTACCGCTGTAAAGAACGTAAAGCTTTATAAATCAGATATTCAGATTGCCTGCGATTCGCTGGCTTACAATGACTTGGATTCATTGGTAAGGATGTATGAGAGGCCGGTCGTGTGGAATGAATCGAACAGGCAGTATTCGGCGGACAGTCTTTTCGCTGTTCTGAAAAACCAGTCGCTGCAGAAGGCGAGTCTGATGTCCAATGCGTTCATTATCATCAAGGAAGATACGTTGTGCTACGACCAGATCCGCGCTACGGAGATGCTCGCTTATTTCGACACTACCGGTGCGTTGTCGCGTTTCGATGCGATGGGTGATGCCAATGCGATTTTCTATTTGCAGGAGGATAGTGTTTACGCGACCGTGAACAAGAGCGAGGCGAAGATGCTGAGTGCGTATTTCAAGAACGGGGATATTGACCGGGTTTATTATTTCGAGTCTGCGAAGAATGATGGTTATCCGGTGGCACAGATGACGAGTGAGGAGCGTGTGCTGAAGGGGTTCTCGTGGCAGCCCGAGCTTCGTCCTTCCGGCAGGCAGGATGTAACGCCATATTCCATAAGGCCTTCAGAGCGTTCGCGTTACGCGGCTCGTCCGAGGACGTCGTTTGAGTATACCGACAAGTTTTATCCGGGTTATATGACGGGCGTGATGAAGGAAATCGAGCGCGGTAGGCTAGCCAAGGCAGATGCAAAGGCCCGCAAAAAGGAGGCTGCGCGCGTCATGCCGGCCGATACGGCGTCCGTGCAGTCGCCGGATTCTCTCGCCAATGTTCCGCCTAAGGATTCGCTCAATGCTGCAGTTCCGGCTGTCGCTGATTCTACCAAGGCAGCAACTGATTCATTGTCAATGTCTTCGGATTCTTCTTCCGTCAATGCTGCCGTACTTGATGCCGCTGCATTGAAGAAGGCGCAGCGTGATTCGCTTCGAGCCGCGAAGGATGCCGCACGTGAGGCGAAGTGGGCGCGTCTGGACAGCTTGGATGCTGCCAAGGCCAAGTTGGCTGCGGATAAGAAGGCGGCCAAGTTGCGTGCCAAGAAACTGAAGCAGTTGAAGGCCATCGAGGCGCGTGAGACGAAGGAAAATGCCCGCCTGGAGAAGTACAAGGCAGTTTTCGCCAAGAAAAAGGAGAAGGAAGACCGCAAGGCGGCCGAACGTGCAGCCCGCGAGGCGGAGAAAGCAGCCCGTGAGAGGGAGAAGTCAGCCGGGAATGCCGTGGAAGTGCCTGTGGAGGAGGAGAAGTCATAAGTGTCTCAGCGGTTATCCTGACACGTCGCACCGTCGGGACGCATCCACTCCTTATTTTTAGAGTCGCTGATTATCAACAAGTTATAAAACAGAGCGTGGAAACGTAGGCTTTTTTTGGCCGCGTTTCCACGCTTTTATTCGAATGGTATTTAATTATCAATAAGTTACAAATTCAGGCGTGGCCGCGTCCCGCTTGTCTTGCCGCCACAGAGGTACGTCAACCCGGCCTTTCCGTGATGATTCAAGTCGCTCAGCAACAGAGGTTCATCTATTACGAACAGCATTACTGATGCAGTGTCTCCTTCAGCAAGTTCAGAGGCATTGACGGGAAAGCAATTGACTCCGGACAATGCTGAATGAAATTCATTGACACATTGATTGAATTGTTGAAACTATTTTATATATTTGTGGCATCTCCCTCCCTACAGGGAGTGCAAATAAAGACATAGAGCGTTTCAACGTTTCCGCCTTCTTATCAAACTTAGACACTTTGATCCTTATCGGCGGGCAGTGACAACGCTTGTGTCCGTATCGTGTTTGTATATAATCATATACCCGATATCTGGACATGAGCATTGTTGCTTGTTCATAAGGAAGGTAGTCTAAGACCTGATAAGAGGACAAGAACAATAATGTTCGTGTCCTTTTTGTTCGTCCAGCACGAACATACTCTAAAGGGTGCAAGTCGGGTCAGGGGGAAAACCCTGTGTATTAAGCATAGATTTTCTGTAGTCTAAAA
>OHPH01001256.1_pt1 | contig 11092 bp, 8 predicted proteins | sample 1577681 | NCBI WGS metagenome assembly OHPH01 (sample SAMEA3879603, study PRJEB24766) | human gut metagenome | biome: human-associated habitat; feature: feces | place: USA | collected 1985/1987 | reverse complement strand
TCGGCATGTTTTCACGCTTACAAGTAGCGATTACCGAACGCAAAGCCGGGTTGTTCTCCGGTTCCGGACCACCAGCTTTTACTGCAATTGCAATTTGTTTACCCAGACGAGTGAAGGTCTTCGCCATGTGACCCCATCTTTTCAATTTTGTAGCTTTTCTATATTCAAACGCTCTTCCCATTGGATGATATTTTTAAATTTATTTTTAATGAGTTCTCTTTTTATTATGCAGAATGAGCTTCCGGTATTTCCAGTACCCTATTCCGCTAATCAGTAAGCATCCCAAACCGCCCACAATGGCCAATCCATTCTTCCATGGCGCATTGAGAGAAAAATTCCAAAGGACTCTTACAGCCTGAAACGCAAGTACCAAGCCTACGGAGAATGCCGTCAGGCATCTCCGCTTAGCTTTCAGGTCATAATCTGGTTTAATATCGTAACGCATCATTCAGGGCTTTATCTTATCGAAGCACAGCTCCCAACTTGTTCTGCAGGTTGCCAATCAGCTTTTGCATGAACTTGTCAATCTGCTTGTCGTTCAGTGTGGCATTTTCGTCCTGAAGCATGAAGCTTACGGCATAGCTCTTCTTGCCGGCTTCCAGGTTCTTGCCTTCGTACACATCGAACAATTCAACAGACTTCAGCAGCTTCTTGTCGGTTTCGTAAGCAATCTTTTCGATTTCAGCAAACTGTACCTTCTTGTCAATCAGCAAAGCCAAGTCACGTTTTACAGCCGGGAACTTGGAGATTTCCTTGTAGCTTACCACATTGTTCTTGATTGCCTTCATCAGTTCCTTCCAGTTCAGGTCGGCATAATATACTTCATGGTCAATGTCGAACGCCTTCTGAATCTTCTTGCAAACCACACCGAAGGTAGCCAGCAGCTTACCGCCACGAGTGTGTACGGAAATAGCTACCGAGTAAATGTCGTCCGAAAGATTTCCGAATACCAGTCCTCCGAAGTTTACCCCCAGACGACGGAAGATATTCAGCACATAAGCCTTCAGCTCATATACAGACGCATTTTCATCGGCATGTGCCCAAGAGTTGCTTACCCGCTTTCCAGTCAGCCACAAGCCCATGTGCAATTCTTCCGAATAGGCAGCCAGTACCTTTTCCGGATTCTTCTTCTCGGCATGGAAGTGATAACAGTTACCGAACTCGAAGAACTTCAAGTCGGCATTCTTGCGGTTGGCATTGTGCTGGATGCTTTCCAGACCGCCGAAAAGCAGTGTGGCACGCATTACGTTCAAGTCGTTGCTCAACGGATTCATCACACGCACCAAGTTTTCCGGCTTGAACGTTTCCAGTCCGTCATAATAAGCCGCAGCGGTCAGTGAGTTGTTCAGAATCTCATTGAAACCACAACCCACCAGCTGTTCGCCGACCAGGTTCTGCAGTTTCACCGACTTATCTACTTCTCCCTTCACGCTCAAGCTGGACTTCAGCGTAGTGGGGATTTCCACATTATTATATCCATAAATACGGAGAATATCTTCTACCACGTCGCACGGACGCTGTACATCCACCCGATAAGGAGGAACCAGCAACGAAAGACCTTCTGCCGTTTCGTTCACAATCTTCATCTCCAGGCTGGTAACGATGCTCTTCACGGTTTCTACCGGAATCACCTTACCCACCAGTGAGTTGACATAGTCGTAAGAAAGCTCTACCGGGAAATCAGCAATCGGATGCGGATAGTTGTCCTTGATTTCAGAAGCGATTTCTCCTCCAGCCAGTTCCTTCACCAGCAGCGCAGCTTCCTTCAAGGCATAAATCGTAATGTTCGGGTCGATGCCACGTTCGAAACGGAAAGAAGAATCCGTGCTCAAACCGTGACGACGCGCCGTCTTGCGCACCCAAGTCGGATGGAAATAAGCACTTTCCAGGAACACGTCCGTAGTCGCTTCCGTCGTACCTGAATCCAGTCCGCCAAATACGCCCGCAATACACATCGGCTCTTCCGCGTTGCAAATCATCAGGTCCCTGTCAGACAGCTTGCGTTCCACTTCATCCAGTGTCACGAACGGAGTTCCTTCAGCACAAGTCTTCACTACAATCTTGCCACCCTTAATCTTATCGGCATCAAAGCAGTGCATCGGCTGACCGTAGGCATGCAGAATGTAGTTGGTAATATCGACGATGTTATTAATCGGACGCACCCCAATCAGACGGAGCTTGTTCTGCAACCATTCCGGACTTTCTTTCACGGTGACGCCCTTGATGGCTACTCCTGCATAACGCGGGCAAGCCTCCGTATTTTCCACTACGATATCGATGTTCATGTCGTGGTTATCCACCTTGAAAGCATCGACCGACGGACGCTTCAATGTAGCCTTATGTCCGTTCTGGATAAGCCATGCATACAAGTCGCGCGCCACACCGTAGTGTGAGCAGGCATCGGCACGGTTCGGGGTGATGTCCACTTCGAGCACATATTCACTCTTGATGTGATAGTAATCCTTGGCAGGCGTACCCGGAACCACATCGTCCGGCAATACGATGATACCTTCGTGGCTTGTTCCCACGCCGATTTCATCTTCGGCACAAATCATACCGTTTGACTCCACGCCACGGAGTTTGGACTTCTTGATGGTAAAGCACTGGTCGCCGTCGTACAGCTTCGTACCCAGTGTGGCTACAATGACCTTCTGTCCGGCAGCCACGTTCGCCGCGCCGCAGACAATCTGTACAGGCTCTCCCTGCCCCAAGTTGACGGTGGTAATATGCATGTGGTCGGAATTGGGATGCGGTTCGCAAGTCAGCACCTCGCCTACCACAAGGCCTTCCAATCCCCCCTTTATGGTTTGAACTTCTTCCACTCCCCCAGTCTCCAGACCGATGGAAGTCAGTGCGGCTGCCACTTCGTCCGGAGTAAGGTCGAAGTCGACGTATTCTTTCAGCCAGTTATAAGAGATATTCATATCGTATAATTTTTTTATAATATCCTAAGAATGATGCGCAAAGTTATAAAAATTAGATGGAATATTCTAATAAAATCCGCAGATTGCATCAAATTAAGCTGAATGATAAGGTTTTAAAGAGACAAATATTCAACATTCCGCCGTCAAGGAAGCCACATTTTATTTTCATTTCGATTCCGCCCATCCACTATTCTGAAAACTCCTTCATTCTCTATCGCTCGTGCTTACCTTCCTCGGATACTTTCCTAAAATCGAACAATATCCTGCTTTCTACAAAGAAATCCTTGCTCAAAAATCTTTTAATTACAGATTTATTACCGGAAATAGCTGAAAATTGAATGAGTTATATTAATTTTACGCCTAGAATATACAAGAAATGTCCTTATGAAGCATTTTCAAGGACTATTTCATTTATTTATGAAACAAAATCACAATCTGAAAACAATCTCATTATGAAAAAACTACCTCAATTTCTCGCGGCATGCGCACTGCTTTCCCTCCCCATAGGAATGCAGGCACAGCAAGACACTGCCTATTTCGTAAAGCACCTGCCTTTTTCCGGCAATGAAACCATGGAACAGAAAGTATCCATGGCGGCCCGTCTGGTTCCTACGCCTCAGCAGTTGGCCTGGCAACAGATGGAGCTGACGGCCTTCCTGCACTTCGGCATCAACACGTTTACTGACAGGGAATGGGGCGACGGCTCGGAAGATCCGGCACTGTTCAACCCCACCGACCTGGATGCCGAACAATGGGTGAAGACCCTGAAAGAAGCCGGTTTCAAGATGGTATTGCTCACCGCCAAGCACCACGACGGGTTCTGCCTGTGGCCTACCAAGACCACTACTCACTCCGTAGCGTCTTCTCCTTGGAAAAACGGGAAAGGCGATGTGGTCAAGGAACTTCGCGATGCCTGTACCAAATATGACATGAAATTTGGTGTCTACCTGTCACCATGGGACCGGAACGCCAGCTGCTATGGCGATTCTCCTGCCTACAACAAATTCTTCATCGAACAGCTGACTGAACTGTTGACCAACTATGGAGAAGTACACGAAGTATGGTTTGACGGCGCAAACGGAGAAGGTCCCAACGGGAAAAAACAAACCTACGACTGGGATGCCTTCTACAAGACCATCCAGCGTCTGCAACCCAAAGCCGTCATGGCCATCATGGGCGACGACGTACGCTGGGTAGGCAACGAAAAAGGCCTTGGACGCGAAACCGAATGGAGTGCCACGGTTCTGACCCCGGGAATTTACGCCCGCTCGGAAGCAAACAATGCCCGCCTGAAAGTGTACAGTCAGGCCAAAGACCTGGGCAGCCGCGAAATGCTGAAAGATGCCACGGAACTTTTCTGGTATCCGTCGGAAGTCGACGTATCCATCCGTCCGGGATGGTTCTGGCATGAAGCTGAAAATGACAAGGTAAAAAGTCTGAAGCAACTGTCGGACATCTATTTCCAGTCGGTAGGCTACAACTCTGTCCTCCTGCTGAACATTCCTCCCGACCGTCGGGGACGGATTCATGAAGCCGATGTGGCCCGTCTGAAAGAATTTGCCGCTTACCGCCAAGAAACGTTCAAAGACAACAAAGTGCTCCGTGGAGACCAGCCTTGGGAAGCTCCGCAGGGAGCTGCACGCACCTATGCCGTAAAAAGCCAAAGCCCTATCAACGTGGTGATGCTGCAAGAAGACATCTCCAAAGGACAGAGAGTGGAAGACTTCACCCTCGAAGCCTGGGACAACGGCAGCTGGAAGATTCTGGGAAAAGGAACCACCGTGGGCTACAAACGCATGGTACGCTTTCCTGATACCGTGACCGACTCCTTGAAAGTCACCATCAATCAGAGCCGACTGAACGCGCACATCCAGCAAGTGGCGGCTTACTACGCCCAGCCGCTGGCTGAACAAGGAAGCGCAGCCAACTGGAACAACCTGTCCAGAGACTCCTGGAAGAAGCTGTCGGCTTCCCCGCTGACCATCGACTTGGGAAAGACTGTTACCCTCAAGGCCTTTACCTATGCACCTCTGAACGCAGAAGCCAAACCGACCATGGCCTTCCGCTATAAGTTCTATGTGAGTCAGGATGGGAAGAAATGGAAAGAACTGATCAGCCGCGGAGAGTTCAGCAACATCATGCACAATCCGCTGCCGCAGACCGTGCCCCTTCCGCAGGCAGAATCTGTCCGGTTCATCAAACTGGAAGCTACGACTCCCGATGCCACTACCGCCACGGTAGAACTGGAGGAATTCGGGGTGACCGTTGCACAGTAATTCAGAAACAACCCGTATAGATACACCACAGGCGGCCCGCATCAAAGCGAGCCGCCTGTAATATTTTAATTCGGCCTTAAAACGGAACATCCGGCACCGGAGCGCCAAACGGATTATCGGGCATCGGAGGCAAATCAGTGGGTGGAGGCGGAACGAAATCCTGTCCCCCGCCGCTATTCATCTTCGAACGGAGCACCGGAGCCGGCTTTTCCTCACCCGGCATCGGTACAATCATATCGTCGTCCGGATTCTGGAAACGGGCATACTCACCACGGAAGCGCAGCAACACATCGCCTACCGCACCGTTACGATGCTTGGCAATGATGATTTCGGCCATGCCGTGCAAGTCGTTTCCCTTCTCGTCGGTATAAATCTTGTAATATTCCGGACGGTGGATGAAGCACACCATATCGGCATCCTGCTCGATGGCTCCCGACTCACGCAGGTCGCTCAACTGCGGACGCTTCCCGTCAATACCTTCACGGTTCTCCACGCCACGGTTCAACTGGCTCAGGGCCACAATCGGAATATTCAGTTCCTTGGCCAGTCCCTTCAACGAACGCGAGATGGTACTGACCTCTTCCTGACGGCTGCCGAACGACATTCCACTGGCATTCATCAGCTGAAGGTAGTCGATGATGATAATCTTCACCCCGTGCTCACGCACCAGACGGCGCGCCTTGGTTCGCAATTCGAATACAGACAATGACGGCGTATCGTCCACATACAACGGAGCATCATACAGTTCCTTGATTTTATAGTCGAGCTGTCCCCACTCGTAAGGTGCCAGCTGACCGCTCTTGATTTTCTCACCCGGAATCTCACAGACGTTCACAATCAGACGGTTCACCAGCTGCACGTTGCTCATTTCAAGCGAGAACAACGCTACCGGCACCTTGTTGTTCACCGCCATGTTCTTTGCCATGGAAAGCACGAACGCCGTCTTACCCATGGCCGGACGGGCCGCAATGATAATCAGGTCGGAATTCTGCCAGCCCGAAGTCATCTTATCCAACTGATGGAAACCACTCGAAAGTCCGCTCAGACCGTCGGTACGGGCCGCTGCCTTCTGCAACATCTCGTAGGCCTCCTGGATGACCGGATTAATCTGCGTGTAATCCTTCTTCATGTTCTGCTGGGAAATTTCGAAGAGCTTTCCTTCGGCCTCCTGCATCAGGTCGTCCACATCCTGCGTCTCATCGAACGCCTTGGTCTGTATGCTGCTTGTGAAAGAAATCAGTTCACGCGCCAGAAACTTCTGGGCAATGATGCGGGCATGATATTCAATGTGGGCCGACGAAGCCACCTTACCACTCAGCTGCGTGATATAAAACGGTCCGCCCACCTCTTCCAAATCGCCTCGCGAACGCAACTGTTCGGTCACGGTGAGGATATCAATCGGTTTCTGCTGGATGGCCAAGTCAGTAATCGCCGCATAAATCAGCTGGTGCCGGTGTTCGTAGAACGATTCCGGGCGAAGAATCTCGCTCACCAGCGAATACGCATCCTTTTCTATCATCAGTGCACCCAGCACCGCTTCCTCCAGTTCAGGAGCCTGCGGCTGCAAATGCCCATATTCATCCATCGTCTTGGTCTTGGCCGTTTTCGCCACACGTGTATTTCTTCTCGGTTCTGCCATTTGTTTTTTATTTAAGTGGGGCAAAGATACGATTTTTTCCGTGAATCCCGTTTTTCTAAAAACTTTCGTGTATATTTGAGCAACAAAAAACAAACGACACTATGATTACCTTTCCAAATGCCAAAATAAACCTTGGCCTGAATATTACTGAAAAACGCGCCGATGGTTACCACAATCTGGAAACCATTTTTTACCCCATCCACCTGCAAGACGCACTGGAGGTGACGCGAAGAGAAAAAGATGACACTCCTTATACCCTCCACGTAAAAGGAACCGCCCTTGAAGGCGCTCCGGAAGACAACCTGGTGGTGAAAGCCTACGAACTGCTGAAGAAAGACCACGAGATGCCGCCCATCGACATCCACCTGTTCAAGCACATTCCTACAGGTGCGGGACTGGGAGGCGGCTCGTCCGACTGCGCGTTCATGATCAAGCTGCTGAACGAAAAATTCCGCTTGAACCTGAGTCTGGAAGAGATGGAGACCTACGCCGCCCGTCTGGGTGCCGACTGTGCCTTCTTCATCCGCAACCAGCCGGTCTTTGCCACCGGCATCGGCAACATTTTTGAACCCATCCGTCTGTCACTTTCCGGCTACTACCTCGTGCTGGTGAAACCGGACATTTTCGTATCCACCCGCGAAGCCTTTGCCGGAGGTTTCCTTGAAGGAGATTGTCCGCCAGCCGGTAGAAACGTGGAAAGACAGCATGAAGAATGATTTTGAAGACAGCGTTTTCCTGCAACATCCGGAAATTGCCGCCATCAAGGACGAACTGTACGACCTGGGCGCCGTGTTTGCCAGCATGAGCGGTTCCGGCTCCTCGGTGTACGGCATCTTCCGCCAGCCGGTAGAAAACGTGGACGAGAAATTCGGCGGCTGCTTCTGCCGTCAGAGAGAACTGGACTAAGTGTCCGACTTTCTCCGCATAACCTATACAAATATGCCCGCAGGTTGTCAGACATGCTGAGAACCTGCGGGCATTATCATTCCAAGCCATAGCCTGCTCAGATACCTTCGTGTATCAACAGATAATACACCAGCGCCCAGTCCTGGTCGTTGGCATAGGGGTCATAAAATTGCCCCTTCACTCCATCTATCTTATAAGGATACAGATATGCACACGAAGCCCTTCCATCCTCAAAGAACAGACACAGATTGTTGCGCACAATGTTCTCCGCACGCGCCAGATAAGACTGGTCGCCCGTACAAAGCGCATAGTAATAATAAACCGCTCCCGTAACCGTGCTCCAATAATGCGGGAAGGTATCCCCGAACATTTCCCGCTTGCCAAACCAGTAGTCATCCCAATGACGTATCGCTATTTCATTCAGATGAAAACTCGGCTGGAAACCATTGAATGCCTCCACCACCGGCATCTGGCGTTTTACTTCATCCAGATACTTCTGTTCTTTCGTCACCAGGTAAAGCTGTGCCAGGAAATGAACAGCAGGAGCCACGATGCTCTGCTCATAATTTACTTCCGACTTGGGATAATCCAGCCCGTTCTGGATAAACACTTCACCCGTCTTTTCAAAATCCTTCAAAAGCTTCTTGTACTCTTTTTTCATACCCGCCTTTTCCAGTGATTCCAACCCGATGGTCACCGGAATGCCGATGGCATAAAAGCCGTAACCAAACTGACGGTACATGGCCTGTAAGGTCTCATACCCGTAGACCGCAAACTGCCTGTCACCTGTTGCCAGATACATCTGGAAATAAAAATCGGCCACCCACATATAATTATATCCCCGGTTACGGTTCTTCTGGTCCACGCTGGAATACGTCACAAAATCCTTCGTCTGCAACTTTTCACGCAAAAACCGGGCATATTTCAATAACGATTCCTTCAGCTTTTCATCTTTTGTCAGGCGATACTGCTTTGCCAGCAGCACCCCCATGCCCACACGTTCCGCCCCTTCATCACGGTCTACAGGATTACAGTTGGGCGTATCGTTCAGATAAATGCTGTCCCCCTCATTATCGTATACCATATAGGCTCCATACCTCGGGTCGGAAGGATTGTTCATCTGCTGATGCATACGGATAAATTCCACCCGTTTTTCCAATAATTCCCGCTCACTGTTGACCACCAGCAAACTGGCATGGGTCTGCTTTCCACCATTATAAAGGAAATCCAGACGTACCTCCCCAGCCTGAAGCAACGGCACTTCCACCAGATATTTTCCATCCTTTTCTACCACAGGAACAGGCACCCCGTTCATCTTTGCCGCATAGCTTGCCAATGGGAAACCACTCTGCACCTGCATACGGGCTGTTTCCCCTTTCTGATACACATATTTGTCGCACGACACCAACAGACTGCCTTTCTCAAGCAGCTTCCGCTTGAAGTCCTCATTGCCATTATGCGAAAAAAGTGTCCACGCCACAGAACAGCTTCTGCCTGGTCTCAAGAAAGAATCGGGCAAGTTCAAGGCCAGAATTCCCCGATAGTGCGAGTTTCCCTTCCGGTCGCCACGCTCCCAGACTTCATAACTTTTTATGGAACCTTCCGTCACAACCAGTCCCAGATGGGGAGCCGTTCCTCCCATCCGAAGCGCATTGACGTAGGCCGCATTTTCTCCGTCCCACACCTGCACATTGGTGCGACCGTTAATACACTCTTGTGCTCCGGGATAATTATCATTCAACGGTGTATAGATGCCTATGTCGTAAAGAGAGACAGCTTCCTTCCCCCGATTGGTAAAGGTATATTTTTCTGTCAGGTCACCGTCCCTGCACACACGGGTCACCCGCACCTGAATATCCCCTTCACGATAGGTCACTTCCATGCCGTCGGGACTTATCTCCACAGGTTTCTGCCATTCTTCTTTTACGCTTTCATGTCCCTTCACTATCGTGAAATATCCTAATCCCCAGGCCAGGTTTTCCTTCACCCACGGATACTGGGTCCCATCCGTCTTCACAAGCCATTCCATCTGTTGCTCATCTCCCGACAAGGTCAGCTGTTCCACGGCCCCGGTAGCAGCATGAAGGGTCACTTTCACCGGGTAGTCTGCCGCCCAAATGCATCCGGCCATCCCCCATGTACAAAGAAAAATCTTTATTCGTTGGTAAAATTGTATGTTCATAGTATAAAATATTGATGATGCAGGCAAAAGTAATGCAATTCTTCCGTTTCCAACTACCAAGAACTGGTCAAAACCGCTTTATAAGTCTTCCATAAACGGGAAGAAACGGTTACTGAAGTTTCTACCTGCACTGTCCCCCCAGCATCAACCAAACGTATCAGTAATTTATTGGATTTTCCTGCCGGGACACGCCCAAATAAAGAAAAGTTATACTTATCACCTGCATTAAGCGCAATTCCGTCAAAGCCTGTATTGACCAAAAAAACTCCAGGCTGCTTGACATCCAATATAGCATAATTCATATTATTAGAATGAATAGCGTCTGTAGCATCTGTAGCGATCAAGAATTCAGCTTCTCCATTCCCTCTCAATGACCAGGAATGAAAGCCATCCCATTTCTCATCTCCTTCCCTGTCTGAAGGATCATATTCAAAATCACGATTCTGCACCAACTCGGCATACAAACCGCCGTCGGCAGCGTAATTGATGTCCTCAAAAAAGATACCGATCAATTTATCGCTGATCTTCTTCGTCTGGCCCGCATCTATCTTGATTGTGGCTTCAAGAGGTTTCAAGCCTCGGAAACGCACTTCATTGTCCCGCGCCAATTCTCCGTTGAGTGCGGCCCAGTATGCTGCGCTTTCTACAGCCTGTACCATGCGCTCCACTCCGGCATACGGCACCTTGAATACCTGTCCGTTCACCGGCTGCCCGTCCACAAGTGCCTGCTCCGTCACCGAAGGATAAACGGAGGCATCGACTTTGCGCGGCTTGCTGAAATGATAAAAATCTTTGGAAACGGTTTCGTACACCCCGCCATCCTTGGTCTTGAACACTACCTTATAAGTAGTCATTGCCGCATCGTACGACAACACAGGAGCGATACAACTGTTCACCCCCTCCATATAAGGATAGTCCTGCGGCCGCCATTTTACCAAATCGGCACTGTAAGCCACGGCAAACTGGTTGGCATAATCGTTCACCTGGAACACGCAACGCCACGTCCCGTCCGGCATCTGTATCAGATTCGGATGGTACATTTTCTTTTCCGGTCCCCATGTTCCGAAGTCGCTCTTAATGAAAGCATGGCCGGGTCCAATCCCCTTCCACACCTGCCGGTTCGCACTCCAAGCAAAATTCAACCCACCGCCCGCATGCACATTAT
>OHPH01001255.1_pt1 | contig 11093 bp, 9 predicted proteins | sample 1577681 | NCBI WGS metagenome assembly OHPH01 (sample SAMEA3879603, study PRJEB24766) | human gut metagenome | biome: human-associated habitat; feature: feces | place: USA | collected 1985/1987 | reverse complement strand
TCCGATCTCAAGTTTGTGCTGGTTTCCTTATGGCAACAGATGATGTGCCGGACAAACCGGTAGCACTTGCAAAGATCCGCCAGGATGGTGTACTCGTTGTCCGTATGAGGTTCATAATATCCGCAGGAGAGATTGACGCAGGATACTTCCAGCCCGTTCCTTTTCAATGCCGCCACATCCGTAGCCAGCCCCTGTGCAGGCTTGTAACCGTACCTCCGGGGATCTACTGCCGAAATGAACTCATTGGAGCAGAGCCTCATTCCGTTGATTTGTGTCACCATGTCCCCGTTCCCTTTCCGGTCGCACTGGATGACGAAACGGCAGTCGGAAAAGAAGGACATATCGGCATGGCCGCTGCCTATGCATCCTATCTCCTCCTGTACGAAGAAGGCGCATTTCACCGCCTTGAAATCCTCCAGGCATTTCAGGCAGATCCAGATGCCGTTCTTGTCATCCGCGCCGATTCCGGCCATCCGTTTACGCTTGCGGTCATAGCCGACAATCATCGAGTCCGCCACAAGATGGGCCGCATAGGTGCCTGTCTTGCGCCGGTGTACCTCGTCCATGTGCGCCACGACACAGGGGTAGCTTTTCCGGTTGCCTTTGACCGCGTAGATGTTTCCGTGCCGGTCTTGCCGGAAAGGAATACCCATCCGCCTGAGTTCCCCGATGATGAACCCGGCCATCTTCCCCTCCTTGCCGGAGGGGGAGGAGATGTTGTAAAGAGCCATTAATTTTTCCATGATACTGACTTTTCAGGAGATGAACAACTTTTCGATTTGCAGGTACCGTCTGAACTCCGGTACGGGACGTCCCTTCTTGAAGAGGAAGGACGGATATTTCTTTCCCTTGTATTCCGCGGACGTGCCTTTCAGTACTTTTCCGAATACGGTGGATATATAGAACATGTCCTGACAATTCTTGCAGAATGCCGTATCCGGAAAGGAATGTATCTTTCCGCATTTGGGACATACATATTTTCTCCTGTTTGCGCGCCCTTCCGTGCTCCGGCAGGTGGCTATGCTCGTGTCGCCCTCCGTATTTCTCAGTTCCAGGTTACCGTCCGTCAGATGGAGGCTGTAGAACGTGTCAAGGTAAGGCACCCCTTTCTTGTGCCACCTGCAGGCGGGCACTTTCACCGTCAATGAAACCTGTATATTGTCTCCGGCCGCCCATTCCTGCCCCTCAATGGGATTCAGTACGGTGAAATCCGTTGTATGTGTATAATCGTTGTATCTGCGTCGCAACAGGATGCCCGCCTCCTGCGCCTGCTTGCGGATCAGTTCGGCGACGAATGCGTGTGAGGAATAGATGCGGTCCAGCAGGGAGGCGGCAATCGGTGTGTTTATTGATTTCCACAATGTTACCTCGTTCCATACGACAGCCCGTCCGAGTATGTTGTTGCTCTCGTCCCTTGCCACAAGGATTTTAGCGCCGGCGAAGTTGGTATAGAAGTCAGCGGCGTTGCGTGCCTTGTCCTCATACCGCATACAGGAACTGTGCAGGCTGGATGTGTCACTGTCGGCGATGGGGCTGTAGTTGCTTTCCAGATAGGCTTCCATGAAGTCGTTCATGCTTTCATGCAGCCTGACCGTGACTTTGCTGTCCAATGAGAGAGAACTACAGAAATAATTGATTTCGTCGGGTGAGTACTTGGGCAGGTTCTTGAACAGTTCCACAAACGTGGAGGGTTCCAGGTCTGTCCGGTTCTCCGGGAACCAGGGTGCCTGCGGGTTGTTCCGGTCCGGGAAACTGGGATGGGCCAGATCCTTGCTGCAGGCCGTGAACACGATCCGGATTTTCTTGAACGTGCCCGCTTCCGTCCGCTTGCGCTTGGTGGAGAAGCAGTTGTAGGTACCGCGTATGATCTCTTCCACCGGTACGTTCTTTTTTACTTCCGAAAGGATGTCTTTGGCTATCACACTTCCGTTTTCCGCCGCATGCACCAGGCGGGATTTCAATTCATTGCTAACATTCAGTTTCATAATCATTCGTTTTATTGTTTATAAATTCTGCCATGTTTTTATGGCAATTGTTTCTTGTCCGGCTGCATTTGGCGCAATTTCTCTTTCCGCTTTCTGAGCAGGTCAACGGACATGTTCCTGCTTGTCCGATATTCCTCCTCGCTCATCCGGCGAATGGAAGGAATGCCCGTCTGGGTCAGTGTATGGTTTACCATCCAGCCGTCCATGAAGTTTTCGGGGCAGAGGCTGTCATGGTGGATGACTTCCCCCACGCAGCCGTGAATGAGCATATTGCATATGGTCATCAGGCAACAGGTACGGTTGACATCTTCCGCGACAAGATAATTACCCAGGTGGCGTACATGATATGCCAGCAGGAGACGCCCACTTCCGCAGGTAGGGTCGTTTATCCTCTGCCCGGTCTTTTTTCCGTCCGTTTCCGTACACATTACCATCAGGTCGCAGATATGTACGGGAGTGAAGAACTGCCCTTGCGCCTGTTGTCCCTTTCTGGAACTGAGCGCCATGAAAAGGTCTCCTAACGCGTCATACCAGGATGCGGCCTCCAGCTGCTTCTGCATGAGCCGCACCCATTCCGCAAACATTTTCATGAATGCGGCATTCTGCTGCCGCTTGTACCTCCAGTCTTTCAGCGGAGGAGCGCCCGGTGAGAATCCGTGTATGACGTAACGCAGGAAATCTGTGAACACGTTCATCGGATCGTACCCGTTCAAGCCTGCAAACTCACAGATTGTCTTTTCAAGTGGCCGGACTTCTGGGGATGTCTCATAGCGTGTCATATTGTTCTGTTTTTTTATAGAAGGTTACTGTATGTCCGTTATGGTCTGTCCGTATCTTGACGGGGGAGACGCCAAGGAAAAAGAGGTGCGTTTCCGCTTTCAGCATGTTCCATTCCCATGTGGGAAGTTCCTTCCATTCCATACGGTATGCCCAGAGTATGAACAGACCGGGACGGAATCCGTTGAAAAGTTCTCCGTGCAGAATCCCGACCAGCCGCTCCAGTTCTTCCCGCGAGTAAAGGGTGAATGACTCATTCCGATAGATAAAGGCATCAGCCGGTTCAATATCCGGCTGACACTCGATGATGTATCTCGTCCATTCTTTTGTGGTGTACTTTCCGTACAGAGGATCGGGTTCCGTGTATTTCCATGCCCTGACGAATGTGTGGAAGAGGACGGCACCGTTCCTGTGCCTTCCGGTATGCCCCCACATCCGGAACTGTTTGCTGCGTATGCCATCGGGAAGCAGCAATTCCGGACCGGTTATAACCCAAGGGCCTCCTTCCGTATTGTAACCGGTACACTTTTCATTTTCATGGCAGAAAGGTGTCTGTGGGAGAAGGCAAATATGGACTTCCCGGTCATCGCCCCTTTCAATGTGTGCCTGCGGATAATAGTCACCGCCACGGGTAGTATAAGTGACGACATCCCCTGCGGTCGGTAAACTGACTCTTTCCCTGTCCTCCCGCATCCTTGAAATCAGCCGGTTCACCTTCTCCACGTCGCACTCCTTTATGGAACAGGCACACCCTTCATGCCTGTTGAGCAGAGTCAGGCTTTCCAAATCATAAAAATTACCGTACTTCATATTGAGAGCGTTTTTGTTGGTACAATTTGACCTGGCGGGCAACCATATCACAGAACTTCTGTCCGTTCTCCTTCTCGCTTCTGAAATAGGCAATCATGTCCCAGAGATTCTGATTGAAGTAGCCGGTCCATTTTTCGTAGCAGTGACTTCCATAGACCTTTCCGAACGTTTCCTCGAAAAGTGCGGGAGTCAGCCCTTCATCCCCATGGTGGTTGTATTGCCACAGGGAGACAAGCAGCAGCCGGTTATAATCCAGTGTTTCCATATCCGTTCTTTTTTAAGTAAAACATCGGCCTACATGGGTAGGCATTTTTATTTCTTGGTGTCTTTCCGGCCTGTTTGCCGGGGATTGCGACAAGGCTTGGCGAAAGAAAATACCGGAGCGAAGCGAGGATGATTTTCTTTCAGCCAACCCAGCCCCTGAAAGGGGCCGCCTTGCGCAATCAACCCGGCAAAGGGCTATATTTGCAGGTAAGAAATTGAAAGAATGGCAGTTATTCCTGAACTGTCCTGATACAAAAAAAGCCATCCTCCGGGGACGGCTTTAATGGTGTGTCGTACGTCTATTGCGCCAGACGTTCCTTCACATTGTTCATCGCCTCTTTCAGGCTGCTGTTCATGACCCGCGCATAATGCTGCGTCATGCGTGTGGAGGCATGTCCGAGCATGACGGACACGTCCTGCAAGGGTACATTGTTGGCGAGCGTGACGGTCGTCCCGAAAGTGTGCCTGGCCACGTGCGTGGTCAGGTTTTTCTTTATGCCGCAGAAATCGGCGATTTCCTTGAGGTAGCTGTTCATTTTCTGGTTGCACATGACAGGCAGGCAGCATCCTTTCTTTATGCAGACCGGATGTTCCCTGTATTTCTCCAATATGGCCAGTGGAACGGGCAGCAGCGGGATGTTGCTGATGGAAGACGCTTTTCTGCGGTGTTCCAACTTGATCCTTCCCTTCCTTATCCACCAGTCCCCGAGATTGTCCTGTACCAGGTTTTCACCACTCAGAGTGGCGACATCGGAGAACGCCAGACCGGTGAAACATGCGAAGACAAATATGTCCCTGACCAGCTCGAGCCGTGGGATGGTGAATTTCTTTTTCATGACGGTCTGCAACTCGTCGTAGGTCAGGAATACCGGATCGGTCTCGTCCTGTTCCATCTTGTAACCGTAAAAGGGATTCTTGCGCATCCATTCCTTTGCCAATGCCATGTTGGTAAATTTCTTGAAACATTTCATATAACGGACTATCGTGTTACGGCACAGTCCCCCCTCCGTTTTCAGGTAAATGTCAAACGCACGGATGAACTCCGGTGTCAGCTCATGGAAGGTGATATCCTCCTTGCCATAATAAGAGGGGATAAGCCGCTGCAATTTCTTCACCACGTTCTTGTACCGGTTGATCGTGACGGGAGAGTAGTCTATGCCTGCCAGTGTTTCCATTTCCCCGATGCCTTCCATCATGGTACCGAGCAGTGTACGCATTTCGGTGTCTTTCCCGAAAACACGTTTCAGGATCAGTTTCGGGGTAATCAGGGCCTGTTCCAATACCAGCTCCTTGTGTTTTTCCAAGGCGCGTGCGTGCAGTTCGGCAATATAGGCGTTCAGTGCCACTGATGCCCTGTCCCTGCCTTTACTGCATCCTTTGGCGGCGTTCCATAAGTTCAGGGGCACGCTTCTTTGGATACGTACATCGTCATAGTCTCCATTGATGGTTATCCGCATCAATACCGGTGCCTCACCGTTTTTCAACAATTTCGTTTTAAGCACGAAAAACAGAATGTTCATTGTTCCCTGTTTCATCACTTTTGTTTTTTGAGGTTTACATTCAATTGTTTCGTCAAAACCGGATGGCATGAGGACGTGGAGCGAAGTGTTAAATTCGGTGGCTTTTTTGAGGGACTTGTGGAAAAGCCATAAAAATCCCATTTTTCTCAGGTTCGAATTGCCTTTTGTATCCCGGGTTCGATTCCTTTTTTTTATCCCGATGGGGAATACCGAATTTTTAAATTTCTTTCACATTTTCAACTCCATCCGGTCATGTGTGCAAAATTACTTTTTCACACCGGAGATTGGAATTGTCAAATAGTTGAAAAACAATGAAGTATGATACATATTTATGGCTTTTTCAAAAGCCTTAAAAAAAGCCACTGAATTGGCGAAATCCAACTTCACAAATATGTAATGAAATGCGTAGCGAGGGTAAAAAAAGAACCCTTGAACTATCTCTAATTCAAGGGTTTTCTAAAATTGAAAAGCTTTTTGGTGGTGCCACCAGGAATCGAACCGGGGACACAAGGATTTTCAGTCCTTTGCTCTACCAACTGAGCTATGGCACCATGTTTATCTCTTTTGCGGTTGCAAAGGTAGTGAAACTTTTGGACTATGCAATAGCTTTCATGATAAAAAACGCTGATAATTGGCTATATGGCTAATTATCAGCGTTTATGATTTGAGAAAAAATACTGAAAAAGTTTTATAGTTATGCTTTTTCCGCTTCTTCTTCCTTCAAAGGATTCCATCCTTGTGCTTTGAGTTCAAACTCTTGACCGTCACGGGTAATTAGGGCGCAGCCTAATTCCGGTTTGGTGATATGGCCAATCAGCTTGACGCCTTCCATTTCGGCAACCTTTTCATGGTCGGCAATGGGGACGGTGAACAATAACTCATAATCCTCGCCTCCGTTCAGTGCACAAGTGCTCAGGTTCATATTGAATTCTTCTGCCATTACAGCCGTCTGATAGTCGATAGGAATATGTTCTTCGTAAACTCGGCAACCCACTTTGCTTTGGGTACAGATATGCAGTAATTCCGAAGAAAGTCCGTCCGATATATCCATCATGGAGGTGGGTTGTATACCTTCTTCTGCCAGTTTCTGAATGATGTCACGGCGTGCTTCGGGCTTCAGTTGACGTTCCAGAAGATACTCCTTCCCCGAGAAGTCCGGTTGCAAGTCTTTGTCACCTCCTTTGAGCACCGCCTTTTCGCGTTCCAAAAGCTGTAGTCCCATGTAGGCGGCACCCAAGTCGCCGCTGACGCAAATCAGGTCGGTTTCGCGGGCACCATTGCGGTAGACCACTTTTCCTTTCTCACCCTCGCCTATGCAGGTGATGCTGATGGTAAGCCCAGTATAGGAAGCGGAGGTGTCTCCTCCCACGATGTCAACATCATATTCTTCGCAAGCCAAACGGATGCCGGCATAGAGTTCCTCCATGTCTTCTATACTGAAACGCTTGGATATGCCCAAGGAAACGGTAATCTGCTTCGGTGTGCCGTTCATGGCATAGATATCAGAGAAATTGACTACGGCCGATTTATACCCCAAATGCTTGAGCGGTACATACACAAGGTCGAAATGGACGCCTTCCATCAGCAAGTCGGTAGTAACGAGCACTTCCTTTTCGGCCGGGTAGGAGAGGACGGCGGCATCATCTCCGACACCATATCGGCTCGACTCGTTCTTCAGTTCAATGCCTTCGGTGAGGTGGCGGATGAGGCCGAATTCACCGAGGGTAGCTATTTCTGTTCTCATGCTTTCTTATGCTCTATTAATCAATTCACGCATAATCTCTGTCATTCTCGGTTGCGCCTCGTCCGCAGCTTTCTGCACTTCTTCGTGAGAAACTTCTACGATTTTACCTTCTACCCCCAAGTCTGTAATGACAGATACGCCGAACACTTTGATTCCGCAATGATTTGCCACGATGACTTCCGGCACGGTGGACATGCCCACTGCATCGGCACCCAGAATATGGAACATCTTGTATTCCGCAGGTGTTTCGAATGTGGGACCTTGCGTACCGATATAGACACCGTGCTGAACCTTGATGCCCTTTTCTGCCGCAATGGCGTCGGCCTTACGAATCAGCTCTTTGTCATAAGCTTCGCTCATATCCGGGAAGCGAGGACCGTAAGGTATGTTTTTGCCACGCAATGGATGTTCGGGGAAGTAGTTTATATGGTCGGTGATAATCATCAGGTCGCCGATCGCAAAATCCGGATTTGTGCCGCCACTGGCATTGGAAACGAATAAGGTCTTGATACCCAGTTCGCGCATTACACGTACCGGGAAGGTTACTTCCTTCATGGAATAGCCCTCGTAAAAATGGAAACGTCCCTGCATTGCCATGATGTCTTTTTTGCCCAGCTTGCCGAAGATAAGTTTTCCGCTGTGCCCCTCTACGGTAGAGACAGGGAAGTTGGGGATTTCTTCGTACCTTATCTCATACTTTTCAGTGATTTCACCGGCAAGACTGCCGAGTCCGGTACCGAGGATGATTGCTGTCTCAGGCTGGGTGTGCATCTTTCCCTTCAGAAAGGCTGCTGTTTCTTGAATGCGCTCTAACATAGCCAATAATGTTTTGGTTAAATATATATTGTTGATTTTGTAAAATTTCTATTTCTATCGGCAGCACGTAGATGTACGGCTTTAGTGTTTCGTCCAGTGCGGGATGGAGTTTCAGCCTTGCCGCATCTTTCTCCGTGGTGATTATCAGTCTTTTCCACTCTTCCAGGTGCAGGAATTGTTCCTTTATTTGCAATAAATCCTTGGGAGTAAAGTCATGATGGTCATCAAATGACAGCAATTTGACGTGCGGCGTGTAAGATTCCACTTCTTTCTGCAAGGGGGCGGGGGAGGCGATGCCTGTCACCAGCAGTACTTGCTCGTCTCCGGTGAGGGAGGAGAGCACTTTCCGGCTGTTCGTTTTCTCGGGAAATAGCGGGGTCAACATTCCATAGCGGAATCTGGAGAAATACAGTTGTTGGTATGGATAGAGGTGGAGCCGTTTGGCTATGATGTTGAAGTCTATCGGCTTGATGTCATCCGGACATTTGGTGACGATGACCATCTGTGCCCGGTTTTTACCGCTTGAAGGTTCGCGGAGTCTTCCGGCAGGGAGCAAGGCATCATCGCATAGTAACCGGTGAAAATCGGTTAGTAGAATGTTCAGTCCGGCTTTTACATGGCGATGTTGGAAGGCGTCGTCCAGGATGATGGCTTCTACAGTGGGATTTTCCAGTTTCAGCAGTTGCTCAATGCCGTGACAACGGTTTTCGTCTACCGCTACCCGTGCATTGGGGAATTTATTTTTAATTTGATACGGCTCGTCACCTATTTGCCGTACATTGCTCTTGTCATCGGCCAGTACATAGCCTCGGCTTTTACGCTTGTAACCCCGACTGAGGGTGGCTACATTCACTCCGTTTTTTTGTAATAGCTTTATCAGATATTCGGTATGTGGCGTCTTGCCAGTTCCGCCCACAGCAAGGTTGCCCACGCATATTACTGGAACGTCAAAACTCTTTGACCGGAGCCAGCCCCAGTCAAAGAGTTTATTTCGCAAGCATACCCCTATTCCATAAAGCCATGATAGGGGATATAGCCAATGATATATCTTGATAAAGTTTTCTTCCATTTATTGAATATTCAGTTCAAAGGGTACACGTGCTTGTATACGGTCACATTTGTCAAAATTCTCCAGGACGCTGAACTGCTGGTATATCTCGCCCATTGTGCCTTTCAGCATGCGTGCTTTGACGTAGTTACCCGGATTGGTGTTCATCAGGCTTTCAAAGAAACTTTCCTTTTTCGGATAGCTCATCACGGTATAGGCATCTACTCCGGCCTTTGCAATGGCAATGTCCAAAGCTTTGTCCAAACCACCCAATTCGTCGACCAGTCCTAGTTCCTTGGCCTTGCTTCCGGTCCATACACGACCTTGGGCAATTTTATCCAGGTCTTCCTTGCTGATGCCTCGGCCATCAGAGCAGCGGGTGAGGAAGAGGTCATATCCGTTGTTCACATACATTTGCATCAGCCCTTTTTCACCGTCATTCATCGGGCGTGTCAGCATGCCGAAGTCTGCGTATTTATTGGTTTTCACTACATCAAAATTTACCCCGATTTTATCAGTCAGCCCCTTTGCGTTGGGGAACATGCCGAAGATGCCGATAGAACCCGTCAGTGTGGTAGGCTCGGCCACGATGGTGTCTGCATTACAAGAAATGTAGTAACCTCCTGAAGCTGCATAGTCACCCATGGAAACAATGACTGGTTTCTCTTTCTTCAATTCGCTGACGGCATACCATATCTGTTCTGAACCATAGGCGCTTCCGCCCGGTGAGTTTACGCGTAATACTACAGCTTTTACATCTTCGTCATCTTTCAGCTTGCGCAGGTCTTTAATCACCTTTTTAGAGTCGATGCCTTCTTCGCTGGAGGCAGAAGATGAACCACCGTCAATTTCTCCATAGGCATAGTATACGGCAATCACATTTCCACTTTTGTCTTTGGGAACATTCTTCTTTACGTTAATCATGTCCTGCAAACCAAGTACGGGCATGCGGTCGTCTTTGTCGATGCCTACCATCGCTTTCAGGTAGTTGCGCACATCATTCTTATATATTAATGTATCGACCAGTCCGCATTGCACACTTTCTTCTGCGGGATAGAACATCAACATGCGGTCGGCAATGGCGTTCAGTGAGTCTACAGATATTTTGCGTGATTCTGCAACATCATTGGTCACTTGTCCCCAGATGGAGGTCAGGTAAGCGTCGATTTGTTCACGGTTGGCAGGGCTCATTTCGGTAGAGATGAAAGGCTCTACAGCCGATTTGTAGGTACCTACTTTGAATATCTGCATTTCTACTCCGATTTTGGCCAGCAAATCCTTGAAGAACATGGGGGTAGCGGCCAAGCCCCTCCACTCGACCATACCTTGCGGGTTCAGCAACACCTTGTCGGCTACACTTGACAGATAATAAAGACCTTGGGAATAGCTGTCACCATAAGCCACGATGAATTTTCCCGATTCCTTGAAATCCTTCAATGCATTGCGTATTTCTTCGCGTGAAGCAAATCCTGCACCCAGCGAAGTTGCTTCTATATAGATACCTTTAATGTTGTCATTCTCTTTTGCTTTTTTGATAGAAGAGAGGATATCATCCAGGCCATAAGTCTTATAATTGTCTCCCATAAGGGCATCGAACGGATTGTCTTGGCTGCGTTCAGCCAGTGCACCATTCAAATCCAGCATCATAATGGAGTTTTTGCGTACTTGCGTTTCTGACTCCGAAGATGATACCATGCTGAAAACCACCAGAATACTGATGAAAACTAAAACAACGACTGATACGATGATGCCGGTAATGGTGGCAAACGTAAATTTCAGAAAATCTTTCATTGCACTTTATTGTTTTTAGTATGCTAACTTTTAAAAGCTAACAAAGATAAATAATTAGGTTGATATTTACCCTATCTGTCGCTGAGTTTTTCGGTTTGTCACAGTATTGTGGGAGATTTCATTCTCTTTTCTTTTATCTTTGAAGTATTTCATTTCGTTCTTTATGGATAGTTAGTTTCTAAAATGCCAGATATAATTGCTATCTCTTTACTTTCTGAGTCTGTTTCTCTAAAAACTAATCTTACCACAGCAGTGCTCTTTTCTTACCACAGCTGTGGAAAGAAAGAAACGCGGGTGTGGTAAGAAAGAAACATATCTGTGGTGAGAAAAGTTGTTCA